>Ga0207650_10000374_pt1 | contig 42233 bp, 40 predicted proteins | sample KBSS63metaG_FD_184325 | JGI IMG/M metagenome (GOLD analysis project Ga0207650, IMG submission 184325) | Switchgrass rhizosphere microbial communities from Kellogg Biological Station, Michigan, USA - KBS S6-3 metaG (SPAdes) (version 2) | ecosystem: Host-associated > Plants > Roots > Rhizosphere...
CGCCCGCTCCACTGCGGCTGCGCTCAGTTGCTTCATGACCGCATCGTGTCATGCCGCTCCGCAGCGCGCCGCTCAGACCGGACACTTCATTTGCTAATTTCACCGGACATATCATGTGCTAACGACACACCAGAATTAGAAGCTTGAACGTTGTGTTGGGACAGTGTTATAAGCATCGCGTTCTCACATCCTAAACTTCACGCACTGTGAAGTACGTTACCAAGCTTTCTTATCGTGATGTTTCCAGATTTTTGGAGGGGAAATGGACAAGCCAAAGCGAGTGTTTGTTAGTGTGCCCAGAGACTATAACCTCGGAAATAACCAAAGAGCTCTAAAGCAAGCGCTCCTCAACAAACTCCGAGATAACGGAATTGAACCGCAAGAATTTCAAGTCTCGGGATTGCCATTGCGATCAGCCTATACGTTTCAGGCCGTGAAAGAGATCATGAGCCGATGTCATGGCGCTCTGATACTTGCATTTGCACGTTGGCGGGACCAGACAGAAATACGAAATGGATTGGCGATTCCCACGGTTTGGAACCATTTCGAAGGCGCCTTTGCGCTCGCACTTAAGAAGGAGATTCTCGTCATCACGGAGAGGGATGTTTCAGCCGATGGAATCACGTGGGATGGCGGAGGACAGCTTGTGCTTCGCGCGCCAACTGATGCCGGGCCGGATTGGCTGGACAGAGATGACCACGCCAAACTTCAATTCAAAGCGTGGATCGATGCGGTGAAACAGATCGACGACATCTTTCTTGGATACAGCAGCAAAGCCAGGAGTACTGCTCTTGATATCAATAGATTTCTAACTTCACGCGGAGTCAGCGTAAGAGACTGGGAGATTGACTTCGCACCTGGACCAACGATTCTGGATGGACTAATTGAGGCCTCCAGAAACTGCCTGGGTGCCGTGATGTTGTTAACCAGGGACGATGAGTTTTTGGGTGATGAAAACTTTGCAGCTCCTCGGGACAATGTCATATTTGAGATGGGTATGTTCATGGAAGCAAAGGGCCGTGAGCGTGTGCTTGTGGTGCGCGAAAACGGAGCAAAAATGCCTGCCGACATCGGCGGCGGGATCTATCTGTCGCTTAAAGACCGTAACGATATTTCATCAATTCATGCAGGCTTGCTTCACTTCATCGAGAAGCAGATATAGCGTGTAACTGAGCCCGGTGCTACAATCCCGCCCGTGCCTATGATTGCCTACTAAAAAAGTTGCTGCGGTTTCTTTTCTGTGACTGGATAGATCCGAAGTGTCTTCACAGCCAACGCAGTAACTATCTCCAACGCTCAATTCACACAACATCCAAATAAAATCGGTGGTTGCAGTATCTGCAGCCGCTTCTCTCGTTGGAGAAATCATCATGAACGCTGGTCTGACAACCTTTGGTTGGAGTGAGTTCTTTGAGGTGAATTTTAAATCATATGCAGACATGGGCTACACGTGTGGCCGCGTCACGCTCGAACACAGAAATCTCTTCCGCGTCTACACTCAAAACGGAGAGGTGCTCGCGGAGATTTCCGGCAAGCTGCGACACGAAGCGACGAGTCGAAGGGACTTGCCTGCGGTCGGAGACTGGGTAGTGATTCGCGATCGAGTGATTATTCATGCAGTCCTGCCGCGGAGGACGAGTTTTGTGCGCAAGGTTGCCGGCTCACGCACTGAAGAACAGATTGTCGGCGCGAACGTCGACACAGTATTCCTGCTTACATCGCTGAACCATGATTTTAGCCTGCGCAGGATCGAAAGGTATCTTATTATTGCGTGGGAAAGCGGCGCCAATCCGGTCATAGTTTTAAGCAAGTCGGATCTATGCGACCGCGTGGCTGAGTCAATCAACGAAATTCAGTCCGTTGCGCGTGGTGTGCCCATTCATGCCATCAGTTCGATCACTGGAAGCGGACTTCAGGATATCGCGCAATACTTCAAGCGCGGGGAGACGGTTGCGCTTCTTGGTTCATCCGGTGTGGGCAAGTCGACTCTGATAAATCATTTGGCGGGTGTCGAGCGCTTGAGAGTTCAAACGGTGCGCGAGCACGACGATCGTGGAAGACATACGACAACTCATCGCGAACTGGTTTTGTTACCGGCGGGAGGACTCGTGCTCGACACACCAGGCATGCGTGAACTGCAGTTGTGGGATGGTGACGAGAGCTTGCAACTCGTCTTTGATGATATCGAGGCGCTTGCTGAGCGATGTTATTTCGGTGACTGCCAACATCAGGACGAGCCTCGGTGTGTTGTCCGTGAAGCTTTAGCCGCAGGAACGATCGACGCTGAACGATATCAAAGCTACGCGAAGTTACAGAAAGAGTTGAAATACCAGGCTCGCAGAAAAGATAAGCTGTCCGAGATCGTGGAAAAGAAGAAGTGGAAGAAACTCTCGCGCCTCGCCACAGAGCGCGCGCGTCTGAAGCGGCGTTAGAAGCTAAACTTGATGATTTCTCTGTGCGACCTCTGTGTTCTCTGCGTCTCTGAGGTGAGTTATTGCTCTGATTTGGTTTAACCACGGAGACACAGAGAACACAGAGCTCGCACAGAGAAGAAACTGATGCAAACAGTTCCAACTCGCGAAGTGCAGATCGTTGCGCCCGTGGTTTCCAGCGGCGTGCGGGCGAGTGTCCTGCGACGGCTGTGCGCAGCGTTGTTCGAACCGGTTGATATCTCTTTCCTGGTTTTCTTCCGCGTAGTCTTCGGCGGCATCATGCTGTGGGAAACTTACCGGTACTTCACTCACGGTTGGATCACTCGTTACTTCGTTGAACCTGCTGTCAATTTTACTTACTACGGGTTCAGTTGGGTGAAGCCGTGGCCAGGCTCCGGGATGTACGTTCACTTTTTTGTGCTCGGTCTGGCGGCTGCTTGTGTGATGGTAGGGTTCCTTTACCGCCTTGCCGCGCCGGTTCTGTTTCTTACTTTCACGTACTCTTTTCTGCTGGACCAGACGCGTTTTATGAATCACTTTTACCTGGTCTGCCTGATCAGTTTTCTGATGTGTTTCCTTCCGGCAGAACGGGCGTTTTCAGTTGATTCGTTGCTGCGCCGGAAAATCCGCTCAGACGTAGTTCCGGCGTGGACGCTGTGGCTACTGCGAGTACAAGTCGGCATTCCGTATTTCTTCGGCGGGATTGCGAAACTTAACAGCGATTGGATACAGGGCGGCGAACCAATGCGCATATGGTTGAGTCCCTTAGCCAAAATCCCGGCATTTGGCCACATCTTCGCGGCCGACTGGGTCGTTTTCAGTTTCGTAATCGGCGGATTGCTGCTCGATTTACTGGTGGTGCCGTTGCTGCTGTGGCGACGCACGCGCCTCATCGCATTCGTGGCGGCAGTTTCATTCAATCTCATCAACTCCATCTTTCCATGGCTGATGCTGGGTGCGCTCTTGATTTACTTTCCGCCTGACGTGCCGCGGCGCTTCGCTCGAGCGTTTATGTCGTCAGGAGAAGAGTCTCCTGACAATGAGCCGTTGCCGCGACGTGTGGAGAGAAGCAGTTGCCCGTCCTTATCAAGGTCGCAGAAGTTAGTTGTTGGATTGTTGGCAGCCTACCTTGTGGTCCAGATCATTTTGCCGCTGCGTCATTACCTCTATCCGGGCAACGTAAGTTGGACCGAAGAGGGACATAATTTTGCGTGGCATATGAAATTGAGAACAAAGACTGGCGAGGCAGTCTTTACTGTTACGCATCCGCAGAGCGGACAAACCTGGACCATCAAACCGGATGATTATTTGAAGTCTCACCAGGTGATGAAGATGATTACGAAGCCGGATCTAATCCTGCACTTCGCGCATTATCTGGCTGAACTGAAGAGGCGTGAGGGTTACGAGAACGTCGAAGTGCGGGCACGCGCAATGGTTTCCCTCAATGGCCGCGAACCGCAGTTGCTAATCGATCCCAACGTAGACCTGACCAAAGAAGAAGTAGGCTTGCTACCCGCACGCTGGATCCTGCCACTGACAACACCGCTCGGACCGCCAAGATCGCTAAGTGGTTCAGTCGTCGATGAATAGATAGTCAACTAATCCCATCCACAGATTGCACAGATTCTTTTAACCCGTGCAATCTGTGGATTGCCATTTTACGCTGCGAAAGTCATGCCGACTTCGTAGGTGCCGGGTGTTGTGCGGAAGGCGATGTTGAGCCGGTTCCAGCCGTTGATCGCGATGACGGCCAGAGTGAGATTCACTAACTCTGCTTCGCTGAACTGTGCTCGCGCTTGCTCGTAGACGTCGTCGGGAACCTCTTTGTCACGGAGTGTCGTAACCGCTTCTGCCCACGCAAGTGCCGCACGTTCACGATCCGAATAGAACGGGCTCTCGCGCCAGGCTTCGAGGACGTAGAGTCGTTGCTCAGATTCGCCCTCTGCTCGTAGATCTTTGGAGTGCATGTCGAGACAGAATGCACATCCGTTCATCTGCGAAACGCGAAAGTAGACCAAATCGAGCAAGCGCTTCTCCAGCCCGCTCTGTGACAGCGGTTTGTGTAGGCCCAGCATCGCTTTCACCACATTCGGTGTTGAACTAAGAAATTCCAACCTTTGTTTCATTGCCAACTCCTTTTAATTTAATCACTTAAGTTCATACGCAGCAGCAGTTCTGCGAATCGGGAGTCGGATCGCAGAGGGTCGAAAATTGGATTTACTTTGAGCTGCGTCACGCGGTGATCTTCGCGCATTTTGATGGCGTACGCCAAGTTCGCTAAAGCCCGATCCTTGTCACCGAGCCGCGCGAGCATCTCGGCGCAGGCATAGTTCGCCCCTGGGAGCCTTGGTGTGATAGCCCGTTGGGTGAGTCAGCTCCTCCGGTTTCACCACCATGCCTAATTCGCCCATAACGTCGGCTGTGAGCCGCCTCTGTACCGTCAAGACTTCTGAAAATTTCGCGTCGTACGTATTAGTCCAGATCGAATGGCCGCTGCCGACGTCCATCAGTTCAACGTTCACCCTCAGACCCGTATCGTTCACCGCGACATCGCCGATCAGCAACCTGTCCACGCCGAGCGAGCGCCCGATCGTTTGAGGGCTGTTGTCGGAGGGTGCTACCTGGTAGCCTTCCCGGTCAAAGTTTTACTATGCTCGCGCCGGGCGCGGCGTGGGCTCAGACTGCCTGGGTCGGGTCCCCCGGCGCCGGCGTCATCGACAAACAACAGTCAGGTAATGATCAAGGTGTTCCGAATCAATCTGCTTGGTACCATCAGTATGATTAGCGCTTGCGGGAGCCTGGACAACAGCTTCCTCGTGAAGCGGCAGTGCCCCTTGTCCACCCCGATTAACTTCAACGACGGGAACGTCTACACCGTCGAGGTCAGCATCAGCCGTTCCATTACGTCTGTTTCGCCGATGTTCACAGGCGTGAGGCTGTTCTGATCCTTAGCCACAAAGAAGCACAAAGGCACAAATGAATCAGTGGTCCATTTGTGCCTTTTTGTGGCTGATTAAAATGATTACTGGATTGGGTAGGGTTCGTCTCCCACCGCGAACGCCGGCAATGGGCCTCCTGAGAAACACGTCACTGCGGAATTCGAGAACGGGAAGGTCTCAATCACTGCACAGAAGTTGTACTTGCCCTCCTGTTGCACTCCGAAGAGGAAGCCCAAGTTGATGCTGGCGCCGTTATTCAAAGGTTGTTATACCTCAATTCACAGGCGCAGTTTCGTTCTTTTGGACCAGGTGATTCCGTATTAAATGTGAACGCTGGTTATTGAATTCAGTACCGTTAGAAATCAATTACTACGCTCTTTCTCAACTACTGCCATTAGAAAACGAGGCACGATTTTTGATTTAGGCGTGCAGTTACCCTCAAATCATCCTGCGGTGGAGGTCGACTATGTTTCCTATTGGCGATGATGATTCGGCCCGACGATCAGTGCCGATCGTTACTTACGTTCTGATTGCGATCAACGTCCTGTTCTTCTTTGTAGAGTTAAGCGGCGGCGATCCGTTCATAAAACGATGGTCAGTCGTGCCGCGGCGTCTTACTGCAAACCCGGGCGCCGACTTCATAACAGTTTTCACCTCCATGTTTATGCATGGCGGTTGGCTGCACCTGGGCGGCAACATGCTCTACCTCTGGATCTTCGGCGATAACGTCGAGGATCGGTTTGGGCACGCGAAGTTCCTTTTGTTTTACCTGCTATGCGGTATAGCTGCGACGTTCGCGCAGGTGCTTGTCAGTGCGGGGTCGAACGTTCCTAATCTTGGCGCTTCGGGAGCGATAGCTGGAGTGTTGGCCTCCTATTTAATCCTATTCCCGAGAGGACAGGTCAAGGTGCTGATGGGTAGAGGCGTGGTCCCAATGCCTGCGTTGGTGGTGATTGGATTGTGGATCGTCTTACAGTTCATCAACGGAATCGGATCGATCACACAGTCGGCTGAAACTGGTGGCGTGGCTTACATGGCCCACATCGGAGGCTTCGTAGCAGGTCTGGTGCTCACGTTCCTTTTTGGCGGTCGCAGAACTGCGGTAACAGCGTAACGAATAGCCGGATCCCACCTCCGGCTATCGAATTAGAATTGACGCTTATGCACAAGCCTACGCCTCAGCACCTGAAGGCTGGGAACAACGTGCCAAACTCGAAGCTCTGCTCACAGACTCGCCGTTGAATTACATCAAAGCAGACGCCGCGTAATTTCAGCCACAAAAAGGCACAAAAAGATCAAATCAGCAGAATCTCTTTTGAGCTTTTGGTGCCTTTTTGTGGCTAAAAAAACTTTGCTACTTCATGCGGTTGTACTTTCGCAGGACCTGGACCACACGATCGCCGGGTAAACCAAAGACGCGGATGCCATCTGCGCCCGTCATCGTTTGCGCCGCCAGCATCGCATTAACGACGGCTTCTTCAGTCGCTTCGATAGTCGCGCGGAAAAGAGGATCTATACGATCATTGGGAAGCATCACTAGCGACGGCGTACCTTCAGCCTTTGCGGCACCGGCGTTCGCTGTTGAAAAAGCAAGAAACAAATCGCCAGACGAATTGCCCGCGTAACTTCCGAGCCGTCCAAGTCCTAAACTCACGCGGCGTGCGATTCTTTCCAGTTGATGCGGCAACAGCGGCGCGTTGGTCGCAACGACCACGATGATCGAGCCACGACCTTCGTGTTCGAATGCGCCACTGTCGTTGCGAGCCGCTGCACCGCCTGTGTTGGCACAGGGAGGAATGCCGGTGGTCCACGGTCTGCTCAGCGCGGCCGGAAGTGTCGTGCAAATGCCGAGGTCAGTGATCTCGGAACGGATCGGAACACCGAGAATGCGCAGATCTCCGCCGTAGTTACATTGGACCAACACTCCGATCGTGTACCCGCCTTGTTCCGCGGTTAGCACTCGCGAGGAGGTCCCGATTCCGCCTTTGAATCCGTTGCAACCCATCCCGGTGCCACCGCCCACTGCACCTTCTTCAACTGGACCAGGCTTCGCGCGATCGAGTGCCTGGAACGCGTGCGTCGCTTTTACGTGTTCGCCGTTCGCATCGTTTAGAAAGTCAAACGTCTCGGCGACGATCGGATAAGTAAAGATAAACTCGCGTCCGTTCTTCAATTGCCATTGAATGGCGGCGTCGCGCACTGTTCCAACGCTGTGCGTGCCTGTCAACAGGATTGGTCCTTCGAGAAATCCTGATTCCTTGATCCAGTTGATGCCGGTCATGTCGCCGTTGCCGTTCTGATTGAACGTGGCTGCGAAAACGGGATCCCAGTTGCCGCGCGGTCGCGGGAGAATCGCGGTGACGCCCGTGCGAACCGGTCCTTTGCCAGGTACGAGTTTGCCTTCGCCTTCGATGAGCGTGACATGGCCCACAGCTATGCCGGGAACGTCAGTGATGGCATTCAATGGTCCAGTGGTGCCGGGGAAGGGGATGTTCAGTTCACGGCCACGCGGCCGTGTTTGTGCAGTGACTGTGATGGCAACTATAGCGGCCAGTAAGAGTCCGAGTGCAAATCGCATGTAAAGAACTCCTTTCGAGTTTTGTGATATTTTAAGACCATCATTGAGCCACAAGGAAAGCCGAATACTTTCACCATCTACTTCGAACTCTCAATTTGCGGAGGCCACATGAAAGCTAAATTGCTCGCTGCTCTAATATCTCTTTTTCTACTCTCCATTCACAATCTTGATGTAGAAGCCCAAACTAAACGTGGACGCACTCCAAGAAGCTCGTCCGCTGCTATTACGACACCTTCAGGACTAACTTATCTAATCACAAAAAAAGGAACAGGCCCTCAGCTCAAAGCTGGTGATACGGTGATCCTCAATTACACAGGCACGTTGACAAACGGCCTGAAGTTTGACAGCTCCCATGATCGCAACGAGCCTTTGGAATTCAAACTGGGCGCCGGTAAGGTGATCAAGGGATATGATGAAGGTCTCGCCAGACTGCGCGTTGGCGATCAGGCGATTCTGATTATTCCGGGCAAGCTCGCTTATGGACCAAAAGGTATTCCCAACGTCATCCCACCGAACGCAACTTTGATTTTTATCATCGAGGTCGTCGACGCCAAGCAAGAATAGTCTTTTAGCCACAAAAAAGCACAAACAGGTTTTGCTGATTTTTGAGCCTTTGGAGCCTTTTGTGGCGAAAATTGCCGTTTTGTGGCTGCTACTGTGGAATGACCTCAGTTTTAATCGTTTTTAAGCTGTGGGTTCCAGTACAAGCGAATAAGCGTGACGCATCACCAAATAGTAAAAGTGATTAGATTTATGACAACACGTATTACCTCTCCGCTCACTCTACGAATTAGTTTCGTAATGATCGCCACGTTGCTGCTCTTTGCAACGAGCGTTGACGTTAGTGCACAGACGCCGTCGATCTCTGTCCGCGAAGCCGTGGTTGTCGAAGGAAACTCCGGTACGACGCAGGCGACGTTTGTTGTCGTGCTTTCCGCTGCGAGCTCGCAGTCAGTTTCATTTTCCTTTGCCACGTCAAACGGCACGGCTACGGCTGGTTCCGACTATGTTGCCACTACAGGTGCGTCAAGTTTTGCGCCTGGAGAAGTCGAGAAACCGGTTGTGGTCCTCATCAATGGCGATACTGTCGATGAGACGCAGGAGACTTTCTTTCTGGATATCTCGAATGTCCAGAACGCAACCGTGAGCTCAAATCAAGGCAAGGGATTCATCAATGATGATGACGGGCCTACTATTAGTATCAATGACGTCACCATAACGGAAGGCAATTCCGGCACGAAAGCAGCCACCTTTACGTTGAGTCTGTCTGGCCCGAGTGTTGAGACAATCGCAATCAGAGCAACCACAGCACCGGGCACAGCAACCGCCGCGAGTGATTACAACTCCTTTGACTCAGCAGTTATATTCCAGCCCGGAACCGTAACTCGCACGATGGATGTGGCGATCATCGGCGACACTAACCTCGAGCCGAATGAAACGTTCTCTGTAAATCTGAGCGAGCCTTTCGGTACGACTATCGCGGATGGCACAGGCGCGGCCACGATTCTCGATGACGATACTCTGCTTATGCTCGAGGAATCAGGTCCTGCTGCACAGCAGGCGGCAGCTTTCGACGCGTTATTACTTATAAGAGATCCCTTCCGAGTTCAGAGTGTTGCCAACTGGCCCACGCTCCAACCTGGTCAGAGAACGCGTCTGATGATCTTTGCTCAGAACCTGAGATTGAATCAGGGTGAGACTGCCTCTGATGTGATCGTGAATCTCGTCGATGGTAGTAACCAAAGCTTTGACGTGCCTGCGGCGGACATACGCGCAGTGCCGAACACTGATTTAACTCAGGTCGTGTTTACATTACCCGAGGCGCTGGCGTCCGGCACTTGCAAGGTAACCATCAAGCTACATGGGCAATCGAGCAATATGGGGACGATTCGAATCACACCATAGCGCGTAATTTTAGGCGCAAAAAGCTCAGACAAATCAGGAGAACCACTTTGAGCTTTTTGTGCTTTTTTGTGGCTCAAGCGGCTTTCTTTTTCTCAGTAGAGGCTTGATGCTGCTCGCGGATTTTGGCGGGCTGGTCCTCACCAGTCGTCACTCGGCTCATCCAGGCAATCGCAGCGATTACGACCAAACCTCCCAATACAACACGAGGCGCCAGGACCTCTCCTGCGAGAGCCCAGCCAAGAGCCAACGCAACGAGCGGATTAACGAAGGTATGAGTCGCGATGAGTGTCGGTGGAAACCGGTCCAACAACCAGAAATATGCTGAGTAGGCAACCAGCGACCCTGCTACTGCCAGATATATAAGTGCGAGGAAGGATTTCATCGAAATAGCATTGAAGTGAAGACTCGCTATCTCTCCCGTTACTGTGCCGCCGAGAGATAGCAACACTGCGCCGGCGAGCAACGACATCGCAGCCGCCATGTGGCTGTCAGGATGTAGCGATGCGCTGCGGGAGTAGACCATCCCGATCGACCAGGACGCTGCGCCGATCAGAACTACGAGTGAACTCAACATCTCGGCGCGGCCGGTTCGAACATCCGCGGCAAAGATCAAAGCCACGCCGCCTAATCCCAGCAACACACCTAACAAAAGCGATGGAGTCATCCGGGCGCGTCCCGTGATCATAACGATGATTGCGACGAAGATTGGTTCGGTTGCTACTAAGATTGCAGCCATGCCGGAAGGAAGAGTTTGTTGGGCCCAATGTAGCGTCCCATGACCAATCAGGAAAAATAATACGCCGAGCACAAAGCTCGCGACCCATTGCTTTCTGACCGGACGAAGTCCGCGATGCCAACACCATCCAAACAGCAACGCGCCGGCAATCAGATGGCGGAAGCTCGCAACGAAGAGCGGTGGAATAGTTTCGATCGCGTAGTGGATCGCCAGGTAAGTAGATCCCCAAATGATATAAATGCAACCGAAGGCAAGCAGGATCAGAAGGTGGTTCTCGCGCCCGCTGTGATGTGTCTTTTGGTTCGAAAGCATTCGCGCCTCAACTAAATCGCTAAATTGACGCCCATCTGTGTAACCGGCTATTATGATGAACGACGGTTACATCGTAAGAAAGATATTCGAACGTGTCAACTGGCTGAAATTATGGAAAGACTGCAATCATCCGCAGCGGAGATGAAACTGGTCGGAGGTCGATTGTGTCTCGACTTTGTCAACACAGTCGACGGACGCAAGAACGATTCATCGCCATTATGTGACAAGCTCAAAGACTATTCAGACCTCGTGGCGTGGAGCCAGCACACGGGCATCGTCACAACGGCAGAAGCTGCACGCTTGATTAAAGAGGGCAAGCAAAAACCGGCTGCAGCAAACACGGTGTTACGCCGCGCTATTGCATTGCGGGAAGCACTCCATCGCATCTTCAAGGCAACGGTGAAGGGAAGCGTGCCGCGGAGCATCGACCTCGAGACAGTGAATGATGAATTACTGAAAGCACGAAAAAATGAAAAGTTGATTAATACGGGCAAAGGGTTTCGGTGGGAATGGATCGGCGGGGAGACTGCGCTCGATCGGATGCTCTGGCCGGTAACGCAATCAGCCGCTGAGTTTCTGAGTGCAGGAGACTTTTCGCGTCTACGGGAGTGTGGCGGTGAAGAATGCGGTTGGCTGTTTGAAGATACGAGCCGAAACAGGAGCCGGCAATGGTGTCACATGCAGGATTGCGGAAATCTGGCAAAGGTTCGTCGCTTCCGCACACGGGCGCGTGAGCAGTAATTAAGAACCCGTGCAAGAAAAGAAGTGGCGTTACGTTCATTGCCAAGAAAGCAGGGAACGTTTGGACGATTTGAGCGTCTAACTAACAAATCCCCAACCCAGCCATTTTCCGAGGAGGTCGACAATGACCAAATTCACCGTTCGCATCCTGACAGCCGTAATCACCTTTGCAATCGGAGTCGCAATAGCCACAGCCTGGGTCTTCGATCGCACCGAAGAACCAACAATCGCTCCCGTCTCACTCAGCTCAAATGGGCCCTCCATGGAGATGGTCTTTGTTTTGGATACCACCGCTTCAATGGGCGGACTGCTCACCGGGGCGAAGGAGCGGATCTGGGGAATCGTCAATGAGGTAATGCAAACCTCGAAACTTTCGTCAGTAAAAGTTGGGTTGGTTGCATACCGGGACCGCGGCGATCTGTACGTTACCCAAGTACTGCCTTTGACCGACGATCTGGATAGAGTTTACTCGACATTGATGGACTATGAGCCTGTTGGAGGAGGTGACGAGCCCGAGAACGTACGGCGCGCTTTAGCAGAAGGAGTGTCGCAAGCCGGCTGGTCACGACCTTCCCCAGGTAACGCGCAGATTCTCTTTTTGGTGGGCGATGCTCCGCCTCACGATTATGCCGATGAGCCTTCCCCTCTCACTACTGCCGACCTGGCCGTTAAGCAGGGAATAATCGTGAACACGATTCAATGTGGAAATTCTTCCTCGACCAAACAGGTGTGGGAAGCGATCGCGCGCCGGGGTCAGGGTCAGTATTTCCTGATTCCTCAGGACGGTGGCGTGCAAACAATCTCTACACCCTACGATGTACAACTAAGTGAACTTGGCAGTCGTTTGGGAGGAACATCCATGGCCTACGGCGGCGGCGCAGGTGCGGACGGAGTTAGATATAGAGTTGAGCGAAAGGAAATGTCAGACAAATTGGAGTATGACGTTGCGACGCGTTCTGCGCCATCCGCAGCGGCGGAGAGAACGGTGAATAAAGTATTGAACTCGAAAGCATATGTCGGTGATCTGTTGCAGGATATTGAAAACGGATCGAAAAAACTCGAGTCAGTTAAGAATGAGGACTTACCCACGGAGCTTCAAAAGCTTTCACTTGAAGAACAAACGAAAGAAATTGCCAAGCGACTCGCTGAACGCAGAGAGATCCGCAAACAAATCCTGGACCTTTCCCAGAAACGCACCGAATACATCGCTGCGGAACGAAAGAAACGCACTGGCGGATCACAAAACGGTTTTGATGTAGCTGTCTCAGCCGCACTACGAGATCAGCTCGCGAAAAAAGGTATTAGATAGGGCTGCAATTTTAGCCACAAAAAAGGCACAAAAAGCTCAAAATCAGCAGAACCTATTTGAGCTTTTTGTGCCTTTTTGTGGCCGGACCGCCACTAACACACCCAGAGCTTCACCGTGACTGGAGCGCTGGCTCCCGACGTATTGCCTGCCTTATCAACCGCTTTGACCGTAAACGTGTTCTCGCACACTCCCATCAACGTGTAGACGAAATCAGTGTCAACGCCAGCCGAAACAGGAAGTGGACTCAAGATCCCGTTTACATATATTTCATATTCGATATTGTTTTGCGGGTCACTATTATCAGTTGATTGTGTCCACCCCAACCACGCTTCGCCGCCGCCGGTATCAAGACTGACCACGTGAAGGTTGGCAGGAACACTCGGCGGTGTGGTATCGGTGCTGGGCCATGTCTGGGCATTCGCAGTGTTGCTGGCCGTCGAGTTTCTTCCGGTGTAGTCGATGGCAGTGACGGTGAATGCATTGTTGGAGCCGGGCGGGAGGTGACGAATAATAACTGACTGGTAACCATTCGGCGCTGCGGCCGCATTGATGTTTTGTGTCAGTGGACTGCCGTTTCTGCTAAAGGCGTAAGAGCAGCAATTGTTAGGAAGGTTGTCGACTGACTTGCTCCAGGTTAACTGAACCTGAGATGGTCCAAGCGTGGTAGCCTGCAGGACCGGAGCACTCGGTGGAATTGTGTCACCCGGAATGTCAGCGGTTACAAGATTGCTGTCGCTCGAGCGGTTGCCGCTTCCATCGATCGCATAGACAGCAAAGCTATAACTATAGAATGGGACCATGTACTGCACTGTCACAGTCGTTTGCGTCTGGTTCACGAACTCCAACGTGCTACTGCCGTTAGTCAGTGAATTGACTTTAACCCGGTAAGAAAACTTACCCGAGTTGTCTGTGGCAGCATTCCACTTAAGCGAAACTGTATTTGACGTGATTGCGGTCACCACCAGGTTGGTTGGCGTGGTCGGTGCAGTTTTATCTGCCTTCGCAGCAGATGCAGTTCTCCCACTGAAAAGCATTGCTGTTAGCAAAGCCACAGCCGCGATTGCGAAGATTAGGCGAGCAAGAGTTTGAGTAGTCATGCCTGTTCTCCTCTAAATGGATCGTTTCTTCAAACACCTGTTATACCGAGTTCATGGGGCGCTCACGACCGTCGTTTAAATACACAAATCCACCACCCACCAGGAGGAACTTTTTGAAAAAGGCGGAAAGATAGGGCAGTAGATTACCAGAACTTACCAATACTGACTATTACAATCCTGCGTCATTTTATACCTATCAATCCAAACTACTCGGCGCGTCCGTAGATCTGGTGAGTTCAAAAAATCCGGACTACGAGAAAGAGAGAAAGCATGAAAAAGTATTTTGCATTGAGTTTATTGGCCCTTGTGACAATGCTCACCAGCACCGCTTTTGCGCAAAAGTCAGTCATGGTTGGTGGTGCGCCAATGTTTCCCAACAAGAACATCATCGAGAACGCAGTTAACTCAAAGGACCACACAACACTGGTCGCCGCAGTCAAAGCTGCTGGTCTCGTGGAGACTCTGCAAGGTCCTGGACCATTCACCGTTTTCGCACCTGTCAATGCTGCGTTCGACGCGCTGCCGGCAGGGACCGTCGATACACTCCTCAAGCCCGAAAACAAAGGCACACTGACATCAGTGCTGACTTACCACGTCGTTGCCGCACGTCTCAATTCGAAGGCGCTGGAGCGCATGATCAAGCAGGGCAGCGGTCGCGCGATACTGAAAACCGTGCAAGGTGGTGAGCTGACAGCGACGATGAATGGTAGTGACATCAACATTACTGATGCCAAAGGCAACACGGCTCGCATCACTATCACGAATGTCAATCAGTCGAACGGCGTCATCCACGTCATTGACCGCGTGTTGTTACCGTAACCACGGATCATGATCCGTAAAATCTGTTATTTAACTATCCACTCGAGCGGTCGCGGTTGAAAATTTAGTTCGCGTTTTGCCTTGGCATTCGATACGCCTCGGATCTGAGTGCCGTAGTAAATGGCATCCGCGTCACCTGCTTCCTCAGTAGATATGTGTGGCGGTGGTGGAGCGTTGAGAAATTGGGCAAACGCCGGGAGCCATTCGCGCACCGGTAAAGGTCGATCGTTCGCGATTATATAAGTCCCGGGATTGCCGTGCTCTGCTGCCGCAACCGTGGCCATTGCTGCGTCTTCAATGTGTAACCACGACCAGACGCCTTCGCCATTTCCGACGATCGGGAACTGTTGCTGTCGAACCTGTTTGGCAACATCGCCATCGGGGTTGAACCACGTACCTGGTCCATAGAAGAAACCATAACGCAGGATAATCCCTTCGATGTCGGGACTACTCAGCAACCGATGTTCAAGCTCAGTGACAAGGCGAGCATCGGCCGCAACCGCAGGCGAGGCATCAAAAGCCAACGGCGTTTCTTCATCTGCCAGGCCATCGCCAGGAACGGCCCAGAATGCGATGGACTGTCTCAGATAACGCCGCACACCCGCCGCTTTGGCTGCCGCCAGCACATTGGCACCTCCTTCTAAACGGATGCGATTGTTCAAGGGAGCAGCAGCACTCATTGCCTCCTTCGTGTAGCTTCGGGGCAGGGCAGTGAGTTGTTCAATCACGACCTCAGGCTGAGCGCGACTGAGCACCGCTTTCATCGCATCGGGATCAAACACATCAGCGATTGCAGGTTCGATGCCTTTTTCCACTAAAGCCGGAGCTTGTTCTGGAGAACGGGTTAGAGCAACTATTGTGTGGCCTTTGGCAAGCAGTTCCGCGACCAGGGGACGGCCAATCACCCCGGTTCCTCCCGCGACAAAAAACTTCATCAGTGAATCTCCTGTAGCGGGAATCTTGCGGCTTTTCGGTTTTTTCCCAAACCCTAGATCGAGTTATCGCTCGATAACCCATTTATCTGTGGCCAATCCAGCAGAGGATCCGGCTTTGCCTCAAGAGTCCAAAATCATCCTTGGATCGGGTCAGTACAGGGAGCGGTAGCGACCTGGTCAAACGATGGGAGTCAAGAAAGAATGCTGATCACCGACCAGGTCGCTACCGCTCCCTGTACTGACCCGATCCAAGTGCGATTCTTACTTTGGGGCAAAGCTTAAACGATCAGTAGTAGGTGAGCGTGCGATAGGCGACTGTTAGCGGTCGTGTGCCTTGTGAGTCTGTCTGCCATCTCGTCATTTTCGTCCAGTTGCCGTGCGCGTCGAGCTGATCTGGAGCATTCGACTCTTTTGTCCTCGATCCGTCTTGGTTGAGCACGACTGCATCTACCAGCCGGTTCTGGACAGAAATTGTACCGGTTTTCTGGAGTGAGCCGTCGGGGCCGTATGTTTCGAGCTGTTGAGCAGTGCGGACGGTTTTGTTGGCGACTGATCCATCCGGGTTGTAATTAGTTGTTTCGGTGCGTCGCTTTTCAGGTTCGTAAAAGCTCGTTGAAGCCAACGATCCGTTTTCCCGGTAAACCTTCCGCACGGTGGTTAGCAGTAGCGGACCATCAAAATCGTTTTTGAATTGATCCAGCAAAACTCCCTGCGTGTTGTACTCGTTGGTCTCAATCGCATGTCCCAGCTCATCGCGCTTGAAGGTTTTCTTTGTACGTAGCGAGCCGTCGCCGTGGTACGTCAGTTCTTCTTTGATACGGCTCTGCTCGTCGTAAACATTAACGATCCGCAACCACATCTTGCCGAGGCCATCGTAGTTGAGAGCCTCCGTCATTTTTAGACCGTCGAATTTCATCACGATTCGCCGAACGACCGCGCCCCTGTCGTCATACATAAGCAGATCAGTTCGATTGCCGTCCTGATTGAACGTGGCTTCCATTTGCGCCACTCTCGGTCCCTCGACGTAGCTACCGTCTTTCGAAACAAACGTGGCGACTTCCACTTTAAACGTGTGAACCGGTCCTTTGAGAGCGTAAGTTGCGTCGGCGTCGGATCTCTCCTGAGCGTGTCCAACAAAGGACATCAGCACAACCAGCACTGCAATCTTCAGAGTTCTCATCTCGCCGACCTACCTTTCTAAAGAGCTGATTGAGAAAAATCCGTTCGGATAGTTACGAAAGATCCAAATACCGATGTGCGATTCTTGAGCAATCTTGTTGAGTGCCTCTCGCAGACTCACCCCTTCCAAATTTACAGAAAATTTAGCGCTACTCAGTTTTTCAGGAGCCACATCTGGCGCTCGGCGCTTCAGATTCAAGGCTGTCATGTTTTGTTGAACTTCAGGCAAATTCAACAATCGATCGAAAGCCTCTGACGGGCTAAGGTCCTTGACGTTGAAACTATTGATTTTCGTTTCGAGTAATGGATTGCTTCCGGCTATTGGCCAAACGTCGATAAACCCACCGGTCTGCTGCCACTGGTACTTTTTCGACGACTGAACGATCGCATTCACAATGTCCATTACAGTTGCATCGTCCAAAGAAACAGTAACGGTACGGTAACGTTGGGTATCGAGCTCTAATCCAATCGTCACGCCGAAAGTGCCGGACATGTTAGCCAGGGCCATTGCGAAATCACCCTGGTATCGGATCACCCTCACGGCGGAAACTGGCGTCTGCTGCGCCATAACACCCGACGTTGAGACAGCACAGATTCCCAGGACAACTGCCGCGGCAATTTGTTTGAAAGAGAGGATCATTTCGGGCTCCTACGTTACTCGGAATCAGACATCTCTTCAACACAATAACGCGCAGGGCTGGGATCGGTTCCTCTTTGTCGGCTCAACTTTAATATCTCTTCAACGAGTGCCTCAGGAGTGCAGGGCTTTTCAAGGTACCCCTGAGCGCCGGACGCGAGAGCCGACGCGATGTCAGATGGAAACACCGCACCGGAATAAAAAAGTATCGGAGTGTGTGGATCGAGTCTACGCAAACCGCGGCATAACGTGTTTTCCGTATCACCCTCAATCCAGTTGTCGATCAGATAAAGATCGAACCCACCCGCCGCGGCGAGCTTGAACGCTGAAGGTGCGTTTTCCACGGAGACAACCTGCCACCCTTTACCGAGCAATATGAACTCGACAAGTTTTCGTGTGTCCTCATCATCTTCGACGTGTAAGATTCGCATAGTAGTTGGCTCCTCACGTAAACGCGGTTGACACACACGTACCGGCGGGAGCGGAGCACCCTTTAACCTTGAAACTCCGCTCCCACCACAGGGACGCACACGAACACCTACTTCAAAGCGTGCGGCGCTTAGTAGGCCAAATCGCACACGTCACCACTCAAAAGAGATCTCACGCCAGATTGTTGGGGAAAGTTTGCCGTGTCGGTCGGCAGCAATTCAGAAAAGAACCGCGGCGTTAGAGATTGATAGGGCGAGATTGGTTGTACTGCTAAGTGGTAGATGCCAACATTTTTTTGAACACTACTTCACGGTCACCGCCAGCGTGTCGTGATGGAGGCTAATCAGGGTGCGCAGGTATGGACCGATACGGTTAGCTGCTTCGAACCCGGCTGCTTTTGCCGCTGCTTCCTGGTCTGCTTCAGGAATGCCGGCGCTTTCTGCAAAATGTTTCAGATCACGATATGCGCCAATGGTAAATAGATCCCAGGCAGCACCCTGGTCACGCACGAAGATTAGGTTCTCCGGACGTTTGAGCGTCTTCAGATATGCATTTTCCATTTCGCGTTCTTTGAATAACTCAGACTGCTTACCGGCGAGCGCATCAAACATCTCCACGTGAAAGTAAGCAGAAGAGGCGAATGCTTTCTGTATCTCAGCCAGTGGTGGTCCGTAAACAAAGACGTCTTCCTGCCAGGCGATCAGGGCGTCGAGTTTGTCCTGACTTTCTTTTAGGGCCTGGTTTCTTTTGGACACTCGCTCGGGACTGTAGTAATCGGCATAGCTCTTCATCGGAATCAATAACAGAAGGTCCCAACGATCTCCCTGACTGTGACGCATCATCAGTGGCTGCTCGTCACCTGCATTCCGGTACTCAGTCAGCAACGCTTTCTGTAAGTCGATCAGGTCGAGCAGCCTTCCCGGCGCCGCTTGTACCAGCTTCGTTTTGTAAAGATAACTCGGCGTGTAGGCTTTCGTTGAGGCAGCGGACTGGGCCAAAATAATCAGCAGTAAAAAGAAACACATTCGTGTATTCATAATTTGCCTTGCTCTCATTCTCTGAGGCTTTAATGTGCAAGATGGGCGATAAGGTACCACAGGGAGTGATGACACGATAGTTCATGGTGGTGGCCTAATTTCAACTCTGCGTAATCTCTGCGTCCTCTGCGTCTCTGCGGTAAAAAGAAAATAAAAATACATGTAAACCGCAGAGGCGCAGAGGACGCAGAGATTACGCAGAGAGACTTATCGATGATGAATACTGTCAAACATTTCTCACCAGGCGTCCTCATTCTCGTCATTGTCTGCGTTCAAGCGTGCCAGCGGTCCACCCCCGGTAAGCCGTCAAGTAACCCATCACATCAGCAGCAGCGAACTTCGCAGAAGGTCTTCGACGCCTATCTAAAAACTGACGTTCCGCCTGCTGACGGTTTCGATTTTTCCGTGGGCGACGCTGACGGCAGAGGTCAATACAAGGACCTCGCGACCGGGATCGAATATGACGGCTGGCGCAACAAGACTCCGAAGGGTATGTAACTCGTGATTAACAAACATCGCGGCAATTTCGATGGACCATACGGTGCGTATTACGGTGGGCACTGGATCAAGATTAACTACCCAAACAAATACGACGCGGACCGAGCCGCTGCGCAACAGATGATCTCGCGACCGCAGCAAGCCGCCATTACGGTTGCGTGGGAAAAGCGAGCCCCCACACTCGAAAGCACGAAGCTCGGCGGCGGCATTGGTTTTCACGGCTGGATCAGGGAGTGGGATAACAGCGGCCCGCGTCATCTTTCCTGGGGCTGCGTCGTGATGCACGTTTACGACATCGAAAAGCTTTACGATCAAATCCCGGAAGGAACCATGGTTGTGATCCTATGAGGATCGGGTCAGTACAGGGAGCGGTAGCGACCTGGTCAGTGATCAGCATGTTTGACTCCTATGGTTTGACCAGGTCGCTACCGCTCCCTGTACTGACCCGATCCAAGTGCGATTTCTAATTTTTGAGGCAAAACTACCATCGCGAGATCAAAAGTTAGTAGTGACTCTTCCGCCCTCTTCGAGCCATATGTGAATTTGAGTTCTGCCTGAACGATCTGGGCCAGCGAAGCAGGACTCCTGACCAATCTGGTTTTTGGGAAATAGTACTGTCGTGATGGCAAACCTAACTCAGCCCTCATCAGATTCAGGTGACGCTCACACTGTCCTAACGGATCGTTTGGTCCTTCCGGATCAGGCAATTTCAGGATTGCGTGCGCTAACTCATGCATCATGTTCATTCCGGGATTGAAGGCTTTAATCGCGTTGGCATCACCTCTTAACTGCGCGAAGTCGGCAAAGTCGATTCTGATAACCCACTCGTTGCGCCGCGGGTTTATACCGTCACTATAGGTCGTCGTCGATTCGATCTGTGCGAACGCAATCTCCGCCGAACGGTTAGCGCTCTCTACCGCAAACGATTCGGAACCGTCGATAGCCTTCACTAACAATTCACGAGCGATCGCTGAGCCACCCACGGCAGGCAAGTGAGTGTCGTAATGAATTGTGCCATCTACATCAACCGCCAGATGCAATCCGGATAGCACTGACAACTCGCGGATCAGACCAGTGCTTTCCCGAGTCGTTAGCGGTTTCGTCTGGCTGATCCGAAGTCCCGGATGAAAGGGATAAGGAAGATCGCGTGTGTACGCCTGGGCCACAGAACTTAACCAGCAAAGAACCGCCACCATAAAAAGTAATCGACACTGCCTCACGGTTTTCTCCGCTGGCTAATGCGGGAACCGATCTAAAAAGCGGTAAAGTTTTTTTCTTGAAGTACAAAATTTTCGTCATCCTCTAAATCACGGCGGTTATAATCATGTGAACGATGCCGCATCATGTCGACCGACATCACCAATGAGATCACCGATCTATTGCTAGCCTGGAATGATGGTGAGCAAGCTGCACTCGATAAGTTGGTCCCCCTGGTCGAGGTCGAACTGCGGCGACTGGCAAGGTCTTACATGCGACGCGAGCGTACTGGCCACACGCTGCAGACGACTGCCCTGATCAATGAAGTGTATTTGCGCTTGATAAACGCCAGGCGCGTGAGTTGGCACAATCGGGCCCACTTCTTTGGCATCGCTGCTCGAATAATGCGACGGATCCTCGTGGATTTTTCGCGGACACGAACTTATCAAAAGCGAGGTGGAGGAGCGTTTCAAGTCACGTTTGATGATGCTCTCGCAGTAGCGCCCATTAACGATCCTGATCTGCTTGCGTTGGACGAAGCCTTGACTGAGCTCGCGCGAGTGGACGAGCGTAAGGGCCAGGTAGTCGAGATGCGGTTCTTCGGCGGATTAACTGAAAGGGAAACAGCGGTTGCGTTGAACGTGTCGCCTGAGACGGTTCGGCGTGATTGGCGGCTGGCTAAATCCTGGTTGCTGCGACGCCTCAGTGAAAGGCCTCAATGATAGATAAGGACCGTTGGGCAAAAGTTGAAAGCATCTATCATGCGGCCCTGGAGCATGAGCCGGAACAGCGTGCTGCATTCGTGTCGAATGAATGTGCCGGTGATCACGAATTGGAAAGCGAAGTGGGATCGCTTTTGAAGTTCGACGGGCAGTCTGAAGCGTTCATGCAAACGCCGGCGCTCAATGTGGCAGCGAAGACATTGGCCGCGTCGCAATTGACCTCTGAAGATGAACCAAAGATCGAAGACATCGGTCCCTATCACTTATTAAAACTCATCGGTGAGGGCGGTACTGGTAACGTCTACCTCGCAGTCGATACGCGACTTGATCGGAAGGTTGCTATCAAAATCCTAACGGTCGACTTTACTGAAGACGTCGATCGCGTCTCCAGGTTCAAGCAGGAAGCGCGAGCAACTTCGTCCTTGAATCACCCCAATATCGTCACGATATTTGAAGTCGGTGAGTCTCAGGGTCGCTATTACATCGTTACCGAATTCGTTGAAGGCGTGGTACTCCGTGCGCGTATTGCTGCAGGACGACTCGACGCACACGAGACAGTCTCGATAATCACGCAAGTGCTTCAGGCCCTCGACGCTGCTCACCACGCCGGAATAATTCATCGAGACATCAAACCTGAGAACATCATCGTCCGGGCTGATGGCCTGGTAAAGGTGCTCGATTTCGGAATTGCGAAGCTGGATACGTCTCAGCCTGCGAGTGTGGACCACCTGACTACTCGGACCGGCGTTGTGATTGGCACTGCTGCCTACATGTCTCCGGAACAGGCTCGCGGTCAGAAAGTGGATCATCGCACTGACATCTTCTCAGTAGGGATCGTGCTGTACGAGATGCTCTGCGGGCGCAAGCCTTTTGAAGGTGAGACGTGGAGCGATGTCATGGCGGCGGTGTTGGTCAAAGATCCGCCACCAATCGACCCTGCGGTTGCGCCTTTAGCTCTTAAGCTAATTGTCGAACGCTGTTTGGATAAGGATCCGGATAAGCGATTTCAATCGGCGAGCGATCTGATGTTTGCTTTACGCCAGGCTACAATCACGGGCCAAAGCGAAAGTGGTCCATCCGCAGGCATTCACAACCAGCCACCTTCTTCGGCGTCATGGCACCGGACTGGTTTAGTGATAGCCGCAATCATAATCGTTATTTTGATTGCCGGTATCGCGTGGTTGATGGCAAACCACACGGCGGTTGAGCCACCCCAAAAAGCGTTGCGAGCGCCGAGCGATCCGGAGTCAAACACAACGTTAACCTGGGTCGATCGCAACGGAACGGCGCAGGGCACAATCGGAGAAGCTGGCGAATACTCTGGGCCGGCTTTTTCGCCGGACGAACAGCAGGTTGTGGTTGCGTTGAATGACCCTAAAGTCGATACGCGCGATCTTTGGATTTTGTCGCGGGCCAAGGGGGAACCGCGCAGGCTTACTTCGGATCCCGCAGACGAGATGAATCCGATATGGTCACCAGACGGCAGGTGGATTTTCTTCACCGCAAATAAAAACGGCGCACGAAACATTTATCGAGTGCCGGCCAGTGGCAATGGACCAACCGAATCTATTCTTGCGTCGAATGAAGATCTTAATCTCGAGGATATTTCCCGCAACGGTCGCTTTTTGGTATTCAACTTTCGAAACAAGGGAGATGATGTGCCCGGTGTGGGCCTGTTGTCCCTTCCTGATAAAAGGCGTGTGATCTTCGCCTCAGCGCCTGCTCGATCCGCCCGGCTTTCTCCCGATCAAAAGTGGATGGCTTATACGTCCAACCGAAATGGATCGGCGATCGCTGTTCGCAGAGTCGGTGCGGGCGGCACGCCGGTTGGCAATGAGCAGATAGTTTCCGGCTCGTCCGGGTCCGCAACTACTGCGATGTGGCGCGCGGATGGTAAAGAGTTGTTCTATCTTGAAAGCGAGATGTTAATGTCAGTTCCGATTGAAACGAATGGAGATCGCTTGGTCGCTGGAGCGCCGAGGCCACTCTGCAAAATAAATGTCGACGATCAGGAGCGGCGCAATCGTTATCTGGTCAGTAAGGATGGTCTCTTTTTGGTAGTTCTCAAGAACTAGCTGAAGCATCTCATCCTTTTGAGATCTGCTATCCGCGTGACTTTGCCGCAAGAGTCAGCTCCATTGGTGGACCGTGTCCAAGTGCGTATCCTTGTCTATCTATCGCTGTTTTGGTTTGAGTTTTCCAACAGTTCCTTGAGATAGCCCTGCCAGATTGAAGCTACGGTGTGTGTGCCGTGCCCGCGAGTTTGATCTGTGATCGGTAACAGCACGTATCGACCGTTCTTCACGCGCTTAATCTCTCGCTCCATTATTCCCAACTCAGGCGGATTGATCAGATCGTCAGCAGAGTTAATTGCGATTAATGGTGCTTTGATCTTTTCAAGCATTGGAGATGGATTGTATTCACGCGACGAGTCGAAGTAGTAGAGCATGTCGTTGGCATCGCTTCGCATCACGCCACTCTTCACACGCTCCTCGTAGAATTTATCGGCGGCATCACGAGTCGGTGCCTGTTTGTGCCACTGCAACGGCGCGCTTCCCATTAGTAGCAGAATATTCTGAGCAGCGGTCATTCCCTGTACCGGCTGAGTTTTGTATTCACCATTATTCCAGGATGGATCGTTGCGAATCGCATCCATAATCATCTTCCTCATGATTCGGTTGCGACCAACGATCTCAACCGGCATGCTCGCCAGCGGCAGCAAGGCGTCCATGAAGTCGGGATAAGTTTCACCCCAAACCCACGTGTGCATTCCACCCATTGAAGTGCCCATCACCAGACGAAGGTGATTGACGCCCAGTTTCTCGGTGATGAGTCGATACTGCGCGAGCACCATGTCGTCGTACGTGTAATGAGGAAACTTCATGTGCAGCCCGTTGCTCGGTTTACTGGATCGACCATGTCCCACCGCGTCGGGAAGAATGATGAAGTATTTCGTGGCGTCGAGTAGTTGACCGGGTCCAAAGAGCACGTCGGCGAATTGTGCTGAGAGAAACTGCGCGCCTGTACCTCCAGTGCCGTGCATGATCAGGACAGCGTTGCGTACGACTCCGCTGTTGTCTTTCGTTGGTGTACCGATAGTGAAGTAATGAAGTTTCAGTTCGGGCAGAGTCTCACCGGAGCGAAACTTGAAGTCGTTGATTGTATAGTCGCCCTCAACTGGTGCCGGATAGTTCCTTTGTCGTTCCGGAGTTGTTTGAGAGAACGCGAGTGTGCAAGTGGCGACGACAATTATCAGAATCAGCAGGATGCGAGTGCTCAGAATAGACATACAACCTCTTCTATTGGCTACAAGATTGTGGAAACACGGCTCAGGTATATCACTTGGAACTTCCGATTGCATCTCCTACCACTGAGGCATAGAATGCGCCCGAATTAACAAATTCTTTGGTTGGAGGACAACTATGAAAGCAAAAACGATTGCTTTAACAATCTCCCTCGTTTTTGTAAGCGTGGCAATGGGTTTTCAGGACAACCCGAACATGGGCACCTGGAAGCTCAATGAAGGCAAATCAACGTTTGCTGGTAAAGCGAGGAACCACACGGTTGTATACGAAGCCGCTGGCGATCAGATCAAAGTGACAGTGGATGGCGTTGATGAAAATGGTGCTGCCGTTCACAACGAATGGACCGGAAAGTTTGACGGAAAAGACTATCCGGTTACGGGCGACGCGAGTGGCGATACCAGATCGTATAGCGTTGTCAACAAGAATACGTTGGAGCTAACCAACAAGAAAGGTGGTAAGCCGACGCTGACTGGCCGGATCGTCGTTTCGGCTGACGGCAAGACGCGCACCGTCACAATCAACACAACGGATGCGCAAGGCAAGAAGGTTACGAGTAAACAAGTCTACGACAAGCAGTAAGTGGTGTAAGTCGACCGAAACATGCCCTCTCGTGCGTCCAGATACGAGAGGGCATACCTTTTTCTCAGTCAGGCCGATTGTGCGAATTCGTCACTGAGCGGTTGAGGTTACGCTGTAATTCTGCAATGGAATCGAGTATCGGCAAGAATTGTCGACCGAACTCTGTCAGATGATATTCCACGCGCGGAGGAATTTCCGGGTAGACCACTCGATCAAGAATACCTAGTCCCACCATTCGCCGAAAATAGTAGGTCTGAACTCTTGGAGTGAGACCTTCCAGTGCGCACTCGATAGCACCCGGCCGGCACACACCTCGTCGAATCAACTCCAAAATACGCAAGGACCACTTGCAACCAAACACTGCTTCGACTGTGGCCGCAACATCGTGCAGTACGGCCGAATTTTTTTCTGCAAGATTGTCCATTTCTTTCACAAAAGTGCCCACACTAACAAAAAAGTGCCCTCTTGTTTTACCTGATCGTCGGTCGCATTATTCCTTTTGTGCGGTTACAAATCAATTTTTACAGCCGCTGATCTGTTAGACGAAAGGAAAGAAGAAATGAGCCTTAAAGACAAAGTAGTTATCATCACGGGTGGCGGCACAGGCATGGGCGCAGATGCCGCACGTGGTTTCAATGAGGCCGGAGCCAAAGTCGTGCTCAACGGCCGGAGGGAGAATGTGCTCGCTGAGGCAGCACGGCGCATAGATCCTACCGGAGAAAACGTGCTTTACGTAGCGGGTGACATCGGTAATCCAGAGACAGTCCAACGCGTCGTACGAACTGCTGTTGTGCGTTTCGGTGGCATCGACGTGTTGTTCAACAATGCCGGTATGTTCAAGCCGACATCGTTTCTGAGTGTGACCCACAAAGAGCTCGACGATTATTTCAATCTCATGCGCGGCTACTTCTCTCTGTCTCAAAGCGTGGTGCCGGAAATGCGCAAGCGTGGGAGTGGAGCCATCATCAGCATCGGATCGATTTGGGCTTTGCAGGGTATTGGAGCGACACCTTCAACCGCGCCTTCAATGGCCAAAGGTGGCATTCACTCCTTCACTCGAGCGCTTGCAATTGAATTGGCTCCAGAAAAAATCCGAGTGAATGCTATCGCACCTGCGGTAGTGGAAACGCCGTTATTTGATCCGCTACTCTCGCCGGAACAGCTTGCGTCTTTCAACGCATTCCACCCAATTGGACGCAATGGCGTACCTCAGGACATAACTTCAGCAGTGCTGTTCCTGGCGGATGACGCGCGTTCCGGTTGGATTACTGGAGTTATTTTGCCAGTTGATGGTGGTGTGACTGCAGGACGAAATTGAACCGTTTCATTGCTATCAACACTCGGTGAGCGGCACCGGGTGTTGCCTGCAATGTCACACTTACGCCAGATTCCTGAAACCGCACGAACGATTTTTGTCATCTCACTTACCAGAATGATCCAAAGAAGAGAATCCCTATTCCCATCACTAACGCAGAGATTCCGGCTAATAAGAACGCCGATGATTCAGCGTGTTTAAAACGTACGGGACTCGTCTGCATCAACGCGTCACGCAGACCTTCATTGAGCGCCAGAACGATCTCTAGAATCCCGATTACCAAGAGAATAGAGGCCAAAATATATTTCCACATGCCGCCAAGCATCTCACACCGAGCCTCAAAATCCATTTTTTGCCACAAAAAGGCACAAAAAACGTAAAGAGTGTTCTGCTGATTCTTTTTGTGCCTTTTGTGGCTAAAATTTCACCTGATGTATTTAAGTAGGTCAACATTTCTCGTCCTCGTAGTTGTCGTCTTGGTCACGAGTCACCAACAAGTTCGACAAAACCCGGAGCGAGGTTATGAAGACAAAAGAGAAAGGTATCCTGTTGCGGAGTATGATGAAAAAGAACCAACTGAACCTGCCAAGAGAACTAGATTGACGCTACAAAAAAAGAGGCACGATAAGGATGCGCCGTTTACCAACCCAGGGCCATCGGATGAAGAGCTCGCGTTTCGACCGGAAGCCCAATTCAATTTCCCTGATTTTCCGATAACTAAAAGCGACGTAATCGTAATTGCCGAGGTCCTGGAAGGAAAAGCTCATCGCTCGGCAAACAAGATGAACGTCTTTTCTAATTTCGAAATTCGAGTGAATGAAGTCCTAAAGGGAAACAATTTACGGAGTGGGGACATTATTACAATCGAGCGCGTCGGGGGTTACGTGGCATATCCAAACGGCCGTAGAGTCCTGTTTAGATTATCCGGAAACGGGATGCCCGCAGTGGGTGCGCGCTATGCATTTTTTCTCACCGTAAACGAAGACAACTACACCATCATAACCGGATATGAACTGGGAGAAGAGGGAGTCAAACCGTTGGATAACTCTCAACAATTCCAGCAACACTACGGTGAGCTTGAAGAAAGTTTTATCAAGAAGCTTAGGCTGAAATTGAGCCACAAAAAGGCACAAAAGGCTCAAGAATCAGCAGAACCTATTTGAGCATAACTAGACTCATTTCTGTGCTGCTTCGGATCCGTCGAGCGCCAACTTGAACGCGGCCATCTCATGGTCGTTGCGGACCAGCAGAACGTCGCCGGCAATCACAGGATGATTCCAGGTCTTGCCCTCGAGGGCCGGAAACTCTGCGACTGCGGTGAACTGGTCCGGTGTAGCCTTTACGAGCGCGAGCGCACCCTGCTCCGACAAAACCAGCAACAAGTCCTGATCCGATAAAAGGACCATCTGGCCGTAGCCGTATCGTTTGCCCGTCCACTTGAGTCTGCCGTTCTCGAGATCGATGCACGCCAGCGTGCTGCCATTGAAGCCGTAGACGTGGCCGTTGTGAACGACGAAGTCGTTGAACCAGGGATTGAGTTCCTCTGATGTCCAACGTTCCTGGACGGTCCATCCGCCGGATTCTTGAGCAACTCCGATGCGGCGTATGCCGCTGCTTTCACTTACGCTGATCAGGAGATCGCCACTGGCAGTCACCGCCGGCTGCACGATCGGCTCACCTTGCCACTCATGCTCCCAAAGCAACTTGCCGTCCGCCGCTGCCACACTGGTCGCGCCGTTTGAGTGCAACAGCACGATCTGAGGGACTCCATTGATGGTCAATAGTTGGGGTGAACTGTAGCCAGTGCGTCCAGCCGGACCTGTCCAACGGGGCTTGCCGCTGGCGAGGTCGTATGCAACAAGATTACCCGCTGCGGCCACAACGACGATGTCGTTGACTACCAACGGCGAACCCGCGATGCCCCACGCGGGAACTTTAGCGCCTGTGTCGTTTACTGCATTACGCGACCACACGACGTTGCCGTTAGCAGCGTCGAGCACGTTCACGATTCCGGTTCCACCCTGTGTGTAGACGCGACCGTTGCTGAGTGTTGGAGTCGCACGTGGACCGGGACCAGCATTCGACTCCCAGAAGCGAGCCCTGTCGAGATGTCTCCACACCAGCTTTCCTGTTGCCACGTCGTGGCAGGCGACGATTTCGTCGTCACCACGCTGTTCCTGGGTATAGAAGCGTCCATCCTGGACCGCAAAGGACGACCATGCTGGTCCAACCGGCCGCCGCCAGAGTTGAACCGGCGGCGACGCAGACCAATCAGTTTTAATTCGCACACCATGGACGATGCTGTCGCGCTGAGAACCGCGGAAGCCCAACCAATCGATCGTCCTGGTCGGCGCAGCAACCTGAGCCGCTGCGGGTTCCTCTGGCGTTTGGGCCACGAGCAGTTGTTCAGGGGTTTTGGACCACCGCCAATGGATATCGTTGTCGAACTCCGCAGTGAGGCCGCCGGTCCTAATTATGGTAAACACTCCGCACGCGAGCAGGGTTGCTACAACCAGCGCAGCGCGTCGTGGTCCGGCAGAGAAGCGACGAGTTACTACGGCCCATGCGACCAGAGCGAGACTCAGGACCGGGATCGCGAGGATGTACAGCAACATCCCCATCCCGCCACCGGCAATCGACTCGTGGACGATGCGCTTTGTTCCGATCAGCGCGATGATCATCAGCACGAGAGCGCCCACACGCTCGCTCCATGGTGCGCGGCTGAAGAACATCCACCATAGTATGATTGCCAACGCGCACACCATTCCAACCAGTAATCCAATGGGAGCGGCGCGCGGAAAGAGAGCGGGGACAACAAACCAGGCCACCCATTGCAGCACTACGGCAATCACGCCGGGCCACAATCGAAGCCGCTTTGGAGGAGTTGGGGGCACAGTTTCTTCTGGGGTCATATTAGTCGTCTCAAAAGTCTGTAAGACATGTGGTAAGCAGTGAGGTGATATCATAACACTGACAAAAGAGGGAGTGGGGAAAGGGAAGGAATGATAACTGTTGCCAATCGGATTTACGTTGCGAGGGAATATGCTGACGCCTTCGAACAAAGGTTTCGTGAACGCGCGGGGTTAGTGGATCAAATGCCTGGTTTCGTTTCCAACCAGGTGCTGCGTCCGGTCAATGAAGGCGACCCGTATGTCGTCTTTACTATTTGGAACAGCCGGGAGGATTTCCTTAACTGGGTACGCTCAGATGCGTTCTTGAAAGGACATGCACAGTCCGGAACACTGCCGAAAGAAGCATTCGTTAAGTCGAATGTACTGGAGATGCATGAGGTGGTCCAGGATTCCAGTCGTCCTGATTTACCAGCGGAGCCGCATGGTGGTCCGTTCAAGATGCATTAGATGCAAGCCAAAATTATTCAAGTCGTCGGGCTCGGATTCACAATCGCATATGCTGCGTTCATCGTCTGGATCTATGCCACCGAGCCGCGTACTTTCAAAGAAGTCACAACCAGTGCTGAGATCGCCGCCGGCACTTATGAGATCAGCCAGGAAAAATTCGATTCCGCTCTCAGCCTCTTCCGGCGTGAGCAGTTTCGTGCGGCTCGCGACGAGTGGCAGCGGGCTGACCCGGCGCAGCGCGATGCCCGCACACAGTTTTACATAGCGTATTCGTTTTACCGCGAGGGTTGGGGGCGGGTTTATTTTGACCAGGAGTTGTTCAAGCAAGGTGTGGAGGCAGTAAATCGAGCCATTGCGCTTTCGTCAACCAGCCCGCTGACGATCGACGATCCGGACTTGCGTATCCATACGGCTGCGGAGTTAAAGGTCGAACTTGAACAAGGGTTGGAAAGTAGCTGGAGTGACGTCAATCCGCTCAAGGTCCTACGGACAAGGAAGTGATGGATAGACTGGCTATGCGAAAAATGTTCTTCTCTGCGATCTTTGCGTATCTCTGTGGTCTCTGCGTAACTTAGTCGCGAGAAATATTTAACGCAGAGATCACAGAGATACGCAGAGATCGCAGAGAAGACTTCAATCCCGATAGCTGACTTTAACAAATGTCGCAGGCTAATCGTTCCAGAAACCGCGCCCTGGTGGATTTTGTCGTACTACCATTTCTCTTTCTGACAGTGGCGCTGCTGGGCGGGCTTCGAGTCGGTGCTGAAAGCCGAACGTTTATTTTCATCGCGCCGCCGCTGGTTACGCTTTTGCTCGCGGCCCTATCGATGCTGCTCTTCGTCCGCGGTGGTCTACTCAGGTTTCATGAATGGGTTGGCAGCGACCTTCCGCCTCTCACAAATGTTGCGCACATCTGGATGTTCATCACCATCTTCTTCGCCTCCGCGCAAGCTTTCAACTCTGTCTTACCTGAGCGCGGTCTCTTCCACTGGCTGTTCTCGTTCTTTTTTCTTTGGACGCTCTGGAATAATCAGTTTTCGTCATTCGACGCGCGCAGGCTTTTGCGCAGCCTTACAATTTTGTTCGGGACGGCTTTCGTCCTCAAGCATATCTTGCTGGCGAATCTGTATAGTCCTGAGGGTGGTTGGCTCAAGCGGGTGGCAGGAACGTTATTGCAAGGAGTCACGCTCGGCAGTCTCGACGCGCCCGCCTTTGCGCCGAGCACTGGGTACATCGCTTTCTTTACCTTAGCTCTTTATATAGCGGGACTGATCCTGTTCGCATTTGCAGTCAATGGCGAACCCACGGTGGTCACTCACACGCTCGTAGATGAGTACAGACAACTCTCTGCTGCTGAGCAACTGTCCGTACGCGAAGCAATTCTTGATGATCCAGTTGACCAGGACTGATTCATTCGCGACGCAACGCAACCAATGGATCAACCTTCGTGGCGCGACGCGCAGGGATATAGCAAGCGATTAATGCGACTAAAAGTGCGCCGATCGCCACTGCTGCAAAAGCGAGAGTGTCTGTTGTGGACACGCCAAATACCACCGACCCCAATACCCTCGTCAATATAACTGCAACTGCGAGTCCGATCGCTGTGCCAATCGCCGCGAGCTTCATTCCATCGCCCACGATCAGCAACAGAACGCTTCGTCGCTGTGCGCCGAGCGCCATCCGAATGCCGACCTCCGCAGTTCGCTCGATAACGTTATAAGACAACATTCCGTAGATGCCTGTTGCCGCGATGATCAATGCCAGCAAACTTATAGTACTGGAAAACCACGCACCTGTTCGTGCCGGTTCCAAAGCCCGCCTCACATTTTCTTCGAGTGGCTCGACAGTAACGAAAGCATCTTTATCCAGCGAACGCGCCGCTTCTCTGACCGCATTCACACTGGAATTCAGATTCCCACGGGCACGCAAGACAAAGCTGTGCGCCGCTAAGTGCACGAGTGAGTCCGGTGTATAGAATAAAGGTCCATCCACTTTACCCACGTGCGTGCTGCTAATGTCGCTGACGACCCCGATAATCTCGTGCCAGTTGCCATCACCGTCCCTGAAATGTTTTCCGATCGGATCGGCTTCCGGCCAGAAACGATTAGCCATCGCCTGGGTGATGACCGCCGGTGATCGTCCACTGCGAACATCTTCGTCTGTAAACTCGCGTCCGCGCTGCAAACGAATACCGAGAGTTTGGAAATACGTTGGAGACACCAGATTAGCGTTCACGCTTATGCCTGAGCCTTCGCCCTCGATATCAATTGCATCGTCGCGCCTGCCGGCAAAAGGCATGATCTGGGCACTGCCGATTTCTTTGATTTGCGGCACGGCTTTCAAACGCTCAGCGAGTTGCTCGCGAAGTGTTGTAACGCGAGCCTCGTCGTAACCCAGTGCCGATACGTCCATCGCCAGGACAATCAGGTTCTTACTATCAAATCCGACGTCGCTGGATTGCGCCCGTTGTAAGGTGCGCACTAATAAACCTGCTCCGATTAGAAGCACGAGGGAAACCGCCACCTGTCCAATCACTAATAAATTCCGCAAGTGCGGACGTGAACCGCGCATCCTGTTTCCGGATCTGAGTGCGAAAAGAGATTGCCGTGCGACTTGCGCTCGGAGCGAGTCGACATTCGCGCACACTATCAAGAGAACCAGCCCAACTGCCGCCATCACGAGCATTGCTATTGGCATACCTTCACTGCGAACTTCCGGAGAGTTGAGATATGACCCGGGCATCACTTCAACAATCGACTTGCGTCCGGGATTCTCCAGGTCCATTTGCGAAGCCACCAGTTGCATCTCCGCCTGTACCTGTTTTGCCGAGGCGTTATCCTGCAACCGTCCGATCACACTTAACCAGCTAAGATTAGGACGTGAGGTGAAGTTGCTCTCTGACATGATCCCTTCGTGCGCTGTTAACGGCAGCCAGACGTCAGGAACAGTCATCTCAGTCCCGCGAAAATCCGGCGCGGCCACGCCAATGACAGTGAAGCGCTGGCGGTTCAGCACGATTGAAGTACCGACCACGCTGCTGTCCGATCCAAATCTTCGCTGCCAAAAACCGTAACTCAAAACTGCAATGGGACATTGAAGAGGCGCCGTGCATTCTTTGTCGTAAAAGGTGCGCCCAATAGTGCTGGTTCCGCCCAAAACCGAAAAGTAATTGTCCGTAACCATTAGCCCGGTGATCTTCTCAACGGGGTTGCCACCGAAATTCAGTGTTAGGTCGGATGAGGCTGCCAAATCAGCCAGGCCGTGAACTCGATCTCGATAGTTCAGGTATTCAGGATAAGAAGCAAGCGATGCACTCCCTTCGACCTCGCGCGAGAACTCACCCTCGAAGCGTTGATAGACATTCACCACACGCTCTGCGTTCTTCACTGGCAACTCACGGAATGCGAGGGAGTACAAAAGCGTGAAGATGCTCGTGTTGATTCCAATGCCGAGAGCGAGCGTCAGTAAAGCGGCCACCGTGAAATTGCGATGTTTGAGCAACGAGCGGAATGCATAGCGCAAGTCGTGGAAGATAATGGGCATGTTCCATGTACTAGAGAGCGAATTGAAAAGTTCGCAGTTCTTTGGTTGGAGCTTTGTACGAAAATAATCCTTGTCGGGATTTGAAGTCTTCTCTGCGATCTTTGCGTATCTCTGTGATCTCGGCGTAACCGTAGTCGCGAGTAATATTAAACGCAGAGATCACGGAGATACGCAGAGAAATTCCGACATTTGTTTGAACTACTTCACGCTCACCGCCAGCGTGTCGTGATACAGAAGGTCCCAACGATCCCCCTGACTATGACGCATCATCAGTGGCTGCTCGTCACCCGCATTGCGATACTCAGTGAGCAAGGCTTTATGTAATTCGACTACGTCGAGCAATCTTCCCGGCGCCGCTTGTACCAGCTTCGTTTTGTAGAGATAACTCGGCGCGGCGGCTTTCGTTGCGGCAGCGGACAGGGCCCAAATAATCAACAGTAAAAAGAAACACATTCGCGTAGTCATAGTTTGCTTTGCTCTCACTCTCATTGGGGCTTTAATGTGCAAGTGTAGAATCCGCGTGCTTGACCTGCAAAGTTACATTAGTTGAGAATCTGAGACGTAACACAAAGCTCGCGGCCTGATCCATTAAAACCAATTGAAACGATTCGTTCTCCTACCAATCCTTTTGCTGTCGTTGGTCGTGTGTGCGTCGCTGGGTCTGGGCCAGATGCAGCCTCCCGCGCAATCTCAGGATCCGATCAGTTTTCCCGACTTTTCAGGGTTTGGTCTAATCGACAGCTTTGCGACGCTACCAGCCGAACGAACCAAACTCGAAACCCTTTGCGGAATTCGGCGCGCCTCGCTTGATGAAGCTTCGCGCACGGTGGACGCGGCGTTGAAACAGGTCAATGAATCAGCCGATCCACCTAAGGCCATCCGCCTCCACAATGCCTCGGCAACTGTTTATCTCTACAAGGGCGATACGACAAACGCGATTGCACAGTTTGAAGAGGCCTTGCGTATCGGAGAGGCAAATTCGACTACGAATCCGAACATTGCCGCGATGATGAGCATCGATCTTGCTGCCCTCGGCATAGCCCACATGCGACGTGGCGAGGTCGAGAACTGTGTTACTAATCGCAATGCTGATGTCTGCATCTTTCCGCTAACTACCGCGGCGCGGCATAAGTTGCGAGCGGGTTCGGAGCGTGCAATCGAGTATTTCAAGCGTTATCTTGAAAGGGAACCTGCAAATCTGGAGGTGCGCTGGCTTCTTAACGTGACCTACCAGACGCTTGGCGAATATCCCGACAAAGTTCCCAGGGCCTATCTGATCCCCCCTGCAGCTTTCGAATCAAAAGAGAATATCGAAAGGTTCGTGGACATTGCTCCGTCGCTCGGGCTCGACACGATGGGTGCGGCCGGAGGTTCGATTGTCGACGACTTCGATAATGATGGATTTCTCGATGTTGTAGAGACCAGCTTCGATCCATGCCAGCCGATGCGCGCCTTCCGTAACAATGGTGATGGTACGTTCTCGGATGTATCCACGCGCTCGCGTCTGGTTGAGCAACTCGGCGGGATAAACTCCGTGCAAACCGATTACAACAACGACGGTTGGCTCGACATCTTTGTCATGCGTGGCGGGTGGGAGTGGCCCATGCGCAATTCACTGTTACGCAACAATGGGAACGGCACCTTCTCGGACGTAACGTTCGAGGCGGGACTCTTGAGCGTCGATCATCCCACACATTCCGCGGCGTGGTCCGACTTCGATAATGACGGTTGGCTGGATATCTTCATTGGACACGAGCACACACCGAGCCAACTTTTCCGAAATAAGGGTGACGGCACTTTTGAGGATGTCTCTGCGCGCGCGGGTGTAAACCGAACCGCGTTTACGAAAGCTGTCGCATGGGGAGACTACGACGACGATGGATATCCGGATCTCTACGTCTCTAATTACGGAGAAGACAACTTCCTCTATCACAACAAACGTGACGGCACGTTCGAAGAGATTGCGGCGCAGCTTGGAGTTCAGCAACCGCGCTGGAGTTTTCCAACCTGGTTTTGGGATTACGACAATGACGGGAAGCTTGATCTGTTCGTGGCCAGTTATTTCTTTGCAAACGGAGAGTGGGTAAGACCCTATCTTGGGCTGGCACGACAGGGCGATTCGATGAAACTCTACCGCAATATCGGAAACGGCAAGTTTGCGGATGTGAGCCAGGAGACGGGTCTGGATCGCAGCGTGGCAGCAATGGGATCTAACTTCGGTGATGTCGACAATGACGGCTTTCTGGATTTCTATCTTGGCACGGGGGCACCAACGTATACAGCGCTGATGCCAAACCTTTTGTTCCGTAATCAGAGCGGCAAATCTTTCGTGGAGATAAGTTCGTCGAGTGGAACTGGACATCTGCAGAAAGGCCACGGCGTATCGTTTGCCGATCTCGACAACGATGGAGACGAAGACATATTCGAGAACCTCGGTGGAGCCGTACCCGGCGACAAATACAATAGTGTGCTTTTTGCGAATCCAGGTCAGGGTAATAATTGGATTGCGATCAAGCTCGTCGGATTCAAGAGCAACCGCTCAGGAATCGGAGCGAAGATCAAATTAACGCTCAAGGGACCGGGCGGGGAAACTGGAATCAGATATCGCGAAGTCTCGAGTGGAGGATCGTTTGGTGCGTCGCCGTTGATGCAGCACATTGGTATTGGCAAGGCGACACGAATTGCTTCGATAGAAGTAACGTGGCCCGCGAGCGGCACGCGGCAGGAGTTCAAAAACGTGCTGCCGAATCAGTTTATTGAGATAAAAGAGTTCGATAAGGTTTATGAAAAGCGCCGCATCCGCCGAATCCTCTGGAAGCGCGCTGCCGGCGCCAATCGCCACATGCATACCAAGCCTTGAATGTCTCGGCGTAACCTCTGCGTCCTCTGCGCCTCGGCGGTAAAAGAAAACGAAAAAGCCTGTTAACCGCAGAGGCGCAGAGGACGCAGAGGTTACGCAGAGTAGACTACTCGACTAACCCTTTGCCTTCTTTGACTGTCAGGACCTTGTTTATCTTTACGTTGGTTAAGGTATCGACGGCGCCGCTGGGCCAGCGCACCTGAATGAGGTCGACGCTTGTACGTTTTTCCAACCCGAAATGCAGCTTAAAATCGTTCTGCGAAATATAACTGCCGCCGCTTCGCACTTCATCAAGCTGCGTGAGCTCGCCGGAGACGACCTTCACCTTCGCGCCAATACCGTTGCGGTTGCTCCTGGTGCCGATCGTCTTCACTATGATCCAGTTGTTCTTGTTTCCGCCGTCGTTCCGCAATAGCTGTGGGGCGCTGTCGAGGTCGTTTACGACGATATCAACATCGCCGTCATTGTCGATATCACCGAACGCAGTGCCGCGGCTAGCGCGCTCTTCCATCAACGCGCTTCCAGACTGAGCAGCAACCTCTGAAAAGGTTCCGTCACGATTGTTTCTATGCAAAAGCTTGCGCTGGCGATAGCGGTCTCGCTGCGGGTAGGCATGTCCATTAGCAATGAAGAGATCAACCCAGCCATCGTTATCGTAGTCGAAAAACTTTGTCCCCCAACCTACATAAGGAAGACTAATCATCGCCACTCCCGCTTCGTAGGAAACATCAACGAACGAACCTTTCCCAGCGTTGCGGTAGAGTACGTTGTGTTCATCGTCAAAGTTGGTGATGAAAAGATCGAGCAGCCCGTCATGATCGTAGTCACCTAACGTGACTCCCATGCATCCCTGCTCATTGCCATTTTTATCGAGCGCAGTGCCCGACTCAAATCCGATCTCGCTGAAGGTACCGTTCCCATTATTGTGATAGAGGAAATTCGGTGTAGAGTCGTTGGCCACGAAAATATCGATCCATCCATCACCGTCGAAGTCGCTGCCTACAACGTCTAATCCGTAATAACCGCGCGCGTCTGCGACGCCGGCCTTTTTCGAAACGTCGGTGAAAGTTCCGTCACCGTTGTTATGAAAGAGAGAGTCACCCGCGCCGGCTAATCCACGTGGTCCACACTGGACGGGGACGCCTTTGAATTGACACGTCGGACCCTCGCCAAAAGCAGGCAGGTTATTCATGTCGAAGCCCACGTAGTTTGTGACGAAGAGATCGAGTTTGCCGTCATTGTCGTAATCGAGAAAGGCCGCTCCCGTGGAGAAGCGCGGATCGCTTACTCCGGCTTTTTGTGTAACGTCGGTGAACGTGCCGTTTCCGTCGTTTTTGAAAAGATGATCGGGACCTATACTCGTGACGTAGAGATCATCAAAACCGTCGTTATTGAAGTCGCCGACGGCACATCCCATTCCCCAACCAACATCGCCCACTCTGGCTTTGTCCGTGACATCGGAAAACGTTCCATCATGGTTATTGCGATATAGCACGCTGCGGGTTTTCTTGTTCGCCTTGACCAACTCAACGGTCAGTGAATTGACGAAGAATATGTCGAGATAGCCATCATTGTCATAATCGAAAAGCGCGACGCCGCCACTCATCGATTCGGAGATGTACTTCTTTTCCGTCGAGAGCGTGTGTTTGAAGGTAATACCAGATGCGCTTGTGATGTCGTTGAACTGAACGGAGGCAGGCGGAATGTAAATTGTTAATGCGAGAAATACTGCGAGTAAAATCGCGTGTGGGTTCCTGACGAATAGCAAGTTAGATTTCCTCGTCTCTGCGGCTCTCTGCGTATCTCTGCGTTCTCTGCGTTAAACGGCGACTCAACGCAGAGAACGCAGAGATACGCAGAGAGCCGCAGAGAAGACTACTTTTGCTTTTTGAGTCTATTGAACGTCTCGTTCTCGCGTTTAGCGTCCTCGCGTCGTCCGGCGGCGGTATAAGCGCGACCCAGCTCGTAATGAAAGAGCGCATTCTCAGGATCGAGCTTCACTGCCATCTCCAGATTGGAAACCGCGCCGGCGAAGTTACCCTGCTGCAGCAACGCCTTGCCAAGCGCGTAATAGAGTTCCACATTCGTCGATCCGGAAGAAGGCACATCGTGCAACAGCTCGGCGGCTTTTGAATAATCTTGAGTCTTGAAGTAGCTGAGCCCTAAGAGCCATCTCGCCTGGATGTTCGCCGGATTGGACTTGATCTCACTCTCGAGCGGCGCCAACGCTTCGCCATACAACTCGGCGCGAAAGTATGCGAGCCCGAGATTGTAATCCAGGCCAGCCTGTTGCGGATTCCACTTTTTGGCGAGGCGGAATTCAACGGCAGCGCCAGCAAGATTCTGCCGTCCGGCCTGCACCAGTCCCAGACTGTTATGAAGCGCCGAGATAATCTTTGTTAACTGCGCTTCGTTTGCTTCGAGTTCTGAACGCGTCTTCTGGTCCAAAGAAGCTTGTGTCACCGTTGCGTTTTCATCGGGCACTCTGGATGCACCCATTGTCGACTGTTTGGAACTAAGACTCTGCGTTACCTCGAACGCGCGGGCCTTCAGCTCAGATGCCACTTGCAACTCTTTCCGACCCGCATCGGTCTGCCCTGTCTGGAGCAGAGACTGTGCGAGCCGGTAATGTGCAGTCGTGACCTGAAACTTGTTGTGAGGCAGATTCGGATTCAAGTCAATAGCTTTCCTGAGCACGTCTATCGCCTGATCGTGCTTCTTTAATTCCTGATAAGCCTGGCCCAACTGGAAATAAGGATCGGGATTGTTCGGCTGAATTCGAGAGGCTGTCATTAGGAAGTCAATTGCCGGTTCCCACTTTCTTTGAAAGATGCACGTGATTCCGAGATAGTAGTTACTGAAGTAGTCGTTTGGGTTTGCAGCTAACTCAATCTTGAACTCCTCCTCAGCACTGGCTACTGCGGAGCCGCCTTCGTTCCAAAGATACGCTAAGCCAAGATTGTAATGAGCGCCCGGAAACTGCGAATTCAAAGCGATAGCTCTTTTGAACTCTTCGATTGCTTCAGGTAGACGGCCAGCTTCACGAAATGCTCTACCGATAGCGATATGAATCTGCGGATGCTCACCAAACTCAGCAATCATCGAATCAAAAACCCGCCTTGCGGCAGTAAACTGGCGTTGCTGCAGATATGTGATTGCGAGAGTGAAACTGGAGTTGAAGTCTTTCGGGGCAAGCTTCACGGCTACTTCGAGCGCACTTGCAGATTTTTCGTAATCGCCGAGAGCAAAATAGGTTTTGCCTAAAGTCCTTTGGATGTCTGCGTTGTTTGGTTGGAGTTGGGCCGCTTTGAGAAGAGGGTCGAGAGCTTTAGTAAACTGCGCTGCTTCCACGTAAGCGATAGCCAATTCAATCAGGACATCGCTATCCGTTGATTGATAATTTGCCGCTGCTTCACCTGCCTCAAGCGCCGGTTCACGCTTCGATAGCGCTCCATAGGTTTTCATCAGTGTGCGGTACTGCGCCGCCAGAATCGCCTTGAGCTCCGTCTCTGCTTCTGCGAGTTTACCTGCGCGCACTAACGCCTGGGCCGCCTCGTAACGTTGGCCCAACGTTGTGTCCTGTGGCGGATTGAAAGAAAGAGGCGGGAGTAAAAACGAAAGAATGATTAAGCTCAGAGCCATCGTTTGTGCTGCCCCATGTCTTTGCCTCAAAGGTAGAGATCGCACTTGGATCGGGTCAGTACAGGGAGCGGTAGCGATCTGTTCAAAACGCGGCAATCAAGAACCATTAGGAATATCGCACGCTGGATCACTGACCAGGTTTTTGACTTTTGAGACAAAGCCGCGCCCCATTATACATTGAGAAGCCCACGCGTCACTGATTGCCAGCCGAGCGGCGATACGGTTCAAAATCGCTCCACACCTGTTGGACCATCTTCGGATCGACTACTCTGATTTCGGGAGTCGTGGGATTTTGTTGTGAAACGATTTGCAAACTCATCTGCTTGCACTTGTCAGGTGCGAAGCTCTCGGCTGAGTATGTATAAACTCCCGCATAAGCAGTGCGCTGCTTTTGCTTGAGATAGCTTGTTAAACTCTTGATGAATTCAATCTTTCCGCGCTGAATCGGCGTAATTAGTTTCCCGTCGCACGTCAGCGCCATCTCTTCAAAGTCGGCCTTAAACTTAAAATCTGCCGGCAGCATCATTGGCGAGGCGGCCATCAGTCCGACTCCCAACGTCAGCAGACTCAAAAATGTGGATTTCCCGGTAGCGCTCACTTCCGGAACAACAAGCAGATGCACCACCGGCCTCATCTGGTTGACATAATCACCCCAGTTGCGAAGCTCGTAGAAGCTATTCGCCATCACCGGCGAGGTAATCACCCCGTCCTTTTCGATTTTCTTCCGCTGCTTCTCAAACGCGATCCGGTTCTTCTCAATAATGTAGTGCTTCAGCACTGGTGTGATCATTGTCAACTGATATTCACCGAAGTCTGCTTCATAAGCTTTTGGCTTGAACTGCTTGAGATCCACTTTCAGATCTTCTGCGGGAAAAGAGTCGCCAGGCTCGGTGGGAAGCATTTCAGTTGAAGGGAAGGCAGTAGCGTCTTTTATCTTTTGTCTCGCCTTTGCGAGAAGGACTTGAGAATCTTGAATTCTAATTACGCCCGAAGCTCCAGGCTTGGCGGCGTTCTGATCCGCGAATTTGAGTACTCCGATCACTTCACCCAGAGCATTGAAAACAGGAGCTCCTGAATCGATGCTCGCGATCTTAAAATCCGGGCTGATGCCGTCTCCTGTTTTTCTTAACGTGCCTCTAGTGAGTCTCTTGTCTTGTGCCAGAGGACTGCTAATCGTGAATACTCGTGCTTCATCAACGACTGTGTTGCTTTCACTCACAGGCTCCAACATTGCCAGGGCTTTACAGGAAGGACAGGTGGAGAGGTCGACCCACACCACAGCAAGATCCAGCTCGGGATCATCTACGACGAGTTTCGCCGCTACTTTTTTGCCGGCGCCAAATTGAACTCTTAGTTCCTTCGATCTTTCGATCACGTGTTGACTGGTGAGAATCAACCCCGTGCTATCAACAATTGATCCGGTTCCCTGACTTAGTTCGCCTTGCACATTTACAACGCCGTCGCTCAAGACCTTTAACAGATCGGTATCGTCAACAATTCGCCCTCGCCGCAGTGCCTCATCAGCCGCTGTGATCGTCGCATCTTCGTTGTCCAACTCTACTGAGGCTGTGCTCCCTGATTCGACCTTCAGCTTGACGGACCATTCATAACTCTTACCATTTACAATGAGTGGTTTTTCTGACTCGACAACGTAATCGCCTGGTGTCAGCGAAAGAGAGACCGATCCATCAGCCGTCGTCTTGGTCCGTATCGCGGAAATCACCGACTCGTTATTTAGCTTCTTGATCACTAAGCCGAAGTTTTGGCCCAAATTGTCATTCAGGCTGACTTTGATCGTGACCTTGCCTAGTCTTTGGCTCTGCGAGTGAACCGTGGTCGCCATCATCAAGCAACCGAGTAGCAAGGCAAATATTTTTCGCGGGTAGCGTGTGTTTCGCGACATGCTGAACTCCACTCGGACATATAGAAGTCGCACTTGGATCGGGTCAGTACTGGGAGCGGTAGCGACCTGGTCAGTGATCAGCATTCCCATGGGCTTTGCACAAAAAGTCTCGATCGCTCTCTTCTCTGTGCAACCTCAGTGTCCTCTGTGTCTCTGTGGTTGATGAATTCCGAGTAAAACCACACCACAGAGACACAGAGGACACTGAGGTTGCACAGAGAAATC
>Ga0207650_10000375_pt1 | contig 42170 bp, 43 predicted proteins | sample KBSS63metaG_FD_184325 | JGI IMG/M metagenome (GOLD analysis project Ga0207650, IMG submission 184325) | Switchgrass rhizosphere microbial communities from Kellogg Biological Station, Michigan, USA - KBS S6-3 metaG (SPAdes) (version 2) | ecosystem: Host-associated > Plants > Roots > Rhizosphere...
CAATCGTCATGGGAGCCGCCCGCGGCGCTTTCGTTAGAGCAAGTTTTCCAGCTCGATCGTCAGGTCGCATCCATGCCGGATCTATCGGTTCTTATTCATGAGGACATTTTCCGTATTCGAGAGCTGGAGATGGATTGGGATATCGGCGTGGTGGTTTACGACCCCGAAAACGCCGATAACATTCCCATCGGGCCCGATGGCAAAAGATCGGGATCTTTTTACTTCACGGCGGGGTTTCGGATTTCAAATCCGTCGAACGAATCGCGCGCATTCTACCCGGCAAGTTTGGTATTAAAGTAGCCAGCATGACGTTCCCAGGCCGTTTCTATTTTCTCGATCGTAGTCGAGATTGGGCGGGCGACGTGGAAAACAACGACAGCTCCGCGCGCACCCCTCTTTGGACCAGGGAAACTCGGATTACACCCGATCAGTATGCGGTCATCCAGGATCAATCTAAACGAAAAAGTTACGGCACGCTCGTTTCGCTATCGGCCAAACAGGGAACCGAGTTTTTCCATCGCATGGCTTCATGGCCGGTTGCGTTCGAGGAAGCGATCAAGCAAACTGCTTCCCGCCATTTTCCCGACAGCGAGTTCTCCGTCTACATTCATGGCCATTCCACGGGCGGGCCGTTTGCGATGATGGCATCACAAAGAGTGGCCAATATCGCGGGGCTGGTGGGCTACGGCAGCTCGCCCTTCGGCTGGATGTATCCCGTGGTTAGCGGCGACGACTGGGAGTTTCCCTTTAACCAATTGCGCCTGCGTACCTGGCGCGACACCGCTCGATACATGTATGAAGGAATGAAGCACGAGAATCTCGGTCTGCCGATGCTTATCGAACTCATCTTCGAACGCTGGCAGAGCGCGAAGAAACGGCCCAATTTCAAGGCCGAAGACTTCATCCATAAAAATTGCGTTCGAGCCCTGGAGACCGCCGCCCGAGTCTCCGCGGAACGATTGAAGCTCTCCAATCGAGACAGTGACGCGCTGATGCAGCGTTACCTCGGCTACACTCGCGAGCTAAGCGGCCCCGGCACAAAACCCGTGCCCAATTTTCTTTCGATCCACGGTGTCAACGACGACACCGTAACCCTCGGCCGTTGTCAAAGGTCGCTGCCGCTCTTCGCAAAAATGAATCCCCCGCCCAACGTACGCAGCGTTTCACTTGGTGCTGGAATACATTCCTGGGGCTGGAGCGATCAGCAATTACCCCAAGGCATCGTTCGGTCAGTAGCCAAACTTTGGTACGACGCCATCACCAATGGATTTTTCGTGAAGGAGTAAAGTTGAGCCAAAAACAATCTCGGCTGACATTGAACCTTGAACTTTGAACATTGACTGGCGCCAGCCATTGAACGGCTTGAACGATTTGAACTATTTGAACCAATTTTCTACGCTACCGCCATGGCGGACAAAGATCATCTGATTCTCACGGCAATTGGGCCGGACCAAGTCGGATTGGTGCAACGCATTTCCGAATTTATTTCGCGCCACGCCTGTAATATCGAAGACAGCAAGATGGCGGTTTTTTGCGGCGAGTTCGCGGTCATCATGCTGATCACGGGCGAAGCCGACAATCTCGCCAACGTCGCGCGCCATTATCAGCAGATCGAAAAGGAAACCGGTTTATCGCTTGCCGTGAAGACGCCATCCAGCCGCAAGACCCGGGATGCTTTTCTCCCCTACCGGCTCACCGCCTCTTGCATGGATCACCCTGGCATTGTTTACCAAATTAGTGCCGTGCTAACCGCCCATGGCGTCAATATCGAATCGATGGAGACCAAGACCTACGCAGCGCCGGTCAGCGGCACGCCGATCTTTCAGCTGGAAGCCGATCTCGCTATTCCCACTCGTAGCAATATTAAACAATTGCGCGACCGCTTTGCAGAGATTCAACGAGAAGAAAATATTGACATCGAACTCACCTCGGTACGCGCCTAACCCCAAATCTGATCGGATCTTCGGTCGCGCTAAGGACCGCATCCACGAAATCAGCGTTGACTGAAACTCCCGTACTATTTTAGAACTGCCGAGCGGCTTCTCGCAGCCGGCCGGAGGGAATATGAAAATGAGGTGCGCTGCAATTTTCTTTACCTTCGCGATCTCCATTTGCTCCACCGAATTTCCCCAGCCCGTTTGCGCGCAGACGACCGAAAAAATGCGTTTGGGTTATAGCGGCACAGGACTCAGCAATTATGCACTGGAGATGGGCAAGCGCTTAGGTATTTTTCGGCGTAACGGAATTGACCTCGAAGTGGTTTACGTCAATAGCGGATCACTGCTCAATCAGGCCCTGATCTCCGGTACCTTCGACGTTTCCTTGTCCCAGGGCTCGGAGGCGATGCTGGCAAAATTGCGCGGCGCCGATATGCGCATCGTCGCCGTAATCGCGAACCATTTTAATCACGTCTACCTCGCAGCACCTTCGATCACCTCGTTCAAACAGCTAAAAGGCAAAAAAGTGGCGGTCAGTCGTTTCGGCTCAGGCTCGCACTTTCAAAGCAATCTCGCGCTCAAGGACGGCGGCCTGGATCCTGACAGAGACGTCACCGTCTTACAAATCGGTAATTCCGGCGCGCGCATTACGGCAATTTTAACCGGCGTCGTCGATGGCACGATCATGGCAGCTGATTTCGTCCCCAAGGCTAAACGCGAGGGATTCAATGTTCTTGCCGATCTGGCAGACACCAAGATCGAGTATCCTTTCCTCTCGCTCCACATGATGGGGAGTTACATCGATCGCAACCTGCGTTTGGCTAAGGCATTGGTCCGCGGCATGTGCGAATCGATTCGCGCACTTCAAACCGATACCACGAATGCCAAAATTGCAATTCGCGCCGCTTTGAAGACCGACGATGCCGAAACCATCGCCTATGCTCTGTCTCGCAGCGTGCGCGTCCTCGATGCGCGCCCCTACCCGACTGCGGCAGGCATCCAAACTGTTCTTGACGAGATCGGAAAAGAGGCAAAAGGAAAGACGCTCAAGTTCGAAGACTTCGTGGATATGCGAGTGTTGAGAGAGCTGGAGAAGGAAGGTTTTTTCAAACAAGTTAAATAATCTGCGCGCATGGAGCCTGTCCGCTTCGGGCGCGCCAGATTTTTCAAGAACTTGCGCGAAGCAAACAAGGATCTCTCCCGAGTTGTTTCCACAATTTGTTTCGAGCTCTATTTTACTTCTACTTTCATGCCGAGTCCGTTCGGGCTTGACGGGATTCTCTTTTCAAAGTTGCCCTTGAGCGGCTGGCGTCCTTCCGATTGCGCCAACTTTCTTTCCGCCTCGTTGTACGAATCGATTTTCGCCCGGAACTCCAGCATATGTTTTTCGGGAAGGCCGCTGTCTTGTTAGATACTCGACAATTTGTTGAGCAACTGGTCCGTACTTGATTTCTGCGCGAGTTTTGGATGCTTCGCGAAATTGCTTGATTCGCGCATCCCTCCCCTCCTCGGCTGAGCGGGGCGGCTGCATTCCCAACTCCAATTCATTCACTTGGAGCGCCCGCGAATTTAACGCGGAAACGGAGCGAACTTGCGAGCGCAGGAATTGGCGCTGCCAGCCGCTGGATTCCCGCTTGTGGAAACATCTTCGCCTTGAGGCCGGAAATTCACGGCGCCAGGTCCGAGAGTTAAAGTTGCATGTGAGGCCGTAATGTTGACGGAGGACGGTGCATCCAAGATCACATTATCGAACGTCATCTTCAGCCGATATTCGGCATTAAAACCATCGAGAGTGAGTTTGCCCTCTCCGGATATGCGAACATTCCGCAGAGTGATGTCCTCGAAGACAGGGACCAGCCCCTGCTGCGGGCCGACCGTTGCCGTGTAATGCGTATCCATATAGATGGGGTTTTTTGTATCCCGAATACACACGTCTTCATAAACGACATCATGCACGAGTCCGCCGCGAGTGGAATTGGACTTGATACGAATACCGTTATCGGCTCCGTCTATCGAAAGATCCAGCACGCGGATTGCGCTGACACCGCCATTGGTTTCACTTCCAATCGACATTCCGTGGCCGGAGTAAAAGTGGTTGTGTGCAATCGTCATATGGGTGGTCGGTAATCCGGCGCCGGCTTTAATTGCGACGTTGTCGTCGCCCGTATCGATCCATGAATACGCGATCGTGACATTGCTGGAATTGCCGGGGTCGATGCCGTCCGTATTGCGCGCGTTTTTGGGGGAATAGATTTTCACTCCCCAAACCGTAAAACCATTTCCGCCGTTATACGCCACGTGAAAGTTCGGCGCATTGCGAAGAGTAATTCGATAAAGAGTGAAGTTGTCGCAGCCGGAGAGAACCAGCAGATGCGGATTGTTCTGCGTGCCGCCGGTACGTGCCTGGTCTGCAAGCTGCCACCATGTCGCGCTCGAGCCGAGCATGGTTTCGCCGCCGCGTCCGTCGATGATGCCATCGCCCATTACGCCGGCGCCTTCCACACGGGTTCCGCCAATCAGTGGACGGCATCCGCCGCCAGCTGTGCTGATAACACCGCACGCGCCCACGCGAGTGTCGTAGTCTCGCGGATTTCGAGAGGCAAACAGAATCACGCTGGCATCGACGAGCAGCGTAACTCCGGCGCGCAACTGCAACGCTCCCGATACGAAGGAGTCCCGATCAGACCCGGACTTTAATTCAACCGCCTTTCCTGGCGCGCAACTGTCGAGCGCTGCCTGAATGCGCTCCGTGTCGAGCCTTGATTCATCACTCGAAGCGAGTTTCCCCTCAGAACTATGCAATGATGCCGTCAGCGTCGCGCAAGACTGAGGAATTCGCGGCTCTGTGACGTTGCGGGCGTCCTGCGGGTAGCCTTGCGTACCGCAACACGACACCATAGCGGAGACAACTAGTAGCAGCATTCCTTTTCGTCGCATCGTTTCCATTTCTTTTTCGGATCCTCTCCGTACAATCGGATTCTGCCTGATGGCGCGTTGAATGTCTTCTGAGCCGAGCAGTAATGTTAAGTACGGCAATTGCCGCCAGGCTGATATGGTAGTAGGGCCATATTATGGTAAAGATGACATTCACGTTTGATGACGTTACGGTTCGCAAGCTTCGGCAGGTTGCTGCACGATTGAAGAAGCCTCAAAGCGAAGTAGTCCGGAATTCCATTCAAAGCTACGCAGGCGTGCGGACCAGTTGAGCAATGAAGAACAGCGCCGCATGTCGCAGATGCTTGATCGAATGGCCGCACGGCCGGTTCCACGCAGCGTTTCCTCTCCCATCGGCGAAACCGACCGCTTGCATAAAAGTTGGCGGCTTCGGGATAGGCATTGCGAGTGCGCCTGCCCTGGCGGAACCGCCGTGAACCACAAGAAAAGTTCAGTCAGCCCGTGGATCAGCTGTTAATTGGATGGGCTTCTGTCGTAGCTCCAGCGCCTCCAACCGTGCGGTCAGCGCCGCAAGCTCTGCTTTCGTCTCCTTTAGCTCCGCCGTGCGCTTTTCCAGCGCCTGTACAGCGGTCATGAGAATGCCCGCCATGTCCCCTGAGTTGATCGTGGTCTCAGTGCCAATCTGCCCGACTCCATCATGGCCAAACGCCGCAAAAAAGTCCTGCGCCATGGGACCATAGTGACGAAACTCTTTAGGATCGTGCCCGATAAAGTTCCAGCTGGTTAGCTCAAAGCCGCGAATCTTTTCCAGCACTGCTTCTCCATCCACGGGAATAAAATTTTCCTTTTTGTTCCTATCTGAAGTGAAAGTGTAGGCCACCTGGCCTTCGATCACTGTGATCAACGTATTTCCCAGGCGGATCTTATTACTCGCGTTGACGACGGCTCCCGCACCGATAGCCGTAGCGTTGCTTAGATTTCCGCTAGACACATCGGCAAAGGCACCAATGGCCGTGTTGTCAAAGCCCGTAGTGTTTTGTTGCAGAGTCGAGAACCCCATAGCCGTGTTGTTGAAGCCTGTGGTGTTGGCAAAAAGCGCGTTCGATCCGGTGGCGGTATTTTCGCCTTCCCTGTTGGAAAAGAGTGCATTGACCCCGATGGCGGTATTGGAGTTGCCCGTGCCGTTGTTAAGGAGTGCATTGACGCCATAGGCGGTATTGGAGCTGCCCGAGCTGATGTTAACAAGTGAATTGTAGCCGGTAGCGGTGTTGAAGTCCCCAAACATGTTGGTAAGGAGCGCATTGACCCCGTTGGCGGTATTGTAGCTGCCGCTGACGTTGTAAAAGAGCGCATTAACACCATTGGCGGTATTGTAGCTGCCGCTGCTGTTGGCAAAGAGTGCATTGACTCCATTGGCGGTGTTGTTGGTGCCTCTTGTGTTGCTAAAGAGTGTATTGACCCCGTTGGCAGTGTTTTCGCTTCCGGTGGTATTACCAAAAAGTGCGTTGACTCCGGTAGCGGTATTATCGAAGCCCGTAGTGTTATTAACAATTGCATTGACACCGTTGCCGGTGTTGTAATTGCCCGTCGTGTTCTTAAAAAGTGCGTTGAACCCGATCGCGGTGTTGTAGCTGCCCGTACTGTTGCTAACGAGCGCTCCTGTCCCCAGGCTCGTGTTGGTCTGTGCTGAAGTAACTCCCGCCAGAGAGGATGCGAAAACGAGCACCCCGATGGAGATAAACGTAGCAGCGTTAATCGAATTGCGAAACATATAAACCCTCCCTGTAGTTGTGTTTCCTGAGAATCTTATCTTTCCGGCAAAGATTGCCGAGCTTTTACTACAAGGTCTGGTTTAGTGGCAATACGAGCGTAGGCCGGGTCACTCAGTGGAAAGCAACCGGATGCATTGCTCATACTGTGGTCACAGAACTCGTGCGGTCATCATCACAGGTCGTGTCGCGAAATGCTTTGGACTGGAGATCGCGCGGATACTGTTGGACGCAAGGTTTCGGGAATTTGAAGGCTCGTTACGAGAGCGAAAAGCGGGTGATCCAGCAAAGCCGGCGGTTTCATTGGTAAAATCTCTAAACAAATAACGCAAAATGAGCGACAGAAGCAGCGCGATGAGACCCAGGATGAATATCAAGACTAGGCGTCTATCCTGCGTCTTCATTTCGAGCTAGCTTTACTGCGGAAAAACTCGTGACGGCCGGTTTTCTGTTTGAGGTGGCATTTAGGACTTTGTACCAAAGCGTTTGCTGTGCATATTTGCCCTCTTTTCGTTTTATCACTAAACCTTCAAGATCGCTTTCTTGATCCGATCGTAAGTCTCGAGCGCCCCGCGCTCCACTTAGCTCACGCAGCCAACCGAAGAGCACTTACGCAAGATAATCTTGCGATCTTTTACGCTCGAGCAGCGACAAATCTCGAAGGTCGTGCCCATTCAGCCAAAGAATATCGAACCTGTAAAAATGGGTTGGCCATTCCGTTTCATCAATTCGTAAAACGCAGGCCGGCCGGCGCTATCAAGGGCAACCATTTCTCCGTCCAAGATTGCATCTTTCACTTTAAGTTCCCTGGCTCCGCAGGCTGCCAAATCACTGGATCGCCGCATTTCATTTCCGCGGCGGGAAGCGAACCGGTACCGGCCGTCGCCAACATGGTCGAGCGCCCGGAAGCCATCGTGCTTTAACTCATAAACCCAAACAAGTCGCGCCGGCGAACTGGAATGATCGGATTGACTGGCGGAAACACTGGGAATTTCCAAAATGTTACACGATGGGAATCAAACGAGCGGATTAAGAGTATTCTCGTACGGGCTCGCACGGGTGGCGCTTGAATGATGGTGACCCCTTTGTTTTGTTAGTTTATTCAGGTCACTTGCACTTACCTATGGGTGGGCAACCTCAATGACTAGCAAAAAAGCCCTCATTATCAGGCACACCGCCATCTCCGTGGCCTAAGGTCAGCGTTTGCGGACCCGGCCGCCGGTTGCTTCCACAATGCCATGAAACAGCGTGGATCTAGATGAAAACGACGAGGCCAAACTTTACCAAAACCAACCTTTACTCTCTGCGAGTACCGCCAATTACGCCTCGGGACCGTTAAGTAACCTGTGCGCGGACAAGCACGAGAGGAGCGTCGCCTTCCGCGCCTTTTCCGGTACTAGACAAGATTGGGGGCGGCAGACCCGGCCGGATTTTTTCAATTTCTTCCCAGGTCGGGCGCGGCATAATCAGATAATCAGTTCCCGCGCCGACCTTCTTGGCCATTTCGGCGAGCGGTTGATCCAACACCTCCATAGGTTTTTGGTGGTAAAAAACCACGGGATCACTGTTGAATTCGCCAAAAAGATTAATGATTGCGGCGGATCCAACCTCATGATCCATTGCCAACACGAATTCGCGATAGCTTTTCTCCGCCGCAATCTGGGGGACAACGATACCCCGACTGACGAAGCCAAAGCCGATGCTGATGCCGAACACGAATAGCGCCGCCCGGCGAATCGCGCCATACCAAAACGCCTGAGCAAGTGCCAACCAAAACCCGGCGATCACCAGCAAGAGAACGGTGAATATCGCCCCGAAAGTATTCAGCGCATTTTGGACAACCAAAAGATTCGCGCGGTCTTTCGGCTTCAGCAAGCTCGCGATCGGCCCAAAAAACCATCCTGGCTCGTGATTCCAGATCGCCCCAAAACTGATGATCAGCAGAACGACGCCGGTCGCGACCGCAACAGCGGCCACCGCTCGATAAAGCACTAGGCGCCAGCCGAGCGAGCGATTTTGCTGATAAATCCATTCCGCGAGCAGTAGCGATAACGGGGGGTAGATAGGCAGGAGGTAAACCGGTCGCTTGCCTGCCGATAGCGAAAAGAAAACGAACATGATGACGAACCAAGATTTAACAAACAGATGATCGTCACCGCCGGTGCGAGATTTTTTTACGAGATCCCACAGCAGGAAAGGGAAAAACAAACTCCACGGCAGTCCGAGGCTAAATAGATAGGGGAAATAGTAGTAAACCGGATGACTATGTCCGGAGCCGCCGAAAAAGCGCTTGAGATTTTCTTGAAGTAATTGGCGATCGACAAATCCTTCGCCGCCGCGTGTCATGGCGAAGCCGTACCATCCGCCGGCGAGCAATACGGTCAAAACGACGCCGGGATGAAAGGCGAATTTCATCATCAAGTCCCAACGCCGCTTGATCGCCAATAATCCGGCAATGACGAGTCCGGGCAGAAGTATTCCCAATGGACCTTTGGCCAGCGTTCCGATTCCGAGGATCAAATAAAAAATAAAATACCAGAGCCGGTGAGCCAGAAAACCGCGATAGAGCGAATAGAAGAGAATCAAGCTCAGCGTCAGAAAAAAACACAAGGTCATGTCGACGCGCGCGCTCAACGCCTGAGCGCTATAAACCATGGTCGTCGCGAGAATCACTCCCGCAAGTAGACCCACCGCAGGGCCGTACAACTTTCTGCCGAAGCCATAGATCAAGAGAACGCCGAGGGTGGCGTACAGAGCGGACGGAAACCGAATCGTGGTCTCGTTCAAGACACCGGTTATTTCACTGACCAGCGCCGCCGACCAGTGGAACAAGGGCGGCTTTGACGGTATCGCCGTCGCTCGTTTCAACGGAAATAACCACTCGCCCCGCTGCACAATGTCTTGCACCGCCAAAGCTTCTCTCGGCTCGCCCTTATCAAAAAACGGCGTGTTGCCCAGATAAGGAAAGTAGATCGCGCCACAAAGCGCGACGAGAAAAATAATGTGAAGAGTTAACCCGGAGCGCGACCTCATGATGCTGCAGTAGTAACTTTTTCTCAAGCGTTCTTGAAGAGATGAGAAGCAGACTCCCTGTCCAAATGCAGGAGGCCCGTGCAGATCCTTAAGCGCTACCCGTATTTTATGACCAGTGCGGACCGAGCCTATTTCTTCTCTACTGCCTCGGGATTGAGCACATGGTTCGGCTTACCGCCCGCGAAGGCGAGAATGTCATCAACCACGACAGCGTAATATTCCTCGTAGCTTTCACGGGTAACATAGCCGAGATGAGGAGTGCAGGTAACATTCGCCATTTTAAGCAGCGGATGATTGGCTCCGAGAACCGGCTCTTGATCGTAAACATCGACGGCGGCTTTTCCCGGCCGCCCCGCTTGTAGCGCCTCTTCTAATGCGCCTTTTTCAATCAGTCCGGAACGGCTGGCATTGACCAGCAAAGCGCTCGGCTTCATGCGTGCGAGGTCGCCGCGCGTAACGATCCCGCGCGTATCTTTGTTGAGCGGTAAATGCAGGGATAAAATATCCGCGTCCGCAAAAAATGCCTCGCGGCTCATCGCAACTTCCAGTCCGGCAGCTCTGGCACGGCCCCTCGACCCTTCACGCCCCCAACAGAGAACGCGGGCGCCAAACGCTTTGCCCACCGCCGCCACGATGCTGCCGATTTTTCCATAGGCGTAGATACCGAGTGTCTTGCCGTTAATGCCGATCCCCAACGTTGATTGCCAGTGGCCCTCCTGCAATCGCATAACCTCCAACGGCAAATTGCGCAGCGCACTCAGGATGAGTCCCCACGTGAGCTCCGCAGTCGCATTTGAGTTTCCCGAACCGCCGGCTGAAACGACGATGCCTTGGTCGGTACATGCGGCCAAATCGATATGGGTCGCTGCCCGGCCGGTTTGACCGATGAACTTCAGGTTCGGCAATTTCTCGATCAGCGCTCGAGGAAAATAAGTCCGTTGCTGGGTCAATACCACCACATCGGCATCTTTCAGACGATCCGCAATTTTATCGAGATCCGTTTCAGGATCAGTGTAGATTTGGACGTCATGGGCGCTGAGCTTTGGAAAGCACTTCAAGGTCTTAAAAGCACTTTGATAATCGTCAATGACGGCAATCTTCATTCGACGTTTGCCCTCGTCAAAAGCGTTTCGGTTGTTGCCATGATCCTAAATTCTTTCGCCATCCTTCTACTATTCACCCGTCTTATGTCAATATCATCGGCGTTTGAGCACCTCGGGAGCGGTTCCTATTACACGTTGCCAACGCTCACGGCTCGATCCGGTTACGCGTCGAAAGGCGTCATCGTACGCGTATTTGCATCGTGATATACATTGACACGATAACGTCACCTTGTCTAAGCTCTGCGAGTCTTTCTCCAGTACTCTGAACGAGGGTGCTACAGGCCGCAGGAGATTGACGATCAGATGACACGATTTTCCCACCACCTGATGATCATCCTCGTCGTGGCCGCGCTGTTTGCGTCGAGAGAATGCGCCGCTCAACCACAAACTAACAGCACCAAGACTCTGGTCTTGGGCGTTATATTTCAGGGCGCACCGCAGCCGGTCGAAGCGCATTTTCGCCCCTTGATCGAATATGTGGCGCACGGGTTTCCTTCAAAGGCGAAAACGAAAGGAACCATCCTCGTCGCCCCTAGTGCGGGGCAGATGATCAAACTGCTTGAAGAAAAACGTGTCGACTTCTATATGGAAAGCCCATATCCCACCTATCTAATCAACCGGCTGGGCGCCGCCAGGCTACTACTGAGAGCCTGGAAGGGAGGGATGGCGGAATATCGCAGTCTGATACTTACCAGCAAACAGAGGGGCGTCACGGAGTCTAAAGAGCTGCGCGGGAAAATCATCGCTTTCGAAGACCCGGGCTCGACGTCCGGCTATTTTCTCCCCAAACTTTTCTTATTCAAGAAAGGATTTTCCCTGTCGGAACAGGCGAGTCTCGAAAGTAAAGTTTCAGCTCGTGAGATCGGCTACATTTTCGCAGGCACGAGTAATGATGTTGTCAATCTCGTCTTGCAACAAAAAGTGATGGCCGGAGCTTTCAGCACGGACGATTACGCGGGTCTTGAAACCGCAAAAAAGCCACTTATATCGATTCTTGCTGAGACGGAGTCGGTGCCGCGATATCTCGTATCCGTGCGCAAGGACCTACCGGAAGCCGTCGTAAAACGCCTTCAGAGCATTCTTCTCGTCATGCATCAAGATAAGGAAGGACAGCAGATTTTGAAGCAAACCGACAACACAACCCAATTCGATTCCCTCCCGGGAGGCGAGGAAGTGGTTCGACGAAAGCTTGTGGAGTTGTATCGACCACGTTCCCAAAATCCTGCAGCGAAAACGCGCTAACGGTACGAAGCTATCGCGTGTTTGCTTTGTTTACCGTTTAAACTGGTCGATATAGTCCCGTAACCCCACCTCCAACCTGTACTCAGGATTAAATCCTAAGTCCGTGCGGGCACGAGTGATATCCATCCGCGGCCGCGCGGAAGTCAGTTTGCCGCGGGAGATTTTTACTTGTGAAAAAATCTTGGCTAGGACGTTTTCGACATCTTCGACCCTTGTCAAGGTACCGCTCCCCAGATTGTAAATCTGATGCGGCAAAGGATCCGTATGGATAGCGAGCGCAATGCCGTTGGCGAGATCCTTCGCGTAGATAAAATCCACGCTCTCATAGACACTGAGTGTCACCGGTTTGCCCGCGAGCGCGTCGCAAACGGCCTGCTGCACCGCTACGCCTGGTCCGCCGGCCACCGCGTAATAGCCGTAAACTCCTGCGAAGCGCAGCAAGGCCAACTCGAGCTTGTGTTTTGCAGCATACGTTCGAAGGATGTGCTCACACCCTAATTTTGCCGCGTTGTAGACACGTTCTCGGCAATCGATAGGCGAGTCCTCAGAAAGAAGCTCTGTCGGATCATCACTCACATACAGTGCTTGCGTGCTTGCATGGACCAGCCGCCGAACACCGGTGAGGCGCGCCGCTTCAGCGACATTGATGGTTCCCACCAGATTAACCTGAAAGCCCGCATAAACGTTGTTGATGTTGGCTTCACCTACTGACGCCGCGAGGTGAAGCACACATTCGGCCCGGGTTTGCTGAAACGCCTCGATCAGTGCCGCAAGGTCACGAATGTCGCCGCGAATTACCGTGACGTTACGGCCGGTCACGCGACGGATGTAGTCTGATTTAGGCGCGCAATCGAAAAAAGTAATGTCGTCACCCCGCTCGATCAACTCCTTTGCGGTATGCGTGCCGATCAAACCGGCGCCTGTAATGAGAACGCGCATCGAAGCAGCTTATTTTACGTTCAAAGTGCGATATTGAAGGTCGCCATTCCATCCGCAATCTTAAACTGGCACATCAAAATTCGAACAGATCTCATACTTCTAATCTGTAGAATCGCCGGGGATTGTCGAACAAAATTTTCCGTGCCAGCGAGTTCGGCAGATCCTCTCGATTGACCAGTCTATCGATGTCGCCGGCGAATTCCTCCCACGGCCGCTCGTGCGGGAAGTCCGATGCCCAGAGCAATTGATCTCCGCCGATCAACTCGGCCACGGCTGGAAGCGTTCTTTCTTCGCGTTCGCACGCATAAAACAAATTTCCGCCGCGCATGATTTCGCTCGGCGAGCGTTGGGTCGGATGCGGCCACCGCTTACGGCGATGTTCCCAGCTTTCGTCCAAACGGTCCGCGAGGTAAGGCACCCAACCGCAGCCGGATTCCAGGTAGGCGACGCGCAGAGCCGGGAATCGTTCGAACACCCCATAGATCATCATGCTTGTCAGTTGCTGCATTTGCGCGAACGGATGGCTCAGCGGATAGACTCCGGCAAATGATTGCATGTGGTCCAAGCCCAACTCGACCGCCGGTCCGCTGTGCACGGCGAGTGGAATATCGAGACGCTCCGCGGCGCGGAAAATTGGATCGAAGTCCGGCACTCCGAGCCCGCGCATCGGGCTCATGACGCCGGGCAACATTCCCGCGATCATTCCGAGATCCTTGGCGGCTCGCTCCAACTCGCTCGCCGCCGCAACGGGATCTTGCGGCGCGAGCAGCGCCACGCCTTAAAAGCGCGGACTCGCTCTCAAGAACTCATGATGTAGCCAATCATTATAAGCTCGGGCCAGCGCTACAGCCCAATCGCGGTCGCGCTGCAGGCCGATGTTCAAACCCTCGTTCGGATAAAGCACCGTCAGTTGAATCTCGGTTGCATCGAGGAAACGAAGCCAGAGGCCGACGCTCGGATGTTCCCTTTGGTGGGGCGACAAGGCGCCGCGCGCCCAACCATCCCAGGCAAACAGCGGGTATTCCCTTTTTCCCTCGATCGCCCGATACTCGGAGGCTAAAAACTCCCGCAATTCGCGATCTCTTTCGAGAACGTGACCGTCGGCATCTATCACGGCAAATGATCGTTTCATAAATTATCCAAAATGTTTCGCGGATATACGGACCCAAACAAGTCGGCTATAACACTCTGCCCTTCTACTACTGCGTGACGAATCGCGTCAATACGACGGCGCAATCGCGAAACGACGCGTTGTCGTGCTGGATCCGTGTCGCACATCTATCGTTAACCCTTTTACATTTGCCCAATTCATTGTTACCAGTGAAGATGGAGTACGAAAGCAGATTCTTCTCGAGCTGCATCAGCTGGCCGTGCATATTGTTCTGTTCGAACCTGAAATCCCGCCGAATACCGGAAGCGTTGCGCGACTGTGTGCCGCGACTTTGACACCGCTGCACCTCATCGAACCCTTAGGCTTCAAGATCGATGACAAGCATCTCAAGCGAGCCGGCTTGGATTACTGGGAGTTCGTCGACCTGCGCGTGCATCGCTGCTGGGATGAGTTTCTATCGAGTGCTCGGCCTGGAAAGATGCTGTTTTTTTCCAAGCGCGCGGTCAGGTCATACACATCGATACGTTACGGCGAAAATGATTTTCTTGTGTTCGGCCCTGAAACACGAGGGTTGCCTCAAGATCTGTTGGAGGCCAATCCGGATACTGCATTGCGCATACCGATGATGGGCAGCGGCGTTCGGAGTCTGAATCTATCGAACGCAGCTTCCATCGTGCTCTACGAAGCGTTACGGCAATTGGGTAAAACGTGAGCTTTTCAGAGGGCCCTTGACCGTAAAAAAGTTTATGGTTATTTATCACCATCCATTTTCTATGAACGGGGGATCGTTATGAGGGTCGAGGAAACCACATATCGGCCGCGAATGTGGACGTGTTTGCTATTTTCGCTTTTACTTGTGTCAGCCGGATTCACTGCGCGCGGCAATGCAGCTGAAACCAGCACACCGGCACCGACGAAAGACGCTCCGGCATCGAAGGAATCGTTCAATCTCATTCTTCCCTTCAAAGATCTCACCGTCGGTCAAGGCCAAGAGGCAACCATGGACGCCGAAGTCGTCAATCGCACCAAGGAACCGGTGGAGGTCAGCCTGACGATAGAAGGCGTTCCCACCGGCTGGGACGTGAACTTCAACTCCCGCTATCCAAGCTTTCCTGTGCGCTCCGTAATGGTCCAAGGCGGCGATCAAACAACGAACAAGTCCACCACGCTCGAGTTCAAAGCGAAGGTTCCCGATAACGTCAAACCCGGCACTTATCCGGTGAAGGTGATCGCTAAGGATAGCAAGGGATCGACCCAGTATACGGAGACCATCAACTATCGGGTGACGTCCAAAAAAGTCGAAACCGGCGGAATTAAAATTAGCAGCCAATACCCGGTTCTCAGTTCAGCTTCGGGACAGACGTTAAAATTCACCATCGATCTGAAGAATGAAACGAACAAGCCGCTGCCGACAAATATCGTCGCGCAGGCGCCGCAAGGCTGGACGGTGCGCTTCAAACCGCAGTTTGGTGACCAGCAGATCTCTTCGATTCAGCTGAAAGAAAACGGCTCGGAGACTTTGAGCGTCGAGATCGATACCCCAGCCAGTGCCGAAGCCAAGGAATATCCGATCACCATTCAAGCCCGCGCTGGAGCCTTCGAAGCCGCAGCGAATATCAAAGTCTCTCTGAAGGGGACTCAGGACCTCAAGATGGGCTCTCTGGCTGGCACACTCAATACTTCAGTGATCGCCGGCACCAAGACTCCCATTGATTTTGTCGTTGGGAATGCCGGAACCGCGCCGATTCGCAATCTTAATTTTGTCACCAAAAAGCCCAGCGACAAATGGACCGTCGAATTCAGACCCGACAAGATCGATGCTCTCGGGCCCGGTGAAGTACGGCAAATAAAGATGGAGATTCTCGCGCCGGACCGAACCATCGCCGGCGATTACATGTTAACCTTGACCGCCAATTCTCCCGAGACCAATAAATCGGCGGACTTTCGCGTCACGGTATCGACGCCGACGATCTGGAGCTGGATCGGCTTCGCGATTGTAGGCCTCGTCGTGTTGGGTCTTGCCGCGGTGTTCTTCCGTTTGGGTCGCAGATGAGCACGGTTGTTGAAACCAAAAATTTAACGAAGCGGTATCGCGAAAAGCTCGCGGTCAATTCGCTCAACCTGACGGTTCAGGAAGGCGAGGTATTTGGGTTTCTCGGTCCCAACGGCGCTGGCAAGACAACCACGATTTTGATGCTGCTCGGACTCACTGAACCGACCTCCGGGCTGGTTTCAGTTTGCGGCTTCAATCCCACCCATCAATCCCTCGAGGTCAAGCGCCGCGTCGGTTATCTCCCGGAGAGCCCTGGGTTTTACGACGATATCAGCGCAAAAGAAAACCTTCTTTACATGGCGCGGCTCAATCGGATCCCCGAAGACGAGGCGCGCCGGCGCACGACGCAGGTTTTGGATCAGGTCGGGCTCCCTGACGATGCTCGGCGGCTGGTCCGGGAGTTCTCCCGCGGCATGAAGCAACGCCTTGGTATCGCGGAGGTGTTGGTCAAAAACCCTAAAGCGATTATCCTCGACGAGCCTACTCTCGGCATCGATCCTGACGGCGCCATTCGCATTTTGGAACTGATCAAGAGTCTCAATCGGGAACACGGCCTGACGGTCATGTTGTCATCGCACCAATTGCAACAGGTTCAGGAGATCTGCAGCCGCGTCGGCATTATCGTCAAGGGCAAACTCATCGTTCAAGGACAAATGGATGACCTCGGGAAATCTATACTCAAGGGTCGTCAATGGAACTTCCTGCTCGAAGTGAGCGGTAACACCGACGGATTGGAACGAGATCTTCAGAGTATTCCCGGCGTGGACGAAATCGAGCCCCGCAGCCATGGCTGGTTCCTCCGCTGTACTCAAGATGTGCGCGGTGAAGTGGTCTCGCTGGTCACCCGTAAGGGAGTTCGTTTACTGCAGCTCCGCTCGGAAGATCCGACCTTAGAAGAAATCTATCTCAAATACTTTCGCGAGGCATAAAATGACCGTGGTGTTCTGGAAAGAGCTCGCCGACCACTTCAGCAGCCGCCGCTTCATGATCCTCTTGATCATAATCATTTTGTCCGGTCTCTGGGCGACGTACGCGACCGGGCAAGCGATTCGTCAAAATACCGACACGATCCCACCGCAGTATGCATTTCTGCTGCTTTTGACTTCGAGCGGTGAGACGCTCTTCTCCCTGGCAACCTTTCTGGGCTTTTTCGGTCCGTTGGTCGGCATCACGTTGGGATTCGACTCCATCAGCGGAGAGTACGCTCGCGGCACATTGAGCCGCGTGCTGTCGCAGCCGATCTATCGTGACAGCTTGATCAACGGCAAATTCTTGGCCGGCTTGACGACGGTTGCGGTGTTATGGGGCTCTATATTGCTGCTCGTGATCGGCCTGGGGATCACGCTATTGGGATTTGCGCCCAATGGCGAAGAGATCTGGCGCATGCTGATCTTTACCACCGTGGGAATTTTTTATGTCGGGTTCTGGCTTGCTCTGGCGATGCTGTTTTCACTGGTGTTCCAGAAAACCGTGACTGCGGCGTTGGCATCCATCGCGGTATGGCTTTTTTTGACCCTCTTTGTTTCGGTGTTCAGCTCCGCGATTTCCGGAATGATCGTCCCGGATGCAACCACGCCCGAAGCGATCGCGCGCCGCTCCGACGTCGAAAACGTCATTGATCGAATTTCCCCGAGCACGCTCTTTTCCGAAAGTGTCGGAATCCTACTCAACCCCGCCGCTCGGGTGTTCGGTATGGCGCTGCAAAGCCAGGCGGAGGGGATATTGCCAACACCCTTGGCTCTCGGCCAGAGCTTGAATTTGATCTGGCCCCATTTGACGACCATGTTTGCCCTCGTGGCAGTCTGTTTCGGCATCTCGTACATCATTTTCATGCGTGCCGAAATTCGCGCATCCTAATTTCCTCCACATAATCACCTCGGTATTTTTTTCACGCTGTCCAGCAATGTTTTTGATTGGAATTGTTGATACATAAACAATTTCCCTTTAGGATACAGGGAGTTTTCTGCTTACCACGCAGTGGGGGGAACTATGGCCTACGGAGATCTGAGAGAGTATGTCTCGACGCTGGAGAAGCACGGCAAGCTAAAGCGCATCAGCAAGGAAGTCGACAAAGATTGGGAGATTGCCGCGGTCTGCCGTCAGCTCTTCAAAAAAATTCCCCCGCAGAAGCGTCCTGCCCTGATGTTCGAGAACGTCAAGGGCTTCAACATTCCAGTGGTCGCCGGCGTGCTCGGCGCATCGAGAGAAATTTACGCCCTGGGGCTCCAGACCGAAACCGTTGAAGGTATTAACCGCAAATGGGATCAGGCGCTCGAGAGTCCGATTCCACCGCGCATGGTCAAAGCGGCTCCGTGTAAAGAAAACATTCTGCACGGCAAGGACGTCGATATTACCAGATTACCCGTTCCGGTGTGGACCGTTGGGGAAGACCCCGCGCCCTTTTTCACTTCGCCCTACCTCATCACCAAAGACCCGGAGACCGGCGTGCGCAACGTGGGTACCTACCGGATGCAAGTCAAAGGACCAAACAAGACAGGTCTATTGATTGGCAAACGCCAGGACATGGCTTGGCATCTTTATAAGAATAATGCGCAGAACAAACCGACGCCGCTGGCTGTGGTAATCGGCGCCGATCCATCCATCGGTTACGTATCGGTATCGAAGATGTCCGAAGCCTTGGATGAGTTTGCCGTAGCTGGCGCATTGCGCGGAGAAGCCGTGGATTTGGTGCCGTGCGAAACCGTGCCATTGGAAGTGCCGGCTAGCGCTGAAATTGTTCTGGAAGGCGAAATTCCTCCTAATGCGGTTGAGCCGGAAGGACCTTTCGGCGAGTACACCGGCTATATGGGACCGGCGGGCAACGAGCCTTTTTTCAACATCAAATGCATGACGTTTCGAAACAAACCGCTCTACCAAGCGTTCATTAGCCAGATGCCGCCTTCGGAATCCAGTTGCATTCGCGGTGTCGGCCGCGAATGGCCACTGTTCAAACATTTGAAGGATACGTTGCGTATCCCGATTCGAGATCTACGTCTGAAAGAAGCGGGCGGAGCAGGTGCGTTTCTGGTCATCTCCCTGAAAAAGCAGTTCGACGGTCAAGTGCGACAGCTCATGTACGGCGCGTGGTCGCAACGAACCGGCTTCGGTAAAATCACGGTGGTTGTCGATGAGGATATTGATGTATGGGATGATTTTGCCGTCGACTGGGCGCTTAGCTGGCACGTGCGGCCGGAAAGGGATGTTTATATCGAGCGTGATGTTCAAGCTGTCGGTCTTGATCCGTCGCAGGCTCCCGCGGATGTTTTACAGCATCATCCCAGCCGGTATGTCGGGTCGCGAGTCGGCATCGATGCGACGAGAAAGCACAAATATCCGGCGATTTCTCTACCGCCCAAAGAGCACCTGGATTTGGTTGCGAGCCGTTGGAAGGAATACGGGATCGAGGAGTAGCGCGCGTTCAAATCGTTCAAAACATTTAAACCGTTCAACCGTCTGATCAGGATCCGAAAACGGCTTGAACAGTTCTAACTGCTTGAACCTTATCCCACGGATCTCATCGTCTTCGCCGCCGCCATGATCGATTCGATGATCTTTTTGTAGCCGGTACAGCGGCAAATATTACCGTGCATAAAATGCTTGAGTTCCGCTTCGCTCGGATCTGGGTTTTCGTCCAAAAGCGCCTTGGCTGCCAAGATCATTCCCGGCGTACAGAAGCCACATTGAAACCCGCCATGTTCTATGAAGGCTTGCTGCAAGGGATGAAGCTTGCCGTTTTCCGCCAGGCCTTCGATGGTCAGAACTGAGCGGCCACGAACTTCGAATGCCAACGTAGTGCACGCGCTTACCGGTCGACCATCGACCAGCAAAGTACAGGCGCCGCAAACTTCCACGTCGCACGAACGCTTGGCGCCGGTGAGGCCCAGCCTTTCGCGCACAACGTCGAGCAACAACTCGTGCGGTTGCACCTCGATTTCCTGTAACCGGCCGTTCAAAGTGAAAGAGATTGGGATCAACTGCGCTTCGGAAACCCTACTCATTGGTTTGGCCATGAATTATTCTCTCTCCAATCCGCCGTTCTCAGCTGAGCGCGCTCAAGAAAGCTCGCTTCAAAAGAACTCCAACGATGTGTTCTTTGTAATCCTGCGAGCCATGCAAATCAGTGATCGCCTGAGCCGCTCGGCCCGCAAGTGCGCCTGCCTGGGCGAGATTGCGCTCCGCCTCCTCTCTGCTTTTGCCCTCGAGCAGTGCTTCAGCGTCTTGGACCCTGCGCGGCGCTGGTCCGGCGCATCCGACCGCAATGCGCATTGAGCTGACCTGGCCGTTTAGATTGAACGCCACGCCGACTCCGACGCTCGGCCGCTCGAGATAGCCGAATTTGAGATACGCACTGCGCCCCGTCGGGCCGGGAACCGGTACGACAATCTTCGTCAACACTTCGTCTGGTTCCAACGCTGTTTCAAACGCGTCGACAAAAAACTCCTCCGCTGGGATTTCTCGTTGGGCGGAAGACTTTTCGGCAATCATTTTAGCGCCGAGGGCGATCAGCAGGGTTCCCGGATCTGCATGAGGTTCGGCAAAGCAAAGATTCCCGCCGATCGTTCCCACTTGCCGCACCCGTACATTGGCAACGTTATGCTCCAGCTTTGCCAAGGCGGGCAATTTCTCTTTGATTACCTCGGAAGTCTCCAGTTCACGATGCGTGCACAAGGCGCCGATCGAGAGTGCGCCATTTTCCAGAGTGACATCCTTGCATCTGAGTTTTTTCACATCGATCAACCGCTCGTACTGGACCAGTCCCTCTTTCATTGCCAGCAGCAGCTCTGTTCCGCCGGCGTAAATCTTTGCGCTGTCACCGAAGCGGCCGAGCAGCTCGGAAACTTCCGACACACTTTCCGGCTCTTCCAAGCGAAACCTTCTGAGCATTCTACGAATCCCCTTCCAGCTGCTTCTTCACCGCCTGGGCGAACTCGTCCAAAACTTGATCCGCTTTGCGCTTGATAATTCCGTGTCCCAAGGCGGCCAGCTTTCCCAAGATATCTACGCCAGCAACAAATGCGAGAACGGTTTTGTCACCGTTTTCCCGGAGATTCACGTCGAGATCCAGCTTCATCCGGCTGCCGATTTTATTGTCGGCACCGGACGCCTGAGCTTTGATGCGGGTCATCTCTTCGCGCTCGAGCACTTCGATGTTAGTCGGAAATTCGACTTTGAACGGTCCGACCTTCTCGACCATGGTCGCGGTGTACCGCTTTCCCTCCTCGAGCGTCTTGGCTTCCTTGCATCCGGGAACGCAGGCTATGAAGCGATCGACGTCCCAGATAAAGCGCCAGACTTTTTCGCGCGGCGCGCGAATTTCCACTTCCTTTTGAAATTGCAACGGGTCATCCTCCGAATTGGATTTCCTTTTTGCTATCAGAAGCCTCTGAACCGCGCAAGCAAAGCCCACCTGAAGAAAACGTCCCCGAGTCATCACCTGGCAAGAGCCACTGAGGCAGGCGCCGAGTCGGAGTAAGAACAGAAATATTAGCGGGCGCCAGACGCGTCGTCGACGTCTCTGATATCTTTGAGGTAAGTTTTGAGCTTTTTTTTCACGCGCTCTTCGATTTGCCGCACTCGCTCGCGACTGATGCCGTATTTCTCCCCGATCTCGCGAAGGGTAACAGGATCCTCGTTCAAGAGGCGCTCGCGATAAATCACCAGTTCTTTGTCCTTGAGAGTGTTTGCGAACTGCTCCATCTTGTCGCGCAATAGCTCGCGATATTCGCTTTCGGCAATCTGTTCTTCGGGCGTATGTTTACTATCCTGGAGAAAGTTTAGCAGCGTCGCTTCATCGTCATCGCCGATCGGCACGTCCACGGAAAGGTCGCGGCTCGCGAGCCGTTGTTCCATTTCCACGACCTCGTCCTCCTTCACCTGCAGCCGCTGAGCTAACAACTTCGGTCCGGGCGTGAGACCCTCGGCTTCGATTTTTTCCTTTTCTCTTTGGAGATTGAAAAAAAGTTTTCGTTGCGCCTGCGTCGTCCCGATTTTAACCATGCGCCAATCGTTCATGATGTAGCGGATCATGTATGCGCGAATCCACCATACGGCGTAGGATGGAAAGCGCACGCCGCGATAAGGATCGAAATTTTTGACCGCCTCCATCAATCCCATGTTCCCCTCCTGAATCAGGTCCAGAAGGTTTTTAAAAGCTTTTTGATACTCGCGCGCAATCATCACGACAAGCCGCAGATTGGCGATGACCAACTTATACGCCGCCTCTAGATCGCCGTACTCCTTGTATTGGACGGCCAGTTCGTGTTCCTCTTCTCGGCTCAGAACCTTGAAGCGGCGAATTTCGGCGAGATACCGTTGAAGTGGATCAAAAGGGACGAGAGCTTTACCCTTCGGAGCCGTGTCAGCATCGTCCTCGCGCACCAGCTCGGGAAGGTTGATCTCGGGAAATGGGAAAGAACGTTCAGTATTTTTATCGTCGGCCATAGGTGGCGTGAACCGCCTCGCTGCCGAGTGGCGCTACGAGCGCGGAATGGCCCTTCAAGCGAACTAGACGGTTTGTTTGGTTAATGGGTGAGAAGCACGCGGTCGCCGTGCAAAGTCGTCCGGCAACGATCAAGATGGAGCTACGGCTTTTCTAATCTTTCCGTCGGCGATTTCTCGTAGTGCGACCACGACCTCGCGGTTATCAGATTCAATTAACGGCTTCGCGCCCTTGAAGAGCTGCCGTGCCCGCTTTGAAGCCAACATCACTAGCTCAAAACGGTTATTAACCTTCTGCAGGCAATCTTCGGACGGTGATGCGTGACATGAACTCCCCCAGACAACTGGGGGCAATTCAATCAAATTTTAGCAGGGGAGTCAATGCGAACGGTCTTAAACCGGCAGAAAACAAGCGGACGAACCAATTCCGAAAACTCTCCGACTTAGTGCTCAATCTGTTTGCAGCTCTTTGTCTTAGCAAACGCCATATCGAGAGCGATTCCCGTCACTACCGCTTGCCAGGCTTCGTCTTCCGACAAACCGCGTCCTTTGATCGAGCGCCACAGGTAAATAATTTCTTCTTCCGTGACGGTCTCGAAAAGGTCCTGGTCTCGTTCTCTGTCTAACGTTGTAAGAGTGTTCATGGTTTTGTTTAACCCGCCCCTCGATTGGTATCCAGCGAGAAAAGCAAACGGAGTGCCAGCGATTCAAGTGACTGGAATGACTGACTTAGAGGACGTACAGAGCGAGATGGATGTCGGTAAATTGTGCAAAGATTGTCTAGCGGGACACTGTTTATGGCGCAATACTCCGGAAATCTCCTCCACCGATCCTTTCAGTCGATTACTGCAATCCCGGAAACCTCGATCATGCAGTCGGGATTGTAAAGCCGCTTCACCTCGACAAGAGTGATCGCCGGAAAATATTTCCCGAATGCTTCACGGTAGACGGAGCCTAGAAGCTTTGTATTGTTCCAATATGCCTCGAGATTCGTGACGTAAATTGTCAAAACCGCGTATTGATTGCACCGGCCGCCCACTGCTTGAATCGCCGTGTTCAAGTTCCGGACGACTTGCCGAAACTGCGCGACAAAATCGCCTTTGCCGACGACTTGGCCGCGCTCATCGAAAGGAGCTTGGCCCGCCACATGAACGACGGTGCCGCCCGTGATCTTGGCCACATGAGCATAGCCGACCGGTTTTTCCAGCCCCACCGGATTGATCAGTTCGAATCCCATACTGCCTCAGCTAAAACGATCCGGTCGTCGCCGGACTCCAGTACTCGATAAAATTCTGCGTTTCACCGACAACGTCGTCCGACGCCGCCACGTAGGGCAAAATGACTCGCGTAGCTCCAGCTTGAATGTAAGGTTTGATCTGTTCCATTACTTCTTTGGCGCTCGTCGCCGCGACCAGCGGCAACGAACTGAACATTCGGTCGGTAACGAGTTTTCGGGCTGCGTGAAACCCGCCCGCCTTCCAAGCTGCGCGCATCGCTTCGACCTCTTCACCAAAACCCATACGGCCTAGCAAATCACGATAGTAGTCAGCCAGGGCGTAGTACGTCAGCGCATGGCTCAATGCTTCGCGCGCAACACTGTATTGACTCGCGATCGAACAACGGATTTTGCAGATGATTTCCAATTTCGCCGGATCTTTGCCCGCCTGTTCCGCGCTCACTCTCACCTCCTCCGTAATGCGGTGAATCTCGCTCGGATTCGCCATATTGATGAGCACGCCGTCGGTGAGACGGCCCGCGAGTCGGGTCATTTTGGGGCCGAATGCCGCGAGATAAATCGGAATCGCTCTACCCGAGGGCTTGAAAGCCATTTTGAAATTTTGCGCAGAAAAAAACTTTCCTGCAAAGCTGAGTTTGTCACCCCGCATCGCTGCACGAACAATCTCGACATATTCTTCTACGCGGCCCAAAGGTCGATCGAGACTCTGGCCGTGCCACTTAGCTATGGTGGGATTGGAGGAACCGATGCCGAGCAGGAATCGTCCATTCGAGAGTTCGTCCAATCCTACTGCTTGGAGCGCCAGGGTGGCCGGCGTGCGGCCGAGAATATGGTAAATCGCCGAGCCGACCTTTAGCCGAGACGTCACGGCGGCGATCGCCGACAGCATCACCGTAGGATCTTTATTATTGGCTTCGCCGCCCCAGGCGCAATCGAAACCGTGGCTCTCCGCCAGACGCGCCAGCCCCGGGATTGCGTCCATCGGCAACTGCGCGCCAGAGTTAAATTCAATATCGATCTTCATTCGGATACGCTGAATTTAACTGTAACTCGCCGGTAGATTGCCTTTGAGGATGGCGATTTTTTCCATCCTCTCGACGTGGCGAATGAAGCGATACTTGTTTTCAACTTCGTCCATCGGATAGGGCGGCACTTCGGCTCTCTCGGTAGAGACCTTTACACCGATGAAGCACAATTTATTGCCGCTGAGAGCCACACGGATGGCATTGGCAAACTCTTCAGGGGAATTCGCCCAGCGCGCGTTGTTTACGCCCGCGGCACGCGCAATGCCGACAAGGTCGGTTCCAGCTCCGGTAGCGGTTTTTTTGCTGCCCGACGCTTCGTAGACTTCATTGTCGAAAACGATATGCAGCAAATTGTCGGGACTCATCCGAGCAATCGTCGGCAGCGAGCACAAGTTCATCAGTAAAGAGCCATCGCCATCGAGAGCAATCACTTTGCGCCGTGGCAAGCCCAGCGCCATTCCCAGTGCAATTGACGAGCACAGTCCCAATGTGCGCACGCGGAAATTACCGTCGCTCGGCCGTAAACTATTCCATTCCAGAGTCATGGCGCCCGCCGAGCTGACGACCAGCGCATCGCCGGCAACCTGAGCCAGCGCTTGCAAACACGTAAATCTTTTCATGGATACAGCATCCGCAGATGCGTCTTCAGGATCACAACGACGACACCACCGAGCGGCGCCCGAGGGCTTCCTTCGTCAAAAGCATTGCCACCGGCCGCTTCGAGTCTTCAGCAAGAATTTGCGCGCGCTTGATCAGCTCCGCAGAATCCACGGGGTCGCGCAGAATGTAATAGCGGATTCCCAAAGCCTGCAACACGGGTTCGGTCATGGCCCCCGAAGTGCTGAAGGTACGATCGCCAATATCTCCGGCATAATAGATCAGCAGCAAAACTGGAATTTGATATTGCAACAACGTGCTCACGATGCCGTTACAGCTATTGAAAAATCCGCCATTTTGCATGATCGTCGCGCACTTTTTGCCGACCAGATAGGCGCCGGCGCAAATCCCGATCCCCTCTTCTTCGCGGCAGAGCGGAACGTGTGTCACCTCCGCGTCGCTTTCCACCTCGGCGAGTAAATCAGAAAGGTTCACATCCGGAAGGGTTGCAACCAGACTAATGCCCGCGCCTTTTAAACCGCGGAAAATGGTTTGCGCTGCTTCCGAAGCGTTCAACTTTCACGCCCATTCATGTTGGTGCTATCCGCTTAACATCAAAGAACCACCAGATCAAGTTTATGTCCGCGGTCACGATTTTACTTTAAATGAAATCTTAGTATAAGCTGCCCATGAAAACTGCTGAAAGGAGCACCCCTGTGATCAAGCTCTACGATTTCAAATCCTCGCCTAATTGCCAGCGCGTTAAAATCGTCTTGGCGGAAAAGAATCTACCCTACGATATTGCGCCCATCGATCTTCGTGCCCACGAACAAAAGACACCTGAGTATCTAAAACTCAATCCCTACGGCAAAGTGCCGGTGCTCACCGACGACGCGACGGTGCTTTACGAATCTCTGATCATCAATGAGTATCTCGATGAGAAATATCCCAACCCACCGCTCATGCCAAAGGATCCCGCCAAAAGAGCCAAGGCGAGGATTCTCGTCGATTACGGCATGGCGCACTTCGATGCTCCCTATCAACGGCTCCGCATGGAGCTGATGAACGATGCCAAAGAGCAGAACCAGCAAGTGATTGCGACCGCCAAAGCCGAATTGAAAAAACTCTTGCAGCGCCTCGAGGATGAGATTGGCGAGCAACAGTACTTGTTGGGCGACTTCTCTCTGGTCGATGCCGATCTCTTGCCGCGCTTTACGCGTCTGGAAGGCTTCGGCGTGTTGCCGGATCCATCCTTGCCCCGATTGGGAAATTACCTCGAGAGAGTAAAAGCACGGCCCTCGGTCCGGGCGGTTCTGTAACGCCACGGGTTTTCGCTCGGATTGCGAATCAAATGCGTCAAAGTTTCGCAACGCTCATGCTGCGTCCAACTGGGAATCCTGAAGCCATCGATTCACCTTCGCTGCAACACGATATCGCGAGATCGTTTCCATAGCTTCGATGGATTTGCCGACGGGAGGGTTGTGCTCCAAATTCTTTTCGGCGCTGCTTCGCTCATCCATCCACTTTCTTGAGCGCGGCGCCTTGCCCATCCATAAAGGCGAGTTGCACCTGGCCGGTTTGACCCGACCGGTCGAAGTTCTCTGGGATCATCACGCCGTTCCCCACATTTCCGCCTTCGATGAGCACGACCTGTTCTTCACGCAGGGATACCTGCACGCGCAGGAGCGCCTTTGGCAGATGGAAATGAATCGGCGCTTTTTGAGCGGTCGCATGGCAGAGATTTTTGGTGACTTTGCCTTACCCTGGCGTGAGCTTTCGAGTCATTTTCGCGGTCGGACATCTGTCGATTTTGACTATTTCGCGCGGCTCATCGGTATTCGCGCTGCAGCCTTGGCCTCGCTTGCTATCGTCAAAGAAGACGATGCGCGGCGCCTTCGCTCCTACTGCGATGGCGTTAACCGCTATATTGAAAACTGTGGTAAGCGCTTGCCCTGGGAATTTCGCTTGCTTCGGTTTGAGCCGGAACCCTGGCGGCCGGAAGATACACTGACCATCGGCAAGGGATTCGCGTTTCTGCTCTCCACCGCGCTCTACACTCGCCTCAATTTTATTGCCATCGCGGCAAAACTTGCCGATGAACCCGCTAAGCTTCGGAGCTTGTTTCCAAGCTATCCCGATGATGCTCCGGTCAGCGCGCGAAGCGCGTGGGATGCGGCTCGCGGTTTGTGGCAATTTTCCAGCGGTGTTTTACCAGTGACCGATTGGCACCCCGCGGGCAGCGGTAGTAACTCTTGGGCCATTGCGCCAGCGCGGGCCGAGCACGGCGCCGCCGTTCTATGCAATGACCCGCACCTGCGGTTGACACTTCCCTCGGTCTGGTACTTGGCTCATTTGAGGGTCGAACCCAACTCCCCGCAGCCAAACGCATACGAAGCTTGGGGTGCCTCGATCCCCGGCGTACCGTTTATACAAGTCGGCCATAATCGGCATGTGGCGTGGGGAATCACTGCGGCGCTCTGCGATGACGCTGAAATATATCGCGAAAAGGTGCACCCGATCGAGCCGAATCTTTATCTCGCCGGAGAGCGCTGGGAAACTTTTCAAACTCGCAAGGAGCGCATTGCGATCCGCGGCAAGCGCTCAGTTGAAAAGATTATCCGCTTTACACGCCACGGACCCACGATCAGCGATTTTGCCGAGCCGCCGGGCCGTGGAGAAGTTCTGACCGCGCGCTGGAGCGCTCAAGAGCCGACGCAGGAACTGCATAGTTTGTACGGCATCAATTGCGCACAAACCTGGCCTCAGTTTCTCGATAGCTTACGTGATCACTCTGCGCCCAGTCTAAATTTCATCTATGCCGATCGCGAAGGGAATATCGGTTACACCCTCGCAGGTAAAATTCCACGCAGGCGTGAAATACCTTCGTTGCTCCCCGTCTCGGGCTGGGACGAAATTAACGATTGGCTGGGTTATATTCCTTTCGAAGAACTGCCGCGCGTCTATAATCCACCGGAAGGCGTGGTTGCGAATGCCAACAACCGCATCACTGATGGCGCTTACCCTTACTATCTTTCGCAATTTTTCGAACCGCCTCACCGGATCCGTCGGATCGAGCAGCTGCTGGATTCGCGCTCAAAGTTTGATTTTGAACAGATGACAGAGGCGCAGTTTGACTGCTTGTCGCTTCACGGCCTTGAATTGATCACTCACCTGGCCGGCGAGCTGTCGCAGGTTCCGGATGATAACCCGAGCCTTAAAGCCGCAGCCAACCGACTGCTCGCCTGGGACGGCCGTTGTGATACAGATAGCGTCGATGCTGCCATTTTTCATCTGTTTCATTACCGCCTGTTGCAAAAACTTCTGATACCGACCCTCGGCGAGGAACTTTTTTCTGCCTACACTGAAATTTTAAACCAGTGTATCGTTCCCACCGATCGAATTTTAGCCGACCCGAGCTCCGTCTGGTTTTCGCGCCAGTCGCGCTATGCACTCGTCGTCTCTGCGCTACGCGAAACGTGTGGTGAGCTTAAGGAAAAATTTGGCAGCAACATCGAAGCATGGCACTGGGGCAAAATTCATCAGCTCCAGATGACGCACGCCTTTGGTCGCACACGAGTTTTCAAGCACTCACTGGGAGTCGGACCGCTACCGACACCCGGTGATGGCACGACGATCAATCTCGGTTTCTATCGGCACTCGAATCCTTTCACCCATACAGTCGGCTCGTCCTTGCGATTCGTTGCAGAGTTGGGTGAGTCGATCAGATCGGAAATCGTCTTGCCCTCTGGTCAGTCCGGTCATCCGTCATCGGCCCACTATAGCGATCAAGCACGTCTATGGATCAAAAATGAACGGATTTCGCTCACAGGCATACGGTCGGACACTCGCTTGCTCCTCAAACCTGTTTCAGCCGATGTTGTGCCGACCGCCACTCCAGGATAAAACCTAACTACTGAACCGAAGCACCCTGAGTATTTATGTCCATAAAGCTACTCATCGCCGATGACGAACGACTCTTCCGCCAAAGTCTAAAAATCCTCCTGGAAACCGGGACAGACATTCGAGTGGTGGCCGATGCCGCCGACGGCCAAGAAGCGGTAGCAGGAGCACGCGAAAATTTACCCGATTTGGCACTGCTCGACGTCGATATGCCAAGGATGAACGGTATCAAAGCAGCTCGTCTGATCAGTACCGTTTCTCCCCGAACCAAAATTCTCATGCTCTCGGTGCATCATGAGGATGATAAAATCGCCGCCGCCATTCGTGCCGGCGCCCTTGGCTATATTCTGAAAGACACAGATCGCACCGACTTTATCGAGATTATCCGCAGGACTCACGCAGGAAAGATCGCCTCTTCCCCATATCTGGCGCAACTCGCTTTGGAACAGCCGTTCAGTCGCGAGTCGACGTCTAATCAAGACCGAATCGCTCGCTTTGCCGAACGGTTCGGCTTGACTGAAGTGGAAGTTAAAATCCTCCGTCTAATGACCGAGGGTCTGAGCAACGAGGAAATCAGCGATATTACATGCCTGGCACGCGAAACTATCAAAGGCCATTTGAAATCCGTTTTCCGCAAGCTCGATGTAAAAAACCGCACTGAAGCCGCCGTCCTGGCTGTTCGTGAAGGATTGGAATGACCCGTTCGGGGTATTTACATTTCTCCCGTTCGGGCTATTGACAGACCCCAACACCATACGAGATAAAGCATCACCCTTGCATAGAATATTTTCCCTGCGCTTTCGTCTAAAGGAAAAAGACATGAAGCAAAGCACAACGTCACGTTTGGTAATTCTGTTTCTTGTGATAATTTTTGTCGCGTTGCCGCGTTTGGTTCTCGCGCTTCAGGTTGGTGAGAAAGCTCCGGATTTTGAGCTCGACAGCAGCAAAGGAGGCAAGCTCAAGCTGAGCAGTCTCAAGGGCAAAAACGTTCTGATCAACTTCTACGTCCTCGATTTCAGCCCAACCTGAATCAAGGATCTCCAGGCGTCCGGTTCGGACAACTATTCGCAATTCCAGGCCGAAAATACGGAAGTGTTGGGCATCAGCGCCAACACGCCATTTTCGCAGAAAGCTTTTGCCGATTTCGCTAAAATCAATTACCCCCTCTTAAGCGATCGTGACGCTAAGGCAATGCAAGCATACGGCGTTTACGACGAGCCGCGGCGGGTCGCGAAGCGCGCTTATGTGATTATCGATAAAGAAGGCGTGGTTCGCTATCTCAGTATTCGGCCCAGCAATTCGGAGAAGGATTTGTTATCGACGGAAGAGTTGCTGAGCGAAGTGAAAAAGGTAAACAGCGGTAGTTGAAGTATCAGTAAAACTAGGAGCAACACGCAAACAGGGAGGCAGATAGATGAATAAAATCAACAACCGGTTCTGCACAATGCTCGCGGCGGCTTCTGTCATCGGGTTACTGATTTTTAGCGGTTGTTCGACGACAGCAGGCGAACGCGACGGCGGAGTCAAAGTCAAGCTGACGGGTGACGAAGAGGTCCCCCCCGTTAAAACAACCGCCTCAGGAACCGGTACCTTTAATATCTCATCGGATAAGTCCGTGAGCGGAAGTATTACTACAACTGGCGTTGAGGGAACGGCAGCGCACATTCACGAGGGACCGGCGGGGAAAAACGGGCCGGTAATTGTTCCGCTAACAAAGGGAGCAAACAATACGTGGTCGGTCGCGCCGGGAGCAAAATTGACCGATGCTCAATATAACAGCTACAAGGCGGGCGATCTCTACGTTAACGTTCACAGCGCAGCGCATAAGGGCGGAGAAATACGCGCTCAGCTTAAACCCTAATACAGCCGATAGCGAGCGGGAATCGTACTGCCGACACAAGCGCGCACAAATTCACTCGAGCAAACAAAAAAATATTAATCTATTAATCGAAAAGGAGAAAAAATGCGCGGTAAGGTATCAGGTATAATTGCTTTAGGTGGTCTATTATCGGTCCTAATCTCCACACAGCTTTTTGCCCAAGAGGATGTCATCAGTAAGCGCAAAGCGCTCATGAGTTCAAATAGCAAAGATGCCAAGGCGATCGCGGAAGCCGCGAAGGAGAAAGATTACGCCACTATAGAGACTAAGGCGAAAGAAATTATGGGGAACCTGGATGCTGCTGCAAGTCTATTTCCGAAGGGCAGCACCTCCGAAAAATCGCGCGCCCATCCCGATATATGGGTAAAGACTGATGAGTTCAAGAATCGGTTGGTAAACGCGCGAAAAGCTGCCGAAGCTTTAAGCAAGGCGGCAGCAGCTAAAAATGAAGCCGAGGTTAATATTAAAGTTAAAGAACTAGGCAACCCTCGCGAGGGTGCCTGCGGCGATTGCCACAAACTGTTCCGCACCGATTTTAGAAAAGATTCATAGGTGAGATCCATCTTACCCCGTTTATTTAGAAGCCCCGGCCATCGATCCGGGGCTTTCTTGTTTCTACACCTTTCGTCCGATAGTATCTCTACAATGTGAATAAATCGCTTTCGGCTATACTCGGAATAGCATGGGTTCTTAGTTCGTGGAGCGCGATCGCCGGCGCCCAAACCACGCGTCTGAACGTCGGCTACAGCGCTGCCAGCGCCGATCAACTGCCGGCGTGGGTAGCCAAAGACACAGGCCTGTTTGCCAAAAATGGTCTCGATGTTCAGCTGATATTTTTCACCGGCGGCACCACCGCAATTCTCGCTCTTGTCTCTGGAGACGTGCCGATCACTCAAGTTTCTGGCCCGGCTTTGATAAACAGCGCGTTCGCCGGTTCGGATGCGGTATTTGTCGCCGCTGGAATTACATCGCTTAATTACGTCCTCATGGGGAAGCCCGGAATTAAAAGCGCTGAGCAACTCAAAGGGGGTACGGTAGCGATCAGCCGATTTGGGTCTGCCACTGATACCATTGCGCGATTTGCGCTGCGGAAAATTGGCTTGACTCCGGGAAAGGACGTCACTCTAGTCCAGGTTGGCAGCGGCCCTGAGCGGCTGAGCGCGGCTCTGACGGGTCGCGTCAGCGCATCGGTCATCAATCCACCCTCCAGTTTCATTGCCGAAAAGAAGGGTTTGGCGATTATTGCGGACGTAGCCAAGATGGGTCTAGTTTTTCAACATACGGGCGCAGCGACAACTCGGAAATACATCAAGGCAAGTCCCGACATCGTACGCCGCTACGTTCGAGCGCACGTGGAGGCGGTGCACAAGATGTGGACCGATAAAGAGGCTACGATCAAAGCCCTCAGCCACTACATGGGCAGTGGTCTCGATCGGGAAACATTGGAGAAAAGCTACGAGAACGTGATGACGGAAACCATGTACCCCAAGAAGCAGTATCCCAGTCTCGAAGGACTCAAAACCGTTCTCGATGATATTGCCGAGCGAGATCCCAGAGCCAAGACCGCCAAACCCGAGCAATTCGTCGATATGAGCTTCATTCGGGAGCTCGATCAAAGCGGTTTTATCGACGCACTTTACAAAAAGAAATAACGCATAGCTCATCTGCTCGCTTCATGTTGAGCTCGCAACGAGGCGATGTGGCTGCCGCCGAGATCCAACGGTGGGCCAACGCAATCGCCAAGCGCATCGATTCTGAGATCGGCATCACGGTCGAGTTCGATGCCGATTCGAATACCTTCATCGTACGGCTGATCAAATCCGCCAGGGTTCTGATTTTTCGGTTTTCCGAATCACAGGTGCACACCGACGGCCGGGAGGCGGAATGCGAGCGAACGCTTAACCGGAAAATTAAGGATTTGTGGAATTTGCTTTAGAAACGGTAATGGCTAACTATCCAGCAGACGCGCAGCATCCTTGGCGAAGTAGGAAAGAATCATGTCCGCGCCCGCGCGGCGGATCGCAAACAACACTTCCATCATGATCCGGCTCTCCTCAATCCAGCCGTTCTGGCCCGCCGCCTTGATCATGGAATATTCGCCGCTCACATTGTAGGCCGCCAGCGGATAACCGAACTTCTCTTTGACCCGGTAGATGATATCGAGATACGCCAGCGCCGGCTTGACCATGACAATATCCGCGCCCTCGCGAATGTCGAGGTCGACTTCGCGCAGTGCCTCCTCGGCATTGGCCGGGTCCATCTGATACGAGCGACGATCGCCGAATTGCGGCGTTGATTCCGCGGCCTCCCTGAAGGGACCATAAAAGCCCGAAGCATATTTGGCCGCATACGCCATGATCGGGGTCTGCTGAAAATGGTGATCGTCGAGTATTTTACGAATCGCCGCGACCCGTCCATCCATCATGTCCGATGGCGCAATAATATCAGCGCCCGCTTCCGCATGGGATAGCGCCTCCTTGGCCAGCAATTCCAGCGTGCTGTCATTATCGACCTCGCCGTTTTTCACCACCCCGCAATGACCGTGATCGGTATACTCGCAAAGGCAAACGTCCGTGATTACGAGCAGCTCCGGGATTTTTTCTTTGATCGCGTAAATTGCCTGCTGGACGACTCCATCCGCAGCGTAGGCTTCACTGCCGAAGGCGTCTTTCTGTTTTGGGATGCCGAATAGAATCACCGCGGAGATGCCCAGCGAGTTGACCTCTTCCGCTTCGCGAGTCGCTCGATCAACGCTCAACTGCGCCACCCCCGGCATGGACGAAACCGGCTCGGCCTTATCTCTGCCTGGCCCGATGAACAGCGGATAGATCAAGTTTTTGGGCTGCAGGGTCGTTTCTCTGATCAAATTTCTGAATCTTTCGTTACGCCGTAGCCTTCTCGGTCGGTAGATTGGGAACTTCATGATCCGCTCCAGCTAAGTGAAGTTGAATGTTGTGATGGCGGCGCCTACAGAGTCGTTATCATCAAATTCGAAACCCTAGCTTCCCGGTTGGCGTTTATGTTGAGCACTGCCGAAGACCGGCATGACGGAAATATTCACTCAAATAACTTCAGGACCCGTTCGACGGTTCGCTTTGGAACTAGTTTGAAAATGCTCAACGATGGCGCGCAACATGTCTTTGACCGTAAACTGATCCGCAACGATATCGGCTCGGCCGCCCAGCTCCTCGACGGTTGCGGCCGTAATTGGCCCGATGCAAGCGATCGTGCTTCCGCGGGCAATCTCGCCAAGCTTTCTACCGCCGAAAAGCCGGACAAAATTCCGCACCGTGCTCGAGCTTGTGAAGGTAATGACATCGACTTTGCGCTCGACGAGCAAGTCCGACAATGGGCGGACATCAAGGCACGGCAGCTCGGTCCGATAGGCCACGACCACATCAACCACCGCGCCCCATTTTCGCAAGGTAGCGGGCAGAATTTCCCGTGCTTCGGCCGCTCGGGGAATCAGCACTCGTTTGCCGCAGATTTCTTCAGGTGAGATCGCATCTAAAATCCCTTCGGCTTGGTAGCGCTCGGGGACGAGAGAGGCGCGAATCCGTGCAGCTTCCAATCGTTTTGCCGTTTCCGCACCGATCGCGCCGACTTTGTGCGCGCTCAGCGCTTCAGCGGTTTTTCCTCTGAGCTTGAGACGCTCGAGAAAAGGTTCGACGCTATTGACGCTGGTAAATATCACCCAATCATAAAGACTGAGTTTATCGAGGGCGGCATCGAACTCGGCAAAGCTTTCCGGCGGACAAATTTCAATGGTCGGGAAGTCGATCACGTCGCCGCCGAGCTCCTCAATCGAGCGGGCCACGGTTTCCGCCTGTTTGCGCGCTCGCGTAATGACGATTCGTTTACCGGCAAGCGGCTTTTGCGACGAGGAGATTTGCATTATTCGCGGCTACCATCTGAATCCATCATCGCCTGAACGGTGCCAGCAGCATATCTGCTCCTTCGCCGGTCAGCCGGTCCGCGAGGTTTTGCCCCAATTCGACCGCCTCACTCACGTGACCGACAATCTCACCACGGCAGATTTTTTGTCCCTCTAAACTGGCGACGACAGCAATGATCTTTAGCTCGTTCCCGAGAACCCGCGCCCGGGCGCCGATCGGCACATGACACCCGCTGCCGAGGCGGTCGGCAAAGGCCCGCTCCGCAGCCACTTCGGCAAATGTCTGCGCATCATGCAGAAACACCAAGCGCTCGCGCAGGTCGGTTTCATCGCGTGCTTCGATACCAAGCGCGCCTTGCCCCACTGCGCTCACACATATTTCGTCGGGCAGGAATTGGGTGATGTAATTGTCGCGCCCAATGCGCCGGAGGCCGGCAGCCGCCAAAACCACGGCATCGAATTCTCCGTTGTCGAGTTTTTTCAGCCGAGTATCTATGTTGCCCCGCAGCGGCGCGATCTGCAAATCCGCGCGATACGCGAGCAGCTGCGCCTTGCGGCGCAAGCTCCCCGTGGCGATGGTGGCATTCTGCGGCAGGTCCGAAAGCGTAGCGCTGCTTCGGCTGATCAGCACGTCCCGCGCGTCTTCTCTCTTTGGCACAGCGACAAGTATCAGACCGGCTGGCAATTGGGTCGGCAAATCCTTGAGCGAATGAACCGCCAGGTCAATTTCTCCGCCGGTCAAAGCTTCTTCGATTTCTTTGGTGAAAATTCCTTTGCCGCCGATTTCTTTGATCGGCGCATCGATAAAGCGGTCGCCGCCAGTCCTGATCGTGCGCAGCTCGACCTGAAGCTCCGGAAGATGTTCTTCAATCTGTCGTTTCACCCAGCTCGCTTGAGCCAAGGCCAGCGTGCTGCCGCGGGAACCGATCCGGAGTCGGCTCACGGTTTCTCCAGATTGAAAAGTTTTCTCAAAGCGGCGACATAGAGCGTCCCGTCTTCGTCTTCGTTGACGGAATTTTTCCTGAGCTGAGAAATGGGTCCGTGCAGCATCTTGTTGACCATTGCCGTGGTCATTTCCTGCACGGCGACACGCTGCTCTGCGGAAAGGTCCTTGAGATTTCCGCCCAGCGATTTTTCGATCTCGCGCTGGCGGATCTCTTCGAAGCGCTGGCGCAGTGCCGTTATCGTGGGTACCTGCTCCAGGGACGCTAGCCACCGGACAAAACTCTGCGCTTCCTCCCGCACGATCTCCTCGGCCTTTTCCGCTTCGCTGACGCGCTCCTGCAAATTTTCATCGGCGACGCTTTTGAGATCATCGATATTGTACAAATAAACATTGTCGAGATCGTTGATCAGCGGATCGAAATTGCGCCGGTCGCCGATGTCAAGAAACAACATGGTCTTGTGTTTTCGTTCGCGTAGAACCTTTTCGACCGTAGCGGCATCGATCAATACCTCCGGCACGCCCGCGCAACCGATCACGAGGTCACACATCGCGAGATACCGAACAAAGTCTTCGAAGCGAATCGGATTGCCCTGGATTTTTTCCGCAACTGCCAGCGCCCGCTCGAACGTGCGGTTGGTGACCATTAGTGTTTGAACGCCTACGCTCTGCAGATGGCGCGCCATGAGGTCACCCATCTTGCCGGCGCCGATCAACATCACCGTTTTATCGTCGAAGCGGTCGAAGATCCGTTTGGCCAAGTCCACCGCCACGGAACTGACCGATACCGCACCGCTGCCAATCCCGGTTTCACTGCGCACCCGCTTCGCCACGGAGAAAGACCGATGGAACAGCCGATGCAGCACGGCGCCCACCGTGCCCGCTCGTTGCGCGGCATCGTAGTATTGTTTCAGCTGTCCGAGAATCTGCGGTTCGCCGACGACCATGGAATCCAAGCTCGCGGCGACGCGGAACAAATGGCGCACAGCGTCGGCGCCCCGGTAGGTATAAATATGCTCATCGAGCGCGGCGGCATGTCGCTGCGCTTTTTGCGCCGCGAGAAATGACGCAATTTCGCTCAAAGCCGAGCTCTCCTCCGCAGCAGCCCCAATGACTTCAACTCGGTTGCAGGTGGACAGAATGACGCCCTCGAGAATGGATGGATAGCCATGAAGGCGGGTCAGCGCTTCGGCCACGTAGGAGTTTTCGAACGCCACGCTTTCGCGCACGTCAATGGGCGCGGTCCGATGATTCAACCCAACGATGACAATCTGTTTTTGCACGGCTATTCGAAGCGCCCTCCATGCCGGCTCGGGAAAATGGCATCCCCCCACAGAAAATAACCCAGCACGACGCAAAAACCGACCATTGTGAGCAGTGCCGCCTTTTTACCCCTCAGCCCGGCGGTAATGCGGCCGTGCAAAAGCGTTCCATAAAGCAACCAGACGATCGCAGAGGAAATCTGCCGCGGGTCCCACGACCAATAGTCGCCCCAGTGGATACCCGCCCATAAGCTTCCCGTGAGAATTCCTAAAGTCATCAAAGGAAAGCCCCACATGAGAAGTTTGTAGTTGAGGCGATCCAATGATTCCAGAGGCGGAAATCGCTTCATCACGAGTGTCAGTTTCTTATGCTTCAGGTGGCGCTCTTGCAGGAGGTAAATCAGGCTCACACCGAAAGCGAGAGCAAACACCGCGTTGCCCAGAAATGCGAGGGTCACGTGCAAGGGCAGCCAGAATGTTTGAAATCCAGGCGGCACTTCGGTGGCGCCGCGGTTCACGGCAAACGCGGCAAAGGTCATGAGAAACGCCAAAGGAGCGATAATGCCGCCCAGCACAGTGAGACGGTATTTCAGGTGAATCAGCAAATATATGCCGACCATGAGCCAACTATTAAAAAGCAGCGCGTCACCCATCAGCGCGACTGCAGCAAAGCCTTGACTGACGAAAAGTCGGCTCAGCGCTACGGAATGCACTGCAAATCCGGCGAGCAAAAGCGCCGCCGGCAAACGAGACGCCACGTTGCCGCGAAAGAGGTAAAGAAACAAGCTGCCCGCCGCGATCAAATACACTGCAGCGGTTAACTCGATAAGTAGCGCGTCCATCGGCAGGGTTATTATAAGCTAACCCTACCCGCCTTCAAGTCAGCCAAGTTATCCGGTCGAGTGAGAAATACCCGGCTTTCGGAGCTGTTGTGCGATGGGATGCGATTAGAAATTTACTGTGCAGCTAACTTCACGCCAGCGCGTGATCCACGGCTGATAGAACCTTTAGGCGGCTGACTATTTCGCCGTGCTGCCGCAACAACGCGCTTCGGCCTGTCGGAACTCTTCTTCACAGATTTTCCCCGCGCTTTCGAGGCTGGCGTCACGACCCGGCGTTCAGCGGCGAGGAAATCATCCACTTTATCCGGCGGTAGTTTGATGCGGTAGCCGCCCGGAAGCACAGAGGCAGACGAGTCCAGGGCTGGATTCCACTGGAAAAAATCGCTCGACGAAATAGCTGCCGGCTTCAACACCAAACGAAGCGGTATTTGGCGCTTGGTTGCCACCTCGCGAAGAGTCACCGGAGAGTGAAAGCGCAAAAATGGAAAGTACACGTCCTTGTTGGTTGCGAGTTCTACGACCGCAAGAAACTCGGCGTAGAAGTTTTTCGATGCGAAGCCAAACGTCGGCGACTGATACTGGCGGATTAGGTCGACGATATTATCCGATTCGACCGCTTTGATGCCACGAAATATTCCGTCGGTCCCGTGGTTATAGGCGGTAATGGCCAGAGGCCAAGTTCCTAGCAGCCGGTAGTTTTCTTTAAGCAAGCGTGCCGCCGCTTTGGTGGACTCGAAGGGATCCCTCCGCTCGTCGATATTACCGTCAATCCGCAAAAATTTCTTGCCCGTGTCCGGCATGAACTGCCACATGCCCACTGCACCTGCGCCCGAGCGAGCCAATATATTGAAAGAGGATTCCACGAGCGGCAGATAGACCAGTTCCCCTGGCAAGCCTTCGCCGCGAAATATTTTTTTCATCGCAGAGATGTAACGACCGGCGATCTTAAGCCCCTCGGTAAAATGTTCCTTGGCACCGCGTTGGCTCCGAATCCGGCTTTCGTCATCGGCGAGATCGTACTCGGCGATCACGCGAGCGCGCTCTTTTTCAAGCAATGCGCGCCCTTCCTCGTTATCGACGGCGCGCACCACAGTGTAGATTGTGCCGGGATCGACCGGATCAAACAGCACAACTTCATTGGTGCTGTACTGGGCAAAAATCTGTTTCCAGAAACTCACCGCGCCTTCTAGGCCGTCCGGCACGGGAAACGGCGGTTCCTGCGCCCGAAGCGGGCTCGCGAATCCAAGAGCGCTCACAATCAAGAGCCAAAACACATGCAAGAGAACCATCAATCCACCCCAGGCCAAAAAAATTTGCCTGATCTTAGCAAACAGGCTATTTTCAGTCAAAATTTTTCCGAGAATATATTGCGGCGTTCGCTTTACTTTGTTTCTTTCGCTGTCGCCTTTACGTTTTTAGTCGCGGCCTGCCGGCCAACGCACCCGGATCGTTCATCGGGTTATCTGATCGCGGCGATTGAAAGCTATCCGCTTCAGCTCGACCCGCGTTATGCCACCGATGCCAATGGCGTCCGTATAGGCAACTTGATTTACAATTCTTTGCTCCGTGCTAATCCACAGTCCCGATTACGGCCTGAGCTCGCGGAAAGCTTACGTCTGATAAATGACCGCACCTACGGCATCGACTTACGCCGGGATGTCAAATTTCAAAATGGCCAGCCGCTTACTGCCGCGGACGTAAAATTCACCTATGAATCGATATTGGATCCCAAGAATCGCTCGCCGAAACGCGGCAATCTGAAGCCCCTTCGCGCCATCGAACAGACAGCGGCTTACCAGCTCCGTTTCCATCTCTTTGCGCCTCATTCGCCTTTCATCGAGCAGCTCACCCTCGGAATCGTACCCGCGGCTTCGCCAGCAAATCCCGCCGTGCCGACGCAAGCTCCGCCAGGGTCCGGTCCGTTTATGTTGGAAGCGGCAGAGCCCGGAGAGCAGATCACGCTTAAAAGAAATCCGCACTACTGGGAACAAGCGCCAGCTCTTGCCGGGGTCACATTCAGAATCATACCGGATGCTCTGGTGCGCGTGCTGGAATTCAAAAAGGGCAACATCGACCTGATGCAGAATGACATCGAGCCTGACATGGTGCCGTGGCTCGAGAGAAATACCGGTGCGGATGTCGGCACCTATCTCGGCACAACCTTTCAATACATTGGTATCAACCTGACCCACCCAATTCTAAAAAACGTGAAAGTCCGCCGTGCATTGGCGTACGCCATCGATCGTGACCGTTTAGTTCGGCATATTTTGAAAGGGATGGGAACGGTTGCCGGAGGGGTGCTCTCACCGCTCAATTGGGCGTACGAGGAAAATCTCCAGCATTGGCCTTACGATCCCGAGCGCGCCAAACAACTCCTCGACGAAGCCGGTTTTCCTGATCCCGACGGCGACGGACCCTTACCCCGTTTTACGTTGTCCTTCAAAACCACCAATCTCGATTTGCGCCGGCGTGTCGCCGAAGCCATCAAAGAACAGTTGCAAAAGGTTGGCATCGAGTTGGATGTTCGTAGTTACGAGTGGGCGGCATTTTACAGCGATATCAAAAAGGGCAATTTTCATCTTTACTCGCTTGCCTGGGTTGGCGTCCTGGATCCCGATATTTTGTTTCAGATTTTTCATTCCTCGAATTTTCCGCCAGCGGGCGACAATCGCGGCCACTATAGCAATCCCGAACTTGATCGTTTGCTCGAGCAGGGCCGAGCGATTAGCAGCCAACAGGAACGGCGACAGATTTATGCCCGGGCGCAAAAAATTCTCGCTGAGGATCTTCCCTATGTGCCACTCTGGTGGTGGAAGAATGTGATCGTCAAAAAACCGACCGTGCAAAATTTTATACCCTATCCCGATGGCGAAATGATCTCATTGAAACAGACCCGCTGGGCCTCCGACACTCAATGAAGCGCTATCTTCTTTACCGCTTAGCTCTCTTGTTGCCGACACTCTTCGGCGTGCTGACGCTAGTGTTTCTGTTCATCCATCTGACTCCCGGCGATCCCGTCGATATTATGCTGGGCGAAACTGCCAGCCCAGCCGATCGCCAAGAGCTGCGCCAGATCCTTGGATTGAACCAACCATTACCCGAGCAATACCGCTCTTTTCTGATCAATTTTTTGCGCGGCGATCTCGGCCAATCGCTGTATGAGGGTCGCAGCGTTGCCGCTATGGTCCGCGCGCGCTATCCCGCAACGCTCGAGCTGGCGCTCTGCGCAATGAGCACCGCGCTCGTGATTTCGTTCCCGCTGGCTATCTGGTCTGCGGTCCGGTGCGGCAGATGGAGCGATCGTGCCACTCTGATTTTTTCTCTGCTTGGACTCTCGATCCCCAATTTTTGGCTCGGGCCTTTGGTCATGATCATTTTCTCGATCCAACTCGGCTGGCTACCCGTATCCGGGCGCGGCGGTCCGGATCATTTGATTTTGCCGGCCTTAACTCTCGGACTCGGGATGACGGCGCTTTTGATTCGTATCTTACGGGCGAACCTGCTGCGCGTGCTGGGCGAGGACTATGTGCAAACGGCTCGCGCCAAGGGTTTGAGCGAGCGCTCGGTCTGGCTGAAACATACCTTGCGTAATGCCCTGCTCTCGCTGGTCACGATTGTCAGTCTTCAGTTCGGTAGCCTTTTGGCGGGATCTTTGATAACCGAAACGATTTTTAGCTGGCCGGGAATTGGACGTCTGACGATGCAGGCGATCGAGATGCGCGATTATCCGCTGGTGCAAGGCTGCGTTTTGGCGATCGCGCTTTCCTATGTCTTCCTGAATTTCATCACGGATCTCATTTACCGGTGGGTGGATCCGCGCATCACCTATGGAAACTAAGTTTTGGCTCTATGCCGGAGCGGCGCTATTGTTGCTGTTTACCAGCGTAGCCCTGTTCGCGCCGCTCGTGAGCCCCTATGATCCACTCCAGCAAAATCTCGAACAGGATCTGATCACCCACTCGGCGCAGCATCTCCTTGGCACAGACAAGCTCGGCCGGGACATGCTGAGTCGGATTATCTTTGGCGCCCGTATTTCTCTTCTCGTCGGAGCCTCGACCGTAGCGCTTTCG
>Ga0207650_10000377_pt1 | contig 41945 bp, 36 predicted proteins | sample KBSS63metaG_FD_184325 | JGI IMG/M metagenome (GOLD analysis project Ga0207650, IMG submission 184325) | Switchgrass rhizosphere microbial communities from Kellogg Biological Station, Michigan, USA - KBS S6-3 metaG (SPAdes) (version 2) | ecosystem: Host-associated > Plants > Roots > Rhizosphere...
CATCAAGTCCGGCCATGTCGCCGGTGCCGCCTTCGACGTGTTCGAGGTAGAGCCTGCCAAGGAGAGCCCGCTGTTCGGCCTGCCGAACGTTGTCTGCACGCCGCATCTGGGTGCCGCCACCACCGAAGCGCAGGAAAATGTCGCGCTTCAGGTCGCCGAGCAGATGTCGGACTATCTGATGAAGGGGGCTGTTTCCAACGCCATCAACATGCCGTCGATCACGGCGGAGGAAGCGCCGCTGCTGAAGCCGTTTATCCGGCTGGCCGACGTGCTTGGCGCCTTCGTCGGCCAGGTGACCGAGGAACCTATCAAAGAGATCGAGATCCTCTATGACGGCATCACCGCCGGCATGAACACCAAGGCGCTGACATCGGCGCTGCTGGCCGGCCTGATCCGCAGCCAGGTGTCCGACGTCAACATGGTTTCGGCGCCGATCATGATCAAGGAAAAGGGCATCGTGCTCTCGGAGGTCAAGCGCGACAAGACCGGCGTCTATGACGGCTATATCAAGCTGACCGTCAAGACCGACGGCATGACCCGTTCGATCGCCGGCACTGTCTTCTCCGATGGCAAGCCGCGCTTCATCCAGATCAAGAACATCAACCTCGACGCCGATGTCGGCCAGCACATGGTTTACATCACCAACACCGACGTTCCCGGCATGATCGGCTTCATCGGCACGACGCTGGGTGCGGCCGGTGTCAATATCGCCAACTTCCAGCTCGGCCGCGACAGCCAGGGCGGCGATGCGATCGCGCTGCTCTATGTCGATGGCGCCATCAGCGATGACGTGCTGGCAAAGCTGACGGCGAACCCCGCCATTCGCCAAGCACGGCCGCTGGTCTTCAACGTCGATTGATTTCCTCCCAGGGAACCAAAGAGAAAGCCGGCGTGAGCAATCGCGCCGGCTTTCTGCATCTGCGGACTGGGGTTTCGATCGTCAGAGAATGCGGCCGACCGACAGATAGATCAGGCGCTTGATCTCCCGCCTGGCGCGGGTCGTCATGTCGAGGATCAGCGCGGTGAAGATGCTGAGAAAGCCGAGCAAGACCATGCCGAGGCTGAGCACAGCCGTCGGCAGGCGCGGCACCAGGCCTGTCGCAAAATAGGTTGCGAGAACCGGCACCATCAACACCGCCGCGACCGCGAAGAAAAATAAACCGAACAGACCGAAGAACATCAGTGGCCGCTCGTCCTTGATAAGCTTGACAATCATCAGCAAGATGCGGGCACCGTCGCGCACCGTGTTCAGCTTGCTGACAGAGCCCTCCGGCCGCTCGCTGTAGGGCGTCGGAAGTTCGGCACAGGGCATGCGCAGCTCCAGGGCATGCACCGCCAGCTCCGTCTCAGTCTCGAAACCGCTCGACATTGCCGGAAAGGATTTGACGAAGCGCCGAGACAGCACCTTGTAGCCGGACAGCATGTCTGAAAACTGCGGCCCGAAGATCCAGCGTACGATGCCGGATAGCAGCCGATTGCCGAACTGGTGCCCGGGGCGATAGGCGTTGCTGAGCGTCGAAACGCGCGAGCCGTTGACGAAATCGAGCTCGTCGGTGATCAGCGCATCGATCAGCATCGGGGCGAACAGCGCGGAATAGGTGCCGTCGCCATCGGCAAGGACATAGATGTCGGCATCGATATCGGCGAACATGCGCCTGATAACGTTGCCCTTGCCCTGCCGCCGTTCAATCCGAACGATGGCGCCCGCAGCCCTTGCTATGGCGCCGGTGCCGTCGGTGGAATTGTTGTCGTAGACGTAGATCGCGGCGCCCGGCAAGGACATCTGGAAATCGGCGACCACCTGGGCGATCGTCACCGCTTCGTTGTAGCAGGGCAGGAGCACGGCGATCCGCTTCTTGCCGAAGGCGGCAGCGGAGGGTCTGAATTCTGCGACTTCCGGCATAGGGCGGCTCCCGATCGCGGCTTCTCCACGCCGGTAAAGCTACCGGCGGTCATGCACGCAGTTCTAGGAGCAATGGTTTTAACATTTGGTGCGCGTCGATCCTATCAAAGCGGGGAATCAGCGGCCCGGGAGAAGCGGCATCGTGTGTTGGTAAAGAAAGGCTGAAAGAGACAGCTCTGCCTGCATTTTTTGCGTCGCGCTCTTTTCCATGCTGCATCGCACACTATCTCGACGGCATGAAGGAATTCCTGAGTGACCTCGACGACCGACTGAACTGGCTGCCACCTTGGTTCGTCGGCTTTGTGCTGATCGTCGGTGCCATCATTGTCGGCCTCGTCGCGCATCGGCTGCTGTTCAACATGCTGACGCGGCTGGTGTCCTCCTGGGACCTGTTCTGGCGGTCGCTCATTTCCCGCACCGAGCGGCCGGCACGCTTTGCAATTGTCGTCGCCGCATTGTCCTTCGCCGTGTCGGTAGCGCCGCTGACGGATGTGCAGTCCTCGCTGTTGCGGCATTTCCTGCTGATCGCCTTCATTGCCCTGATTGCCTGGATGACCAAGTCGGCAGTGCATATCTGGATGATCGTCTACCTTCGGCGCTTCAAGCTCGATGCCGAAGACAACCTGCTTGCCCGCAAGCACGTGACACAATCGAAGATCATGCAGAGGATCGCCGATCTCCTGATCGTCATACTGGCGATCGCTGCGGCGCTCATGACCTTCGAGCCGGTCCGGCAATATGGCGTCAGCCTGCTCGCATCCGCCGGCGTTGCCGGTATCGTGCTTGGTCTGGCACTCCAGCCCGTGTTGAAGAATCTCTTCGCCGGGATCCAGCTTGCCATCACCCAGCCCATCCGCATCGACGATGCGTTGCTGGTCGAGGGAGAGTGGGGCAATGTCGAGGAGATCACCTCGACCTATGTGGTGGTGAAGCTTTGGGACTGGCGGCGGATGATCCTGCCGCTCAGTTACTTCATCGAGAAGCCGTTCCAGAACTGGACGCGGGAAAGCTCGTCGCTGATCGGCACGGTGATGATCTATCTCGACTACAGCGTTCCGGTCTCGGCGCTTCGCAGGGAGGTTGAAGCCATTGCTGCGGCATCAGCGCTCTGGGACCGGCGGGTCGTCAATGTTGCCGTCACTGACTTCCGCGAGACGGTGCTCGAGATCCGCATCCTGGTCTCAGCCTCGAGCGCCGGTCGTACCTTCGACCTTAGATGTGAGATGCGCGAGAAGCTGATCGACTTCGTCCAGCGCGAATATCCAAAGGCACTGCCGCAGCTTCGAATGGATTTGCGCGACCTGCCTGGAAATGAAGGCCATGCTTCGCCAGCCTGAACCTATCGCGCGGGTCCTGCTGCCCAAGTTGTTCGAAATCGCTCCGAGTAGCCGCATATCAACGAAAGTGGTCGCCCAAGCACAGTCTTCGTTTATTATCATGCGCAACGCAGCTTGGCGGATCATTGAAACCGGTGCCAAAACCTAATCAGCGCACCAGGACTTCATAAACTTCGAGAGGTCATGGAGGATTGAACGCCCGCCTCGAATCCGTCGCCTTTACGGCGTCGATCTCCATCCCTGTCATTCGTTATCGGTGGTCTCTCTCATGACGGCAGTTCTGCGCAGGCTCGCGTCCAGCGCTCTCGTGCACTTCCTCCTCGCCTTCCTGGCTATGGGCGGTTGGGCATTTTATGCGAACCGAAAGTATCCGATGCCGCAGCCGTTGGTATCGGGGCTGGTCCAGGGAATGCTGTCGGCGCTGCTGCTCCTGTTTTTGAAGGTGACGATCGACTTCCTGGCCAGACGGCTAACTGCAGCGGCTGCTTTTTGGGCGCCGCCCCTCATCGCCTGCCTGGCCTCTGCCGCCATCCTCGTCGTCCTTCACACGCTGGGCGGGACGCCGAAAATCGCCAAGACGATCGCCATTCCGCTCGTGGTCTCGACCAGCTACGCCATGGCCTACAACTATTCGATCTACCGTCGAAGCAGAGCCAATCCATGAGTGGCATGGCGTTCCGCCTCGCTCGCAAGGGGCGGCTCTTGCGTCCAGGGCCAATCCTTTCTATATCCTCCAGCTGAAAGCGCAGGTTTCCGGAGCCGTCAACGGTCCGGCAAGCACCTTGTCCGCCGTGCATCGCGGGGATTGCGCGGCATGACACCTTGACGAGCGCGACAAAGGAACGGCGGAAACACCGTGAATACACTCGATTTTGACAAGCGGCCGGAAGACACCCGCGTCGTCGTCGCCATGTCCGGCGGCGTCGACAGCTCCGTCGTCGCCGGCATCCTGAAGCGCCAGGGCTATGACGTGCTCGGCATCACCCTGCAGCTCTACGATCACGGCGCGGCCGTCCACCGCGCCGGTTCCTGTTGCGCCGGCCAGGATATAGACGATGCGCGTCGCGTCTGCGAGACGATCGGCATTCCCCACTACGTGCTCGACTACGAGAAGCGCTTCCGCGACACGGTCATCAATCCCTTCATGGAAAGCTACGTTGCTGGCGAGACGCCGATCCCCTGCGTTTCCTGCAACCAGACCGTAAAGTTCGCCGATCTGCTGGCGACAGCCAAGGAACTCGGCGCCGACGCGCTGGCGACGGGCCATTACATCCGCTCGCGCCCGAACCCGTCGGCGGAACATCCAGGGCGGCGGGCGCTCTATCGCCCGGCCGACGCCGATCGCGACCAGAGCTATTTCCTCTTCGCCACGACCCAGGAGCAGATCGACTATCTCCGCTTTCCGCTGGGCGGCTTGCCGAAGGCGGAAACCCGGGCGCTTGCCGAGGAAATGGGGCTGGTCGTCGCCAAGAAGGCGGATAGCCAGGATATCTGCTTCGTACCCCAGGGCAAGTATTCCGACATCATCAACAAGCTGAAGCCGAATGCGGCGCTGGCCGGCGAGATCGTCCATCTCGATGGCCGTGTCCTTGGCACCCATGACGGCATCCTGCACTACACCATCGGGCAACGCCGCGGCATCGGCGTCGCCACAGGCGAAGCGCTCTATGTCGTCTTTCTCGATGCCCGTTCCCGTCGCGTCATTGTCGGCCCCAAGGAGGCGTTGGAAACTCACCGGGTGCATCTGCGCGATGTCAACTGGCTGGGCGATGAGGCGCTGGAAATCGCGGCCTCGGGAGAGGGGTTCGCCTGCTATGCCAAGGTCCGCTCCACCCGCCAGCCGACGCCTGCGGTCCTCCGTGCCGATGCCGGCGGCGTCTATGTCGATCTGACCGTCGGCGAGGCTGGCGTCGCTCCCGGCCAGGCATGTGCCCTCTACTCGGCGCCCGGCGACAACGCCCGGGTCTACGGCGGTGGCTTCATCGAACGCTCCGAACGGGAGCCTTCAGCGGAGGCATCCCTGGCCGCGCTTCTGCGCCCAGCCGTCGCCGCTTGAGACAGCGGCGTCCCACATTCTTGCGAGCGATCGCGCGCGTCGATTTTTGTCGATCGCGTGCTTGACACTGAGGTGAAGGCGGTTTTATAAGCCGCTCACCAATAAGACCTTTCGCCTCTGTTCTCGAGCGCGGCACAGGTCTTGCGGCGGGGTAGCTCAGGTGGTTAGAGCAGCGGAATCATAATCCGCGTGTCGGGGGTTCGAGTCCCTCTCCCGCTACCATTTTTCTTATTGTTGATACCGAAGACATAGGTAACTTGGTGTCCCTAAGATAGGGGTGACAGCCTCGTGCCGAATGGGCTGTCAATGGTTTGCAAAGTCCTCTGCTTCAAGTCGATATATCCCAGACCATAATGCAGGAAGCTGACGAGCCGAATGCCGTCAGCAACCTTTCTAGTCCCGGGCGCTGGCCTGCCATGGTGGTTGAGCTGCTGATCTCTGCGGTGCATGCAGATACGGCCGCAGTTAGAGACCAGAACATCCCAGTGGGATGGGGCATTCGATGTCCCGCAGACATTTCCCGAAATCGCTACCGAGGCAAGAATATGGAAGGCCCGGCGAGAGCCCTTAAGTTCTAGCTGCCGGCATCTTCGCCCAGCGCAATGTGGACGCGAACCGGTTGATCGGGCGTTCGAGCAGCATATAGCTGAGCTGCGCGACGACCAGCGCCAGGCTCACGGCGACGAGGGTCGTGAGGATGCCCATCGGCAGAAACTTGAAGATCGCCGCCAGCACGATGCCATGGGTAAGGTAGAGAGAATAGGAGGCGTCGCCGAGCCTCTCGAGCGGCGCCAACCAGCGTTGAGGCCAGCGGCCAGCCTCTTCCAGTGACAGGCAGCTTGCCAGCAGCGCGCAGGCCGGCAGTCCCCAGATCACGACTCGGTAGGGGGTGGGATCGACTGTTAGGAAGGCGCTGGCGGCCAGAAGCAGGATGCTGAGGACAAACAGCGGCAATGCCGCGCCGGGGCGAAGGATGTGCCTGAAGCGCGATACGCCAAGACCGAGAACGAATTCCAGCAGCATCGGTGTCGTCCATTGGATCATCGGCGCCGCCTGCCAATCGTGGAGGCCGAGGGCGACGAGAATGCAGAGCAGCAGCGAGGCTACGGCCAGCGGACGCGGCGTCAGAAGCGCCACGGCGAAGACGGCGTAGAACAGCATTTCCAGATTGAGCGTCCATCCCGGCACGAAGAGCGGCCAAATGTGCCCATCGGCATCGGCATAGGGGACGAAGAGGAAGGATAGCGTCAGGCGGTAGAGATCGAAGGAGAAGTTTGCCAGGAGGCCTGTGAGCGATGCCAGGCACATCGCCAACGTCATCAGCCAGTAGAGGGGCGCGATCCTGATGAGGCGCCTGGTCAGGAACACCCGAGGCGTCTCCCTTGTCCCGACTGTCCCCATGATGAAGCCGGAGATCAGGAAGAAGATATCGACCCCGCTGCCGCCAGCAATAAAGCCGCCGTCGCTCAAGTGATAGAAAAGGACCAGAAGCGCGGCAATCGCCCTCAGGGTTTGTATGGAACGCAGTTTTTTCAAGCGAATGCCAGAAGCCAGGGTGAATATGCGCGATAGCGGCCAGCCCGCCAGTCAGTCCCTCAACCCAGCAAGGCAAAATGCCAACAGAACCGATCACTTGTTCCAAGTCAGCAAATTTAGATTTCTGGGAAAATGGTGGGCGATGACGGACTCGAACCGCCGACATCCTCGGTGTAAACGAGGCGCTCTACCAACTGAGCTAATCGCCCGTCGCCAATACCGGGATGACCCGGGTCGCGTTCGGTGCCGCTTTCTAGTCTTTGCGAAAAAAAACCGCAAGAGCGATTGTGCATTATTCTTGTTTTTTTGGGCAGCCGGAAATGCCGGATTGAGCGCCGCCAGCCAAGCTCGCGCCGGTGCGGACCGACTGGCCATACCTGTTGAGATCCATCCCTGCTGAGTGAGTATAGTGCCTCCGGACAGCAGGTAAATCAACACCGCCTGCGCTTTACAACGCAGGCGGCGACAGGTCCGGTGTTGGCTATGGTTTGGCTAGCGAAAGAGATCCTGCACCAGCATCGATGTCTCCGGCACCAGTGTCACGATCATCAGCGTTACCCACAGAGCGAGCATGAAGGGCCAGATCGACCGGACCACCTTGCTGACCGGCACCTCGCCGATGGCGCAGCCGAGATAGAAGGCGGCACCGACGGGCGGGGTGTTGAGGCCGATCGTCGAATTCAGCAACACGATGATGCCGAACTGGACGGGATCCATGCCGTAATGGGTGACGATCGGCAGAAAGATCGGCGTGCAGACCAGGATATGGGCCGCCATATCGAGGAAGATGCCGAAGATGAACAGCGCGATGTTGACCAGGATGAAGATCACCCAGGGCTGCGTGCTGATATGGCTGAGCGCATCTCCCGCCATGTCGGCAACGCCATAGATGCTCATGAGATAGCCGAACATCGTCGAGATGCCGATCAGCAGCAGCACCACGCCCGTGGTCTTCGTCGCCTTGGCCACCGCCTTCAGGAAGCTTTCGAAGGACAGGGTGCGGTAGACGAAGATCGTCAGCAGCAGGGCGTAAAGCACCGCCACGGCGCCGGCTTCGGCAGCGGTGAACACGCCCGACAGGATGCCGCCGACGATGATGACGATGATGAACAGACCCGGCAGGGCCGCCGCCAGGCTGACCCCGACTTCTGTCCATCCGGGGAAGACGCCTTTGGCATAACCGCGCGAGCGCGCCACGAAATAGGCGGTCATCAGGTTGGCGATGGTGAGGATAAGGGCAGGGATGGCGCCGGCCATGATCAGCGAGTTCATCGAGACAAGGCCGCCGGCTGCCAGCGAATAGATGATCATGTTGTGGCTGGTCGGCATCAGCGCGCCGACGAGCGAGGAATAGGTGGTGACGTTGACGGCATAATCGGCGTCGATACCCTCCCGCTTCATCAGCGGGATCAGGGCCGAGCCCATCGCCGAGACGTCGGCCACCGGCGAGCCGGACACGCCGCCGAACATGGTGCAGGCAACGACGTTGGTCATGCCGAGACCACCGCGGACATGGCCGACCATCGCCTTCGAGGCGCGGATGATCCGGTCGGCGATGCCGCCATACATCATCAGTTCGCCGGTGAAGATGAAGAACGGGATGGTGAGGAAGGAGAAGGTGCCCATGCCCGATGCCATGCGCTGGAAGACGACGGCGAGCGGCAGCTGCTCGTAGAGCACGGTGGCGATCGACGACAGGCCGATGGCAAAGACCACAGGCATGCCGAGCACCAGCCCGATGACGAAGGTGGCGCAGAGAATGATCAATGCCATGAGGGGATCACCTTGATGTTCAGGACGGCGGCGATGATGCGCTCGACGGCGAAGAGGGCGATGAGCAGGCCGCCAGCGGCCAGCGGCACATAGCTCCAGGCCTGCGAGATCGGCAGGCCGGCATTGATGTAAGGTGCCATTTCGACCGCGAGTTCGGCGCCGCTGTAGGCCATGGCGAGGCCGAAGACGATCATGCCGAGATATACGAGGACCTCGCCGGCCAGGCGAAATGCCGGCGGCGCGAGGTTGAGCAGCGAATCCATGCCGATATGGCGTCCGTCGCGGACACCGACGGCGGCGGCAAAGCACGTCACGTAGAGAATGACGACGAGCGCGAAGATCTCCGTCCAGGCCGGCGAATCGTTCAGCACATAGCGGCCGAAGATTTGGTAGAGGACGGCGGCAACGATCAGCAGCGTGCCGAGCACCGCGAACTTGAGGCAGATGCGCGACAGCCAGGCATTGACGGCGAAGAACAGCCCGAGCGGCCCCGTCGTGTTGACGGTGGTGCGGATGTCCTCGGAACGTGCGGGGTCGATCGGCGGTGCATGCGGATGCGCAGCCATGTCAGTCTCCTCGGATATTGATCGGCAGGCGAAAGGGACGACGTCCCCTCATCGAGGTGTCGGGCCGGCGCACTCACATGCGCCGGCGAAGACGTTACTTGGTCGCCTTGATGGCTGTGATCATGTCCTTGAGCGCCGGGTCTGTGACGAACTGGTCGTAGATCGGCTTCATGGCTGTCTCGAAGGGTGCCTTGTCGATGGTGATGGTCTCGACGCCGGCTGCCTTCACCTTCTCTTGCGATGTGGTTTCCATCGCATCCCAGAGCTGGCGCATATAGGTGACGGACTGCTTGGCGAGCTGGCGGACCTGTGTCTGCTCTGCGGGCGTGAAGCTGTCATAGACGCGCTTCGACATCAGGAGGACATCCGGCGACATCGAGTGTTCGGTCAGCGAGTAGTATTTCGCCAGCTCGTAATGATGGAAATTGTAGTAGCTCGGCCAGTTGTTTTCGGCGCCGTCGATAAGGCCGGTCTTGAGGCCGGTATAGACTTCGCCTGTCGGCATCGGCGTGGCGTTGGCGCCGAGCGCCTTCATCATCGCCACCCAGACATCCGATTGCTGGACACGGATCTTCATGCCCTTCAGGTCCTCCATCTTGCGCACCGGCTTGGTGGTATAGAAGGAGCGCGAGCCGGAATCGTAGAAGGCGAGGCCGACGAGCCCGTGGGCATCGCAATCGGCCAGGATCTTGTCGCCGATCGGGCCGTCGAGCACGGTGCGCATCTGCGCCTTGTCGTGGAACATGAAGGGCAGGACGGGCACCATCATCGCCGGGCAGATGGTGTTGAGCGTGCCGGCATTGACGCGGATGAAGTCGAGTGCGCCGAGCTTGACCTGCTCGATCGTGTCCTTTTCGCTGCCGAGCTGCGAATTCGGGAAGACCTTGATGGTATATTTGCCATCTGTCGCCTTGCTGAGCGCGTCGCTCATGAACTGGACGGCCTTGACGGTCGGATAGTCCGGCGGCTGCACGTCGGCGGAGCGGAACTGCCGGGCGTTGGCCGGCGCAAGCGTGCCGAGTGCCAGCAGTCCGGCAAAGGCGGCGGTGACGATTTTACGGTGTGTCATTGTTTCTCTCTCTCCCAAATATGAAACAAGGTGCCGGTCGCTGTTGTCTTTTCCCTGAGAACCCAGCGTCGGATAGGCGTAGAAATCACATGGCTGAAAAGGACGATGCCGACCCGCGGCGCGGCGCCTGGTGGCAGTTGCAGTCGGTCCTCCCCGTCCTCCTCAAAAATACCAGGCCGAACCTCCTCGTTCCGAAACCTTCCGTCCGACCGTTCAGGCCGGAAAGCCGTAGAGCGCCTCCGGATTGTCGACGAGGGCGAGCTTCCGGGCGTTGCTGTCGGCAAGCCAGCCGAGCACGGTGTCCGTCAGCGCCGCGTCGTCAGGATATTGGTCCTGCTCCCTGGCAAGGTTATGGGGCCAGTTCGTGCCCCAGACGATCCGCTGTGGCGCGTGGTCTGCGATTGCCCGGGCCACGGCGGCGATATCGGCGAATTCCGCACCGCCGCTTTTCGACGACTCGTAGCATCCGGCGAATTTGAACCAGCAGCTGCCGCCATCGATCAGGCGCTTCAGCGCGGCGATCTCGGGGCTGTCGGGGGTCACGCCGGAGAAGAACTTGCCGTGGTGATCGAACACCCAGCGCGATTTCAGCTGCGCGAGCCGTGCTTCATGCGTGAGGATGTCACTGCCGTCGAACTGGATCGCCAGCATCCAGCCGCGGGCGCTTGCCCGGGCGTCGACCGCTTCGAGGGCGTCGAGGCCGACCGCGCCACCGGGCAGATCCATGATCCTTGCGCCGACGACACCGGCCGCAGCCAGGGCATCGAGCTCGGCGTCCGTAGTCTCTGCGTCGATCACCGCCACGCCCCGGGCGATTTCACCCATGCCGGCGAGGCAGGCCAGAAGATTGCCATTGTCGCGCTGATGGGAATTGCCCTGGGTGATCACCACGCGGTCGATACCGAGCCACTGCATCAAATGCCGATATTGCGCCGGTGTCGGCAGGTCGCCGGCCGGCAGAGGTGGTCCGCCGGCAAGCGCCGGGAAACCCGGCAGATAGGCATGCATCTGGCTGTCGATCGTACCCTTCGGAAGGGTGACGTGCGGGGGGCGGCCGGCAAGGGGACGGACGAGCATGTCAGTCGTCTCCCATGCGGAATTCGGCCAGCGCCGCCCGATCGATCACGATGCCGAGACCCGGACCGTCTGGAATGGTGACGACGCCGTTGACGTGCTCGATTGGCTTCGTGACAACAGCCTGCCGGAACGGATTATCGGTACGGTCGAATTCGAGGATCGGCTCGATCGGATTGACCCGAACCGGATTGGGGATCATCGACGCCATGAACTGCAGGGCCGCGGCAATATGGACGGCCGTGCCCCAGACATGGGGTACCACGCGCACGCCGTGCAGGGCCGCCATGTCGGCGATGCGACGCGCCTCGGTAAACCCGCCAACACCGCAGAGATCGGGCTGAATGATATCGATCGCGCGCGTCTCGATGGGTTCCTGCATGCCCCAGCGCGTGTGCCAGGTCTCGCCACCGGCGACAGGGATCGGCTGGCCTGACCGCACCGTCCTGTAGGCGCCGAGCTGTTCCGGCACGACCGGCTCCTCGAACCAGTCGATGCCGAATTCGGCGGCACGCTTGCCGACCGTAACGGCTTCGATAACGTCGTAGCCGTGGTTGCCATCGATCATCAGGCGCGTGTCCGGCCCGATCGCCTCGCGCACCGCGCGGATGACGCGCAGGTCTTCCTCGACGCCGAAGCCGATCTTGATCTTGACGGCATGGAACCCTGCCTTGGCATGGGCTTCCATTTCCTGCGCGTTGTCCGAGACGCGGTCGACCCCGTCGCGCTTGAAGCTGCCGGTGGCATAGGCACGGACGCTGTTGCGGAACCGTCCGCCGAGCAGCGTCGAAACCGGCACGCCGAAATGCTTGCCCTTGATGTCCCACAGCGCGATATCGATGCCGGAAAGGGCGGTCACTGAGAGACCGCGCTGCCCCTGGTCGCGCAGGGCATTGTAGAGAACAGCCCAGATCTTTTCCGTCTCGAGCGGATTGGCGCCGATCAGGCGGCCCGCATAGGCGGCGACCACGGCGGCATTCGGCCGTGCGGGTCCCAGGCACTCGCCCCAGCCGATCGTGCCGTCGTCGCAGACGATTTCGACCAGCACATGGGAGCGGCGGTCAAAGCGCATCGAGGCGCTTTCGAACGGCACAGGCAGCCGGTATTCGAGCAGATGCGTATGGACCGCGACGATCTTCATCGGCCTAGCGCTTCCAGGGCGAAATGAGCTTTTCGAGCATCGCTTCCTCGTCCGCCGTCAAGTCTTCGAGCGGCGCGCGAACCTTGCCGGCAGCAAAGCCCTGCAGGCGCACGCCGGCCTTGATGGCGGCGACGGCATAGCCCTTGCGACGATTGCGGATGGCCATGAACGGATAGAAGAAGTCCCTGAGGATCGTCTCGCAGCGGGCGCGGTCGCCAGACCGCAGCGCCTTGTAGAATTCGACCGCCAGATCCGGGACGAAGTTGAAGACGGCCGAGGAATAGGTGGTGAAGCCGGCGCCGAGATAGGCTTCGGCGAAGAGTTCGGCCGTCGGCATGCCGCCGAGGTAGGTCAACCGATCGCCCAGCGTCGCGGTGATCTGGCGCACGGTGCCGATCTCGCCGGTCCCGTCCTTGAAGCCGACCAGGTTCGGACAGGCGTCGCAGAGGCGTTGCAGCGTGTCGACCGACAGGACCGAATTGTCGCGGTTGTAGACCATGACGCCGATGTCGACCGACTGGCAGATCCGCTTGATATGGGTGAACAGGCCTTCCTGCGGCGCGTCGATCAGATAATGCGGCAGCAACAGGATGCCATCGGCCCCGGCCTTCTGCACGGCCTGCGCCATTTCGACGCCGACGCGCGAGCCGAAGCCGCAGCCGGAGACGATCGCCGTTGAGCCGGCTGCTTCCTTGGCGGCGCGCACGATAACAGGGACTTCATCGGGAGAGAGCGAGAAGAACTCGCCAGTGCCGCCAGCGGCAAACAGCACGGGGGCTTCAAAGCCCGACAGCCATTCGATATGGCGCTGATAGCTTTCCGGCTGGAAGTTTTCGTCCGCATCGAAATGCGTGACAGGAAAGGACAGTAGCCCGGCGCCGAGCGCGGTCTTGATTTCTTGCGGTGTCATCGAGTTCCCCTCCAGGCGCCTCCAACTATAGTTGTCCTATAGGCGCTCTGAACAATTGTCAACAACTTATCATACAGGTTTGCGCTGACCTCGCAACAGGGCACGGTAACGTTCCTGGCTGCCACGCAGGTGCCGGCGCATGGCCGACCTTGCTGTCTCTTCGTCGCCGGCGGAGATGGCCGAGACGATCTGCTGATGCTCGTCGTCGATCAGCATGATGTAGGTTGCCTGGTCGGCCTCATGTTCTCCGTCGCGCATGGCGGCGCGGGGAATGATGCGCGGCCCGATCATCGCCAGGAATTCCCGGAACCGCAGATTGTTGGTGGCTTCCGCGATCGCCAGGTGCAGCGCGAAATCGGCTTCGCTGGTGGGGACGCCCGCATCCAGGCAATTACGGACTGCGTGATGGCGCTCGAAGATCGCCTCCTCCTGCGCAGGCGAGCGACGCAGGGCGGCGAGGCCGGCAGCCTCCACTTCCACTGCCGTTCTAAGCTCCAGAAGCTCGATAACCGAGGAAACGCGGGCCTGATCGAGATTTCCGAAGGTGGGGATCTGCGGTGCCGGCGGCTCGAGCACGAAAACGCCTGCGCCCTGTTGCGCCTCGACCAGCCGGTCGGCGCGCAGGGCGGCGATGGCTTCGCGCACGACGGTGCGGCTGACACCATGAGCTTCCGTCAATTGCGCCTCGCTCGGCAGCTTGCTGCCCGGCGGGAACTGGCCGGCGGCGATCGCCCGTCGCAAGGTGTCGCTGAGGCGCGCCACCAGTGTCTGCGACTTTGCTTCTGTCTGTGACTTCGGCTGTATGGCCACGACCGCGTTTTCCTTAACTATTCGCTGCAAGACGTCTCTGCCGCAAATCCGTATATCAAGTTGACGACATACGCCATGGCGAAGCTGGATCGTTGACGCTAATCTCTCAACATGTATGATGAGTTGATCAAGCTGATCCGTGCATGGGAGGATGGATTTTGAAACGATTGCTGGTGACGGGCGCGGCCGGAGGATTGGGCCGCGCGATGCGCAAACGCGTGGCATCGATGGCGGAGACAATCAGGCTCTCGGATATCGTTGATGTCGGCGGCCTCAATGCGAACGAGGAGAAGGTGACCTGCGACCTCGGCGACGCGGATGCGGTTGATCGCCTTGTCGAGGGCTGCGACGGCATTCTGCATCTTGGCGGCATTTCAGTCGAAGACAAGTTTTCAAAGATCCTGAATGCCAACCTGCTCGGGCTCTATAACCTCTATGAGGCAGCCCGCGCCCATGGAAAGCCGCGTATCCTGTTTGCGAGTTCCAATCACACCGTCGGCTTCTACCGGCAGGATCAGCATATCGACAGCGAAGCACCGATGCGTCCCGACGGGCTGTACGGGGTCTCGAAATGTTTCGGCGAGGCGCTGGCGCGCATGTATTTCGACAAGTTCAGCCAAGAGACCGCCCTCGTTCGGATCGGCAGCTGCATGGAGAAGCCGTCCAACCACCGCATGCTGTCGACCTGGATGTCCTATGACGACTTCGCCAGTCTGATCGATTGTGTGTTTCGCGCGCCGATGCTGGGCTGCCCGATCATCTGGGGCGTGTCGGACAACGACAGCCGCTGGTGGGACAATTCCGCCGCCGCCTTTCTCGGCTGGCGTCCGAAGGACAATGCCGAGCGATTTCGCGCAGAACTCGATGCGATCGGCCCACGCCCTGGCCCCGATGCGCCACTCGCCGTCTACCAAGGCGGGCAGTTTACCCAGGATCCGATCTTCGAAGAGGATTGAGCAAAGGGCGGTGGCCGGATGCGCCATGCTCGAAGCAACCTTCCGTGATGGCGTTCGTTCTCCCTTATCAGCCGGAAATCCGGCTCTTTCATAAAGGAGATAGCCATGTCGAACGTTGCCAAGACAGGCGGAAGCCAGCCGAACGATGCCACCACCGCCAACACTTTCGGGCAATCGGTGGAAAGCCAGGCGCAGATTGCCGATGCGGCAAAGCTTGCGTCGCCTGCTGTCGAGCCCGGCGAGCGGCTGAATGTTTATCGCCTGGTACCCACGGCTGCCGCTGACGATCCCCGCTGGGGAAACTCCCCTTATCAGGGCGAAGTGGTCGTGGCGGCCCGCACATCCGGGGACGCCCGCATCGTTGCGGCATCTGCAGAATTCGATTTCATGCAGACGGCCGCCGCGCCTGCCGCTGATGTCACGACGTCCAATGCCAGCGCCTTCAGGAGCGACAAACTCTATACGGTTATCGAGATTGACCGTAATCGCGCGGATGTCGCGCGCGGTGTGCTGGAGGGTACCCTGTTCCAGGATACGATCAAGCCGGCGACGCTCTAAGGCGACGTGATCGGCCCGGCCGCTCCCGCTGTGGAGCCGCCGGTCTGAAGGCGTGCAACGGGGTAAGGCGTAAACGCTACTTGCTTGTCACCCGCACGGCTCCTGCTTCACCGAAGCTGCGCTGAACCACGGCAATCTGGTCCTTGGCTATGTCGGCAGAGACCTCTATCTCCCCGGCGAGCGCACCGTCGTCGCGCGCGCCATCCTCGTGTGATGCATCGCCGCCCGATGGCTTAGAGCCGACCGTGTTCTCAGCGGTGGTCGACTGGACAAAAATGTCCGGCCGGCGAATGCCGTGCTGCTGCACCAGGTGCTCGATGGCAAGGTCGGCAGCCTCCCGCGTCTGGAAGAGCGCCTTGATCGTTGTCGTGCTGTCGTCTGCCACATGTCTCTCCTGTCGTACGGTTTCTGACTAACGTCGCCGGAGCCAAGTGGTTCAAGGAGCATTGGTGTGGATGGACAGGTAGACAGGTCGGCGGACAGGAAGACCGGTTCTGACCGGGCCTCCCTGCCGCCCCTTTGTTTCGTCAAGTAGCGACGAAGTAGCTGCTGAAATCGGGCAATTCGGCGAGTGGCTTGGCATCCGCGCCCTTCAGCATCCCCGCCTTGAACAGATAGGCGCCGATACCTTTCATCTTGGCGGGATCGATGGTGCCGATGACACCCTCGACGCTGCGGAAGTAGTGCCCGTCGATCAACGTCTGCAGCGAGTTGCGCACCAATGCACGATCCGTGAGGGAATCACTGTTGGCAGCGATCATCAGGTCGGTTGCCTGATCGGGATTATCGACGGCAAATTGGTAGCCCTTGCGCGTGGCTTCGACGAAGGCGTGTGCCTGCGACTCGCGATCCCGCAGGAACTGGCCGCTCGACGCGATCAGCGTCGTCTGTTCATCCGGAACGCCGTAATCGGCATAGCGGAAGGCCTGCTGCTTGATGCCCTTCAGCTCAGCCTCGACACCTTCCCAGGTGGCAACCTCTAGCGTGAAGTCCACGGCGCCGCTGTCCAGAGCCTGATAGGCCGAGGTGCCGAGCGTGATCGTCTCGAATTCGCCCTTGCCGCCGTCGGCGCGAATGATCGAGCCGATCAGGGCATTCTCCCAGGCACTGCCGAAGCCGCCGTAACGCCGCCCGTCGAGGTCTCGCGGCCGGGTGATATCCGGTCTGTCGGCCTTGGCGATGAGCCGGCCGGTTTCCGTCTGGACGACAGCATAGGCCCCCACAAGATCGGCTCCGGCGGCATGCTGGGTCAGCAGACCGATCGAGCCGACGATGCCGAAGTCGGCGACATGATTGGCGACAAGCGTTCCTGCCGACGTGTCCGAATAGGGCAGGATTTCCACCTCGATGCCGGCCTCTTTGTAGAAGCCACGGTCGCGCGCCACGAAGAGCCCGATATGGTTGGTGTTGGGCGTCCAGTCCAGCGCAACCGTGACCTTTCCGGCATCCGCCGCCGTGGCTTTGAGGGGCAGAGCCTGGAGCGCAAGCCCGGCCATGGAGGCAAGCGTGGCGCGGCGGGTGAGCATGGGCAATTTCATGGTTTCATGTCCTCTGTGAGGTTGAGCAGGGTTTCAAGAATGGAATGTTCGATCGCCGCCGCCTCGGCGCCGGCGGTGCCGCCGAGCACGCGGGGCCGTGCAAGCGGGATATCGACGACCCGAATGATTTCGGCCGGCCGTGGGGACAGCAGATAGATGCGATCCGACAGGGAAACCGCCTCGCGGACGTCGTGGGTGACGAGCATTGCCGTCCAGTCGTGGCGCATCCACATGCCCTCGAGCCAGCGCTGCATGCCGGCCCGTGTCAGGGCATCCAGAGCGCCGAAGGGCTCGTCGAGAAGCAGCATCGGCCGTTCCTGCACGACGGTGCGCAGCAGGGCCGCCCTTTGGCGCATGCCGCCCGAAAGCCCCGCCGGATAGTGTTGCTCGAAGCCGGCAAGGCCGAATTCTGCAAACAGCGGCTGGACGCGGCTGCGCGCCTGCTTTCGGCTCATGCCCTGAACCTCGAGGCCGAGCGTCGTGTTGTCGATGATGCGGCGCCAGGGCATCAGCGCATCGCGCTGCGGCATGAAGGCAAAGGCCGGAGAGGCGTCGCCCAGCATCTTTCCATCGACGCGGATCTCGCCGGCGTCAGGGCTCTTGGTGCCCGTGAGCAGCCGGAACAATGTCGATTTGCCCGCGCCCGATGGGCCGAGGATCGAGACGAATTCGCCGGGCTGGACGCTGAGCGAGATGTCGTTCAGCACTTTCATGCCGTCGTAGCTGCTGGCGATGTTGCGGATTTCGAGACGCGGCGGGATCATCGCTTGCGCTCCTTCGTTGCCCGCGACCACGGCATGACGAGATAGGCGGCCAGCAGCGACAGGCCGAATAGCAGGAGTGTCAGGACAGAGCTGACCATGACCCCGGCAAGCACTAGGTCCGGGCGAAAATTGTTCTTGGCGCTCAGGATATAGATGCCGAGGCCTTTGGCGGCCCCGGCATATTCGGCGAAGATCGCCCCGACCACGGCATAGGTGATGGAGATGCGCAGGCCGGCGAAGAAGTACGGGAGCGCCGACGGCAGGCGAGCGAGCAGGAACCGCCGCCATCTTGGCGCCCCCATCGAGGCCAGGAGCTGCTCTATTTCCTCTTCCGTCGAGGCATAGCCCTGGGTGAGCGCCACAAGCATGGGGAAGAAGGTGACGAGCGCCACCAGCAGGATCTTCGGCACCAGACCGAAGCCGAACCACAGCACCACAAGCGGCGCGATGGCGACCAGCGGCAGCGTCTGGCTGATGATGAAGATCGGGAACAAGGCGCGCCGCAGCGGCTCCGAGAAATCCACCGCCACCGACAGCACGAAGGCCGCCACCAGCGACAGGGCAAAACCCGTCAGCGTTGCCATGAGCGTCGGAAGCGTATTGTCGGCAAGCGCCTGTCGGTATTGCCATGCTTCGGCAAGAACGCGGGAAGGGGCGGGCAGGGCGGTCGGCGAAATGCCGGACAGCCGCGCATAGGCCTCCCAGGCCAGGAACAGAAGGGCGATCGAAATCAACGCGGGCAGACCGCGCTCAAGCTTGGCTCGCATGACAATATCCGGCGTATTCGGGGAAGGGCGGTCGCTGGCGTCAGTGCGCCGACGGGCTGTTGGCCGAAACCGTCAGGTCGATGGTGACATGGCCGGCGGGCGGCCCGAAGCGAACCAGTGCCTCTCCGACCGTGGCAAAGACCGCTGCCGCGTCGCCGCTGAGCTTGGTGCAGAAATTCTTCGACCGGCCGAAGACGCCCGATGACTTCAGGAAATCGATGCAGCCATAGATCTCGTCCATGTGCTGGTCGATGCCGAGCGTATAAAGCGACAGCTGTGCGGATGTGGCTTGGCCGGAGAGAGGGGCGGAGGCGACGGTTGCCAGCGCCTTAGCCTTGCGCTCGGCCAGCGGTGCCATCGGGCCGGTGAGTTCCGGCGTCTGGCACATGGGATCGTCCGGCTCGCCCGGGCAGCCGCGAGAGATGGTCGCGTGCAGGACGCAATGCTTGCCGCTCGCGGCAGCTGCGACGAAGAGATCGCGCATGGCTGCAAACACGACGTCGGGCGTGCCGACCAGCAGCGTCGAGAGATCGTCGGTCTCAATGCGCAGCCGTTCCCGATAGGGATCGAGTGCACCGAGGGCCTTGGTGATGACGGCGACGAAATCGTCGGTCATCGGATATAGGGAAATCTGCGCGCCTGAAAACATTGCTCACCTCGCTCCGCTGGCATTATCCAGATCAGCTTGAGGGTCCGTGGTCATGCGACCACATCTCAGCCCCGGCATTTCGGAGCACCCCTGTAATGGCCACCGGTAGAACAGAGCTTGGCGGGAATTGCAAGGCGTCTGCAAAACAAAATCGGGTTGATGGGATCGATTGCCGGCGCCAGCCGATCCGCCGGCCACCCTTCCGTTTCGGCAAATGCTCCGCGACCGGCTATGGTCGATAGCCAAAATCTTTATGGCTTTTTTATTTCGGACCCCGGTCTTCCGTCTCGAACCTTTATGCGGATCGGGTGCATATCCTGGTTGCGGGAAACGCGTGTTTCCTCGCCGGATGAGAGCCCTGTGGCTCCCTGCTTTTCGAAAACTGGAAGGACATGCGCGCGATGGATATCGCCATGCTTGCCATCGTCATCATCTTTTTCGGGCTTTGCTTCGTCTACACCAAAGCCTGCGACCGTCTCTAGGAGGGAGTAACCCCATGCTGTTCGATTACATCTTGAGCGGTGCGGTGACCGTCTTCCTGACGGTCTATCTCACCTATGCCCTCATTCGCCCCGAGCGCTTCTGACCTGCCCAGCGCCGGGACCTGAAAGATAAACCAATGACCCTCAACGGATGGCTCCAGATCCTGCTTTTTTGCGGGATCGTCCTCGTGCTCGTCAAACCGCTCGGCGGTTACATGACCCGCGTCTTCGCGGGCGAGCACACTTTTCTCTCCATCGTGCTCGGGCCTCTCGAGCGCGGGCTTTACCGCGTTGCCGGCACCAGCGAACGCGAAGACCAGCACTGGACGTCCTATGCGTTCTCGCTGCTGATGTTCAATCTTCTTGGCGTCTTCGTGCTCTACGCCCTGCAGCGCTTGCAGGCCGTCCTGCCGTATAACCCGGCCGGCATGGCCGCCGTGCCGTCGGACCTGTCGTTCAACACCGCCACCAGCTTTGTCACCAATACGAACTGGCAAAACTACGGCGGCGAAAGCACGATGTCGTACCTCACGCAGATGGCGGGCTTTACGGTCCAGAACTTCCTGTCCGCCGCAACCGGCATGGCTATCGCCATTGCCCTGATCAGGGGGTTTTCTCGCGCTTCCGGAAAGGCGATCGGCAATTTCTGGGTCGATATGACCCGCTCCACCTTCTACATCCTGCTGCCGATCTGCATCGTCATGACGCTCGTCTTCGTCTATCTCGGCGTTCCGCAGACGCTCGGCCCCTATGTGACCGCGACGACGCTGGAGGGCGCGCAGCAGACCATCGCTGTCGGCCCCGTTGCCTCGCAGCTTGCCATCAAGATGCTCGGCACCAATGGCGGCGGCTTCTTCAATGCCAACTCCGCCCATCCGTTCGAAAACCCTGACGCGATCTCCAACCTGATCCAGATGGTATCCATCTTCGCCATCGGTGCGGCCCTGACCAACGTCTTCGGGCGGATGGTCGGCAACCAGCGCCAGGGCTGGGCGATCCTCGCCACGATGGGCATCCTGTTCCTCGTCGGCGTCGGCGTGACCTACTGGGCTGAAGCTGCCGGCAACCCGCTGATGCACGCCTTCGGTCTTGGCGGCGGCAACATGGAAGGCAAGGAAGTGCGCTTCGGCGTGGTTCTGTCCTCGCTCTTTGCGGTCATCACCACGGCCGCTTCCTGCGGCGCGGTCAATGCGATGCATGGCAGCTTCACGGCGCTGGGCGGCCTCATCCCGCTCATCAACATGCAGCTCGGCGAAGTGATCGTCGGCGGCGTCGGCGCGGGCTTCTATGGGATCGTGCTCTTCGTAATCATCGCCATCTTCGTTGCCGGTCTGATGGTCGGTCGCACACCGGAATATCTCGGCAAGAAGATCGAGGCCAAGGAAATGAAGATGGCCATCCTCGCCATTCTCTGCCTGCCGACTGCCATGCTGATCTTTACGGCGATTGCGAGCGTCCTGCCAAGCGCGGTCGCTGCGATCGGCACCGCGGGCCCCCACGGCTTCTCCGAGATCCTCTATGCCTACACCTCGACGGCCGCAAACAACGGCTCGGCCTTCGGCGGCCTGTCGGGCAACACGCCCTGGTACAACGTGACGCTTGGCATCTCCATGCTGATGGGTCGCTTCCTGGTCATCATACCCGCTCTCGCCATCGCCGGATCGCTGGTCGCCAAGAAGCGGGTGCCGTCGTCGGCAGGCACGTTCCCCACCGATGGACCGCTGTTCGTCGGCCTGCTGGTCGGCACGATCGTGATCGTCGGGGGTCTCACCTTCTTCCCGGCGCTGGCGCTCGGACCGGTGATCGAGCACCTGATGATGATCGCTGGCCAGACCTTCTGAGGCCAGTCCGATGATCCTGCGACACATGCTTCGCAAACGCACGCGCTCCCGCTCCGGCTCGCCGGCGCGGGAGCCGGCCGGGACGACCCGGGCCACGGACGTCATCCTGATGATGATGGCCATCCTGCTGGTCGCGCTTGCCGCCTTCAAAATCCTTCACGGCTGACCGGCCCATCCGATCACGCTTCCTCTTTCGCTGGAGTCTCTCAATGAGCCAGGCAAAATCCGCGAGTATCCTCGATAGTCGCATCCTTATTCCCGCAATCGGCGGGGCGTTCGCAAAGCTGAACCCGCGGACGCTGTCCAAGAACCCGGTCATGTTCGTCGTGGCAACTGTCTCGCTCCTGACGACCGTGCTGTTCATCCGCGATCTCGTCACCGGCGGCAGCAATCTCGGCTTCTCGCTGCAGGTCAACATCTGGCTGTGGTTCACGGTGCTGTTTGCCAATTTTGCCGAGGCCGTTGCCGAAGGCCGTGGCAAGGCCCAGGCCGCCTCGCTGCGCAAGTCGCGGACGGAAACCCAGGCCAAGCTGCTGCAGGGTGGCAGCCGCGATGCCTTCATCATGGTATCGGGCACCAGCCTCAAGGTCGGCGATGTCGTGCTGGTCGAGGCCGGCGATATCATCCCGTCCGATGGCGAGGTGATCGAGGGCGTCGCCTCCGTCAACGAGGCTGCAATCACGGGCGAATCCGCGCCTGTCATCCGCGAATCCGGCGGCGACCGCTCGGCTGTGACAGGCGGCACGCAGGTGCTCTCCGACCAGATCCGGGTCCGCATCACCGCTGCTGCCGGTTCGACCTTCATCGACCGGATGATTGCACTGGTCGAAGGCGCCGAGCGCCAGAAGACGCCGAACGAGATCGCCCTCAACATCCTGCTCGCCGGCATGACCCTGATCTTCGTGCTGGCGACCGCCACGATCCCGAGCTTTGCGTCCTATGCCGGCGGCTCGATCCCGATCATCATCCTGGTCGCCCTCTTCGTGACCCTGATCCCGACGACCATCGGCGCACTGCTCTCCGCCATCGGCATCGCCGGCATGGACCGGCTGGTCCGCTTCAACGTGCTCGCCATGTCCGGCCGTGCGGTCGAAGCGGCTGGCGACGTCGACACGCTGCTCCTCGACAAGACGGGCACGATCACGCTGGGCAATCGCCAGGCAACCTCGTTCCGTCCGGTTCGCGGCGTCACCGAGCAGGAACTCGCCGATGCCGCCCAGCTGGCATCGCTTGCCGACGAGACGCCGGAAGGCCGCTCCATCGTCGTGCTCGCCAAGGAGAAATACGCGATCCGTGGTCGCGACATGACGGCGCTGTCGGCCACCTTTGTACCCTTCACGGCCCAGACCCGCATGAGCGGCGTCGATGTCGATGGCTCGTCGATCCGCAAGGGTGCCGTGGACTCCGTGCTCGCCTATGTCACCGGTGCCGGCGCCTCCGCCGGGAGCGCCGGCCATGATGTCGTGCGCGAACTGCAGGCGATTGCCGACGAGATCGCCAAGTCGGGCGCCACGCCGCTGGCCGTTGCCCGCGATGGCCGGTTGCTCGGTGTCATTCAGCTGAAGGACATCGTCAAGGGCGGCATCCGCGAGCGTTTTGCCGAACTGCGCCGCATGGGCATCCGCACCGTCATGATCACAGGTGACAACCCGATGACGGCGGCAGCGATCGCGGCCGAGGCCGGTGTCGACGACTTCCTCGCTCAGGCGACGCCTGAGATGAAGCTGGCGCTGATGCGTGAGGAACAGGCCAAGGGCAAGCTCGTCGCCATGTGCGGCGACGGTACCAACGATGCCCCGGCACTCGCCCAGGCCGATGTCGGCGTGGCGATGAACACCGGAACGGTGGCAGCAAGAGAAGCCGGCAACATGGTCGACCTCGACAGCGATCCGACCAAGCTGATCGAGATCGTCGAAATCGGCAAGCAGTTGCTGATGACCCGTGGCGCGCTCACCACCTTCTCCATCGCCAACGACATCGCCAAGTATTTCGCCATCATCCCGGCCATGTTCATTGCCTTCTACCCGCAGCTGAAGGCGCTGAACATCATGGGGCTGGCCTCGACGCAGAGCGCCATCCTGTCGGCGATCATCTTCAACGCGCTGATCATCATCGCCCTGATCCCGCTGTCGCTGAAGGGTGTCAAATATCGCCCGATCGGTGCCGGCGCGCTGCTCAGCCGCAACCTGCTCATCTACGGCCTCGGCGGTGTCATCGTCCCCTTCATCGGGATCAAGGCGATCGACATGATCGTCACGGCCCTTGGCCTTGCCTAAGCCGGCGCATCCGCTGCCGCCGGTTTCTCGTCTCAACCCAACCTGGAGTTCATCAAAATGCTGAACCAGCTCCGCCCCGCCATCGTCATGATCGTCGCCACCACCGCCTTGACGGGCCTTCTCTATCCGCTGGCAATGACCGGTGCTGCCCAGGCGCTGTTTCCCGCGCAGGCGGCCGGCAGTCTCGTCGTCAAGGACAACAAGGTCATCGGCTCGAGCCTGATCGGACAGGCCTTCGCCAGCGACCGCTACTTCCACGGACGCCCCTCGGCTGCCGGCGACGGCTATAATGCTGCAAGCTCGGGCGGCTCCAACCTCGGCCCGACCTCGAAGAAGTTGATCGACCGCGTCAAGGCCGACTACGAAGCCGCCAAGGCCACCAATCCGAACGCCGAAGTGCCTGTCGACCTCGTTACGGCTTCCGGCAGCGGCCTCGATCCGGCGATTTCCCCTGAAGCCGCATACTTTCAGGTGCCGCGCATTGCCAAGGCTCGCAACTTGGACGAAGCCAAGGTAAAGACGTTGATCGACAACGTCGTTCAGGGCCGCGAGCTCGGTATCCTGGGCGAGGCGACAGTGAACGTCCTGGCTCTCAACCAGGCACTCGACGCCCTGGCGACGTGACAGGAATAGGGCTTAAGGGACCCATGGCAAAGGCCATGCGGGAGAGAACGACGTAATGTCTGCAGGCGACCGCGACCCAATGCTGAGACCTTCACCCGACGCCCTCCTGGAGAAGGCGAAGGCCGAGGCGCGCGGTCGCCTGAAGATCTTTCTCGGCGCGGCTCCGGGTGTCGGCAAGACCTACGAGATGCTCCTGTCCGGCCGGGCAAAGATTGCCGATGGCCTGGATGTCGTCATCGGCGTCGTCGAGACCCACGGCCGCAAGGAAACGCAGGCGCTGATTTCCGGGTTCGAGATCGTTCCCCGGGTGAAGCTGCCCTACAAGGGGCAATTGCTTGAAGAGATGGATCTCGACGCCATCCTCGCCCGCCGGCCGGACTGGGTGCTGGTGGACGAACTGGCCCATACCAATGCCGAAGGCAGCCGCCATCCGAAACGCTACCTCGATGTCAAGGAACTGCTCGACCGCGGCATCAACGTCTACACCACGCTGAACATCCAGCATGTCGAGAGCCTCAACGACGTCGTTTCGCAGATCACCCGCATCAGGGTTCGCGAGACGGTGCCTGACTCGATCATCGACATGGCCGACGATGTCGAGATCATCGACCTGACGCCGGACGACCTGATCAAGCGCCTGCACGACGGCAAGGTCTATGTCGCCAAGACCGCAGAGCGGGCGCTGACCAATTATTTCACGCCGGGGAACCTGACGGCGCTGCGCGAACTGGCGCTTCGCCGCACCGCCCAGCGCGTCGACGACCAGCTTCTGACCCATATGCAGGCCAATGCGATCGCCGGGCCCTGGGCTGCCGGCGAACGCATTATCGTCTCCGTCGACGAAGATCCGCGCTCGGCATCGCTGGTGCGCTACGGCGCCCGGATGGCGTCGCGGCTGCGGGCGCGCTGGTCGGCTGTCTATGTCGAGACCAACCGCTCCATCAACCTCACCGAAATGCAGCGCGACACGATCGCAGCGACGCTGAGGCTCGCTGAGCATCTGGGTGGCGAGGCGATCACCCTCCCGGGGCGGGGTGTGGCGGAGGAGCTGCTGCAGCACGCCGCCGCAAACAATGTCACCCATATCGTCACCGGTTCGCCGTCCAAGCGGCGCTGGCGCGACAGTTTCACCGCGTCGGTCGCCGACCAGCTGATCCGGGGGGCCGGCGATGTCAGCGTGCATGTCATATCCGGCAACGACAAGGATGCGCCTGTCGCTCCCCGTGGTGTTGCGAGCGCCGCCGCCGCGACGTCCTTCGACCTCAAGGCCTACCTTCTTGCGACAGGTTATGTGGCCATAGCACTGCTCTTCGGCGCGGCTTTGGATCAGATCCTTGATGTGCGCAATCTGGCGCTTGTCTTCCTGATGGCGGTGCTGACGTCGGCCGTTATCCACGGGCTGCGGCCGGCGCTCTACTCCTCCGTTCTCGGATCGCTGGCCTTCAACTTCTTCTTTCTGCCGCCGCGCTATACCTTCACGATCAGCGACCCGGAAAGCGTGTTGGCGCTGTTCTTCTTCTTCGGCGTTGCGATCATTGCCAGCAACCTGACCGCCACGGTGCAGAGGCAGGCCGCTGCCGCCCGTCACCGTGCGCGCACGACCGAAGATCTCTATCTCTTTTCGAAGAAACTGGCGGGAACGGGGACGCTCGACGACGTGCTCTGGGCAACGGCCTTCCAACTCGCCTCGATGCTCAAGGTCCGGGTCGTGCTGCTGCTGCCGGAAGACGGGACGATCGCGGTGCGGGCCGGCTATCCGCCCGACGACACGCTCGACGATGCCGACATCGCGGCGGCGGGTTGGGCCTGGGAGCATAACCTTGCCGCCGGCCGCGGCGCCGATACCCTGCCCGGCGCCAAGCGGCTTTATGTACCGCTGCGCACCGGCCGCTCCGCTGTCGGCGTCATCGGCCTCGACAGCGATCGTCGCGACGGTCCCCTGCTGACGCCCGAGCAGCAGCGTCTGCTCGATGCGCTCGCGGACCAGGCCGCCCTGGCGATCGAGCGCATCCAGCTGGTCGGCGACGTCGACAGGGCGAAGCTCACGGTGGAAGCCGGCAGGCTGCGCTCGGCCCTCTTGACCTCGATCTCGCACGACCTGAAGACGCCATTGGCCGCGATCCTCGGGGCGGCCGGGACATTGCGCGATTACCTCGATTCGATGACCGAAGAGGATCGCACCGACCTGCTCTCGACAATCGTCGACGAGTCCGAACGGCTCAACCGGTTCATCGCCAATCTCCTCGACATGACGCGCATCGGCTCGGGTGCGATGCAGCCCAACAGCGCACCCAATTTCATCGAGGATATCGTCGGCAGTGCGCTTCGCCGCAGCGCGAAGATTCTCATTCACCACCAGATCGATCTGGATATCGCCGCCGACCTGCCGATGGTGCGGGTCGATCCGGTGCTGCTCGAGCAGGTGCTCTTCAACCTCCTCGACAATGCCGCCAAATACGCACCTGAGGGGTCGACCATCGATCTGAAAAGCTGGGCCAATGCCTACAACGTCTTCGTCGAGATTTCCGACGAGGGTCCGGGCATACCGGCAAACGATCTGGAACGAGTGTTCGATACCTTCTACCGCGTCGGCAAAGGAGATCAGGTGCGGGCCGGCACGGGGCTCGGCCTTTCGATCTGCCGTGGCTTCGTTGAAGCGATGGGAGGAACCGTCACCGCCGCCAACCGGCAGGACCGCCAGGGAGCCACCTTCACCATCCGTCTGCCTCGGGCCAATGACATCCCAGAATTGGAAGACCTCAAATGACAGGCGCGCCCATCACGATCCTCGTCGTCGACGACGAGCCGCCAATACGCCGCCTGCTGCGTGTCGGCCTGACAGCGCAAGGCTACGATGTCGTCGAAGCGGCCGATGCGGCCGCGGCCGCGCGCCAGGTGAAGAACGATCCGCCGGATCTCATCATCCTCGATCTGGGACTGCCGGACAAGCCGGGTCATCAACTGCTTCACGAATGGCGGGAGGAGGGGGTGACGATACCGGTTGTCATTCTTTCCAGCCGTACCGACGAGGCGGGAATCGTTCAGGCCCTGGAGACCGGCGCCGACGATTACGTGGCCAAGCCGTTCGGCGTCAACGAGCTCGCTGCCCGCATCCGGGTTGCCCTGCGCCATCGGCTGCAGCAGCAGGGTGAAAAGGCGATCTTCCAGACGGGCGGGCTCACCATCGATCTCGTCAAGCGCATCGTCAAGGTGGATAATGTCGAGGTCAAGCTATCGCCCAAGGAATACGACATCCTTCGCGTCTTGGCGCAATATGCCGGAAAGGTGCTGACGCATCAGTTCGTTCTGAAACAGGTCTGGGGCCCGGCGGCCGACGTGCAGTATCTGCGGGTGTATGTTCGACAATTGCGCCAGAAGATCGAGAAAGTGCCTGATCAGCCAGTCTACATCACCACGGAAACAGGCGTCGGCTATCGGCTTAGGGAGCCGGACTGAGGCGCGTGACAACAAATTCAGCAGTAGATTGCGCCTAAGGCACGTTTGGGCCGAACAGAGATGTTCTAATACTAAGGAAAGCCAGGCCAAATGCAGCGTTATTTACAATGCCGCGATCCTCTGCACACGAAATATTTAGACTGCCTCACTCTAATGTCGACCATCCCCAAGGGACGCGATTGCCGAACGCCGACGTCGCGGCTGCTTTGCGAGACACGGTGAGGGAAAATCTTGAAGCGCGAGTTTGGCACACCCGTAACCTTTGATGGATGCGTTGGCTTCATCCATGACGGCGGCGGTACGACCGGAGTGGTCATGCTGCCGGCATGGGGCTTCGAAGAGATGACGATCCGCAGGGGCTGGGCTGGATTTGCCGATAGACTGGCGCAGGCCGGCTATTGCTGCCTCCGGTTCGACTGGCCCGGAGCCGGCGACAGCCTTGGAAATACAAGTGATGGCATATCCCTCAACGATTGGCTGGACGCGGTGAGGGCAGCCGCAGAACTGTTGCGCGGACACTATGGTGTTACGAAGGTCGTCCTCCTTGGCCATGGCATCGGCGGACTGATCGCGCCCCATTGCGCCCTATCGACATCGGCATCGGCCGTCGTTCAGATGGCGCCGCAGAGCCAGGGCAGGGCAGGCATGCGCGAACTGGAGATTCTCGGCCGCATGATCGGCTCCTTTCTAGGCCTTCCCGGTAACCCATCGAAAGAAACGATTGAGATCGGCGGCCATTCGATGTCCGCCGCGCTGGCCAAGGAAATCAGCGAGTTGCGGATCGTGGAAGGCAGCCAGCTGGGGAGCGAAATTCCGCTATTGGCGGTTCTGCGGTCGGGCGCGCCGGGCGCTGCCGAATGGCCCCAGCGACTGTCCTCCGCCGGCTTTGTGGTTTCGTCGGAAATCTATGCAGGCGCTGACGGTTTTTTATCCTACAGCCAGGCCTCCGTCCCGCCGGTTGCCTGTTTCGATCAGGTGCGGTCATGGCTGGTCGCCACGATGCCGCCGGGCAATAGGGCTGCGGCTGCCCAGCCGCAGCCTGTCATCCAAGCCCTGCAAGGCGATGGCTACAGCGAGAAGCCTCTCCTGTTCGGAGCGGACGGGCGCTTGTTCGGCATCCTCTGCCTGCCTGAGGCTCAGGCGCCGCGCGCGACCATCCTGCTTATCAATTCCGGCGACAACTATCATATCGGCTGGGCGCGCATGCATGTCGATTTCGCCCGCGCGCTGGCCGCGAGAGGCATTGCGAGCTTTCGCATCGACACAGGCGGTATCGGCGATGCGGCCTCGATCGAAGGCCATGCCTATTATGTCGAGGCCCAGGCTCTTGATGTGATGGAGGCGGTGACGACGGTGGAGGCGATGCGCCTTGGCCCTATCCTGGTGTCTGGCCGCTGCAGCGGCGGCTATGCGGCAGTACAAACCGCAGTCGCCGATCCCCGCATCCGCGGGCTCGTTGCCGTCAACACGGTGCGGCTCGGGCTTTCACCGGATGAAACCTTTGAAGACATTCTGAAAGGCGGCACCTCCTCTGTCGCGGATTATCGCCGGCGGGCTTTATCCTTCCAGACGATCATGGATATTCTCTCCGGTCGGAAGTCCCTGAGGCTGTTGGCCGCCAAGGCCGCGCATCTGCTGAAGGCCCAACTGTCGGCACGCTTTCCCCGCCTGTTCGGCGCCCTGGACGGCTCTTCGGCCCTGACGCAGGAGATCCGTCGCCAGGCGCGGGAGCTACAGGCCCGCGATGTGTCGGTGTTCCTCGTCTACGGCGAGAACGACGGTGGCCTCGATGAACTGACGCGCCATTTCGGCAAACGCGATGCCGCTGCCTACGGCCACGCCACCGTCAGGATAGTCTCGAACGCCGAGCATAACATGACGGCCCCCCATGCCCGCCAGGCCATCCTCGAAGCTCTGATCGATGCGGTCGTTGCGGTCGAAGGTCTGGGCCAACCAGGCGCCGTTTCCGCAAGCTAAAGTTGACGAAAGGCCAGGTTGTCTCGTGTTGATCCACTCCGCTGGAGAGCACCGACGTCTGATGGCTAACAGGACGTTAAAGCGGCTAGGCAAGTCCTAACCCATTTTTAAGCTGTCGCACTGTATGTGAATGCGGGACAAGAGGATTATTTATGCGCGTCGCGATTGTACATGATTGGCTATATACAGTCGGCGGTGCTGAGCGCGTCTTGCAGGAGATCCTGCGATGCTATCCGGATGCCGACGTCTTTTGCCTGTTTGACTTCCTGACGGCCGAGGACCGTCAAAAGATCGGGTTGAAACAGACGCGAACGAGCTTCCTGCAGAAGCTGCCATTCGTGCAGCGCGCGCACCGCGCCTACTTGCCGCTGATGCCGCTGGCGATCGAGCAGCTCGACCTGTCTGCTTACGATCTCATCATTTCGAGCAGCTATGCCGTGGCCAAGGGCATTCTTGCCGGACCGGACCAGCTGCACATCTCCTATGTGCATTCGCCGATCCGCTACGCCTGGGATCTGCAGCATGCTTATCTCGCTCGCAGCCGCAACCCGCTGACGCGCCTTATAGCCCGGCCTCTTCTGCATCGACTGCGCATCTGGGACGCGCGGACTGCGAGCGGACCGGACCTGCTGCTGGCCAACTCCCATTTCGTGGCGCGCCGTATTCGCAAGGTCTATGGGCGGAAGGCCGCTGTGCTCTATCCCCCTGCCAATCTGTCTGATCGCTCGGAGGCGCCGGTCAAGGGCGATCACTTCCTGGCCGCCAGCCGTTTGGTGCCTTACAAGAACATAGAAGCCATCGTTCGAGCTTTCGAGGCGCTTCCCGACCAGCATCTGATCGTTGCCGGAGACGGGCCAGAGGCCGCTCACTTGCGAAAGATAGCCGGCGCTAATGTCAGCTTCGCCGGCTTCGTCAGCGACAGCAAGCTCCGCGATTTGATGGCAACGGCGCGGGCTTTCGTCTTCGCCGCGGAAGAGGATTTTGGCATCATCTCGGTGGAGGCACAGTCGGAGGGGACGCCTGTGCTGGCACTCGGTCGCGGCGGTTCCTGCGAGACCGTCATCGATGGCAGGACGGGCCTGTTTTTCGATCAGCCGGAAGGGCCGGCGATTGCGGCCTGCGTGCGACGCTTCCTGAGCCTCGAGGGGCAATTTTCCGCTGAAAACTGCAAGGCCCAGGCGGCAAAATTCTCGCCGGAACGCTTCCGGGACGGTTTGCGTGCACACGTTAACGAAACCATTTCGGCCTATAAGTCATCCGTCGTCGGCTACGTGCCTCGCGACAGGTTCTCGACGGAAGGCGGATGATCACATGATCGACAAGCGTGACGTGGCGGACGACCGGCCGTATGAGGCTCCCACGGCTCTGGATCGAAGCGGATTGATCAGCGCCATCTGGCGAAACCGGCTGTTGGCGTGTGCAATCTTTTGCGTCGTCGTGTTGCTGTCCTTCATCGCCACCATCGTCATTCCGCCGCGCTATCTGGCAACAGGGTCTGTCATTGTTGCCGAAGACGACCCCGCGACCCGCACGTCCGATGTCTATGCCCAGAAGCAGGGCGACCCCGCCGACCTTGAAAGCCAGATCATGATCGTGCGCTCTTCGCGGCTGCTGAAGGTGGCGATGTCGCAGCCGGGCGCCTATGAGGCGGTCATTGAGGAATGCCGCAAGGCCGGCGATCGCTGTGCGACGCTTGCTGCCGACGCGCCTCTGCTGGCGGAGAAAGTCGCCCAACACTACGCCGTCGCCGCAGTCGGCCGGTCGCGCGTCCTGTCGATCTCCTACAACTCGGCCTTGCCGGCAACCGCCATGACTATGGCCAATGCGCTGGTCACCGCCTATCTCGACGACCAGCGCAGCAGCCAGTCCAACAGCCGTGAAGTCGCTGCAAAATGGCTGTGGCAGGAGATCGCCAATCTCGACACGGAAATTCGCGATCAGCTCGCCAAGATCGAGGAGTTCCGCCATCAGAACGGGCTCGTCCAGGGCTCGACCGCCTCGATCAGCTCCGAAGGCCTCAGCAGCGTCAGCCAGCAGCTTGCCGCCGCCGAACAGTCGAAAGCCCAGGTGCAGGCCCGGCTGGATGCCGTGCGCAACACCCGCAACGGCCGGGATGGGTCGACCTTGGCGTTGGACAATCGCACCGTCGCCGATCTCCGCCAGCAGATTGCTACGCTGGGCAACCAGCTTGCGGCCAGCAATACGGTGCTCGGGCCGCGTCATCCGCAGCGCCGCATGCTGGAAGCATCGATGGAACTCCTGCAGAAGCAGTTGAATGCCGAGCTCGATCGCATTTCTGCGAGCGCCCAGAAGGACTACGAGGCGGCTTCCAATCTTGTGACGGCACTTAAGGATCAGACAGCCAAGGCCAAGGACAATGCCGCCAACGCACTGACGCACGAGGCGTCGATCGAAGGCATGGTGCGCGATGTCGAGGCGAAGCGTCAGCTTTATACCCAGCTTTACCAGCGCGCCAGCGAACTCGAATCCGAGCGTCGTTCGTTGAACGGCGGGGCGCGGCTCGTCAGCCTGGCGGAACTGCCGGTCATGCCCTATTTTCCAAAAAAGACGCCCATGCTGGCAGCCGGGATCGCCCTTGGACTTTTCCTGGCTGGCGCCGGTGCCGTCCTGTGGGACCGGTTGCGGCCATTCTTGCGTCCCCTCTATTCGCGCTCTGCCGGCGGAGCGCCTCGACCTTCAGCCGTCTCCCAAGAGGTATTGGCGGCTCGCGAGGCGGCGGCTCCGGACGTCGAGGTTAGCGCCGATCCGCTTCGCGTCATTGCGACGCTACCTGTCTCCGGCCTGGCGGACAGACCGGGGGAAAGTCTGTTGACCATGACCTGGTGGAGCATGCTGTCCGGGGATTTCCGGCAGAACTCGAGGCAGATGGCCGCCGACCTGCTGGAAGCCTCGCAGGCACGCCCGCTGCTGTTCCTGCCGGTCGACAGCCGGTCACGGCTTGCCTCGTTTGCCTGCCTTTTGGCTGCGCAGTCTCTGGTCAAGGGTGGGCTTTCGGTCCTGGTCGTCGAGTGCGCGCCGGCATCGATGGAATTCATGACCGCCTTCGACCTTCCCGCCGATCATCCGACGCTCGGCGATGTTGTTGCCGGAAAGGCAGAGCCCGCCGCTTGCGTCGCTGCGACGCAGACGCCCGGCCTCGATGTCGTGCCGGGCAAGCAGGCCGACTTGCAGCTCTTTGCCCGCGCGCGGCGCCAGGCTCTCAAGGGCTTCCTGGATTGGGCAAGTGGCTATGATGCGGTGCTGCTCACCGGCCCGGCGCTTCTCGATTCCCAATCCTACCCGGCACTGACCATGCTTGCCGCGCAGCTTCAGGTGCGTGCGGTGGTCTGCGCGGAGCATGAAGGCGAGGCTGCAAGCCAGCTCGATGCCGCGGCAGCCGTGATGGCGGAGCTCGGCTTGATAGGCCTCGGCGCCGTACTCCTGCCCGCCAGCGGCCAGGAGAAGATTTCCGAGGATGTCCCGCGCCGACTACACAGAAGGAGCGCTTGATGCGCGTGCCGCGGGTTCTCTTCGTGAACCAGACGGGGGTAATGTCGGGCGCGGAATATGTGCTTGCGAACCTCACCCTAGGGTGGCGGGAGGCATCTGCGCTCCTGCTTGAAGGCGGACCGCTGGAACAGGTGCTTCGCGAGCAGGGGCTCAAGGTGTCGGTCGCATCAGGCGCGAAGCTCGGCGCGATCCGCCGCGATCAATCTTTGTTTGCCGCGCTCCCGCTCGCAGCCCGGCTGTTGCGGCTGGTTGGGGCGATCATCAGCGCGTCGCGCGGGCACGATGTCGTCTATGCCAACTCGCAGAAGGCCTTTCTTCTCTCGGCGCTTGCCTCCATTGCCGACCGCCGACCGCTTGTCTGGCACCTTCACGACATCCTGGACGGACGACACTTCGGCAAGATGCAGCGGCGGCTGCAGATCTTTTTGGCAAACAGCCGCGCCAGCTGCGTCATCGTCCCGTCGACAGCGGCAGCCGATGCATTCACCGCGGCCGGTGGCCGTAGTGATCTGATCAGGACCGTGCCGAACGGCATATCGCTCACTCCCGCTCCCCCACTCGGCCGCCGCGCCCAGGGTTTGCCCGAGGGTCCGCTGATCGGCGTGTTCAGCCGCCTCGCACCCTGGAAAGGGCAGCACGTGGTGCTGGAGGCTTTGACGAAGGTTCCGGATGTGCAGTGCATTCTCGTCGGCAGCGCCCTGTTCGGCGAAGACGACTACAGCGTGCGCCTGACCGGCATGGTGGAGCAGCTGGGTCTTGGAGATCGGGTTCATTTTCTCGGCCAACGCGCCGACGTGCCGGCGCTCATGCAGGCGGTCGACGCCGTCATCCACCCCTCCGTCGATCCCGAACCCTTTGGCTTGACACTGGTCGAAGCGATGCTGGCCGGAACGCCTGTCATCGCCACCGATGCCGGCGCATCGGCGGAAATCCTGGATGGCGGCAAGGCGGGGACGCTGGTTGCGGCAAACGACGCTACCGCGCTCGCCGACAGCATCCGCGCCTTCTTCGCCGACCGCCAGCCGTTTCTCGACAAGGTGGCACGCGCACGGGACCGCGTGAAGGCGGTCTATGACATCGTCACCATGCGGCGCACCGTATCAGCCATCGTGGCAAAGGTGGCCTCGCCATGACGCTGCTACGGGTCGATGGGCGGCTGCGGTCCGAAGGGCAGGATCGAACCCACATGTCTGGCTGGATGCCGGCGCTGGCGCTGATTGCCGTCTTCGCTGTCATCGGCGGCTATACGGGTAGCCTGGGCAGGCCACTCTTCGTCGTCGGCTGCATCGCGGTGTCTATTTTGACATGGCGGAAAGGCATAGCCTCCCACTTCCAGGCGAGCCTGGTCCTGTTCGCCTTTGCTCCCTTCATCCGACGCATCATCGATAACGGAGCGGGATATGACGAGCTCGGCCTGGTGCTGATCGGCCCTTTGATCGCGTTGCTCATCCCGACCATCGAACTCCGTCACCTCATCAACCAGAAAGAACCCTTCGACAGCCGCATGGGGCCCCTCGTGCTCGTCTGCGCCTGCATCGTCTATGCCGGGATCCTGTCGCTGCTGCAGGGCAAGATCAACGATACGGCCAGCGGCCTGCTCAAATGGATGACACCGGTGCTCTACGCGGCGGTCTTGACCCTTCGCGCAGACCGCGACGAGATTCTCGATGCCGCCGTCCGCGCCTTTTTCGTGATCCTGCCGCTGACCGGCCTCTATGGTATCTTGCAGTATGTCGACCCGCAGGCCTGGGACCGTTACTGGATGGAGTTCGCTCCCATCCTGTCGATCGGCCAACCGGTTCCCTACGGCGTGCGCGTCTTTTCGACCATGAACAGCCCGGCCAGCTTTGCGAGCTTCACGGCGGCGGGGCTGCTGCTTTTCGCCTTCCTTCGCTCGGGATGGCTCTCCTTCCTCGTCACCGCGCCGTCCATGCTCGCCTTGCTTCTGTCGCTCTATCGCACGGCTTGGCTCTCGCTGATCCTGGCGCTTGTCTTCTGTCTGCTTTTTGCCAGCACCCGCCTGAAGGCGCAGGCAATCGCCGTGGGGCTGGTCATTGCCGGTGCCGTGGCGGTTACCATTCCGCCTTTCTCGGACGTCATCGGCGATCGGCTGGCGACACTCGGGCAGGGGAGCCAGGACGGCTCCTTTCAGGAGCGCCTGGTGCAATATTACACCCTCTGGATGCTGCCGGACAGTTCGCTGGTCGGCAACGGCTTTACCGTGACCGATGTCGGCTCGGCAGGTCAGATGCCGATCGACGGCATGATCATAGCCTGCTGGGTGACAATGGGCATCGTCGGCGGCATTCTTTGCCTCTGCAGCCTGGTCTGGGCGATATCGGGCGCTGTCGCCGGGGCTGTTCGGGAGCGCTCGCGTCAGGCGGTCATGGTCGGTGCCATGGCCATGGGCAGCCTGTTGCAGATTCCTCTTGCCAATATCACCGCGGCCGAAGCGGGATTCCTCTTCTGGAGCTTTGTCGTTCTCGCGCCCCGCCTTCGGGCACAGGGTGAAGCCAGATCATGACCGAGGACACGACGGAGCCCGAGACAGCCCGGCCGCCGGAGCCGTCGATCAAGAAGATCGCGGCAAGACTGTCGAGTGGCGCCCTGTTCAGCAAGAGCCTCGGCTTCGTCAGAGAAGTCTTCATGGCTCATGTCGTCGGTGTCGCCGCGCTCGCCGACAGCTTTCGATGCTCGATGACGATCATCCTGCTGCCGTTGGCTTTCCTGCAGAACGAGAGCGTCCCCGCCATCCTCATTCCGCGCATGCAGGAAGCTGGCCGCAATGGCGACGCCGCGCGACGGCTTGCAGCGATGACTGTCGCGCTCTCGGCGATCGGCGCGCTGTTGATGGTGTTGACGATCATCATCGCCACGCTGCTGGTGGACGCCATGATGGCCGGCGTCTCCAATGCGGATAAGGAAGCCACGATCTATTTCGTGCGCATCATGGCTTTCTCGATGCCGGCCTCCGTTGCCATCAACTGCCTCGCGGCAGGCGAGATCGCCTTCGGCAAGACGCGCGTGACCAATGCCCGCGCCAGCATGCTGAACATTGGCGTCATGCTCGGCCTCTGCATGCTCGTTCTGACCGACCGGGGAGAGATGCTTGCCATCGCCTTCACGCTTTCCTTCAATGGGCTCGCGATCTGGGCTCTCTGGTCCTTGTGGCGCCAGGGCAATCTTGCCCTGGAGAGCCTGAGCATCGCCGACATCCGCACGGAAACCCGCATCTTTCTCAGCCGACTGGTACCGTTCCTGCCCCTGCCTGCCGCCGAGCAGACAAGCATATGGCTGGAGCGCCTGCTCGCTTCCAAGCTGACAACAGGCGCGATTGCTTCGATGGACTACGCGCGGACGCTGACAGACAGTGCGCTTCTGTTGGTCAGCCAACCCATCGGTCTTGCCGTCCTCTCCCATGGCGCGGAAGGGAAGCTGAAGGAGCAGGCGGAAGCCATTACCCGCTTTGTCGCCATCGTCATGATGCCGGCCTCGGCCTTCATCTTCGTCTTCGCGCCGGATATCGTCCGCACCATCTTCCAGCGCGGCGCCTTCAACGCCCTGGGTGTCGAACTGACCAGCCAGGCGCTACGCGGCATTTCCATCGGCCTCTGGGCCTCGACCCTGGGCTGGATCCTGCTCAGGCTGCTGAACCGGGCCAACCGCAGCACGCTTGCCGCAGGGATCCTGGTTGCTTCCTACCTGGCCAATATCGCCATGAATGCCATCTCCGCCGCGCTGGAGCATACGCCGACCTATGGGACCTTCTTCCTGGGCTTGGGTGAAACCGTGCGAAGTTTCGTGATGTGTACTGCTGTCATCATAGCGCTGGGTACACCTATGCTATTGCTGAAGCTGCTGGCGCGGGGGTTGCTGCCGGTGGTGGCAATGGCGCTTGCGGGAATCGAGATCATCGCGGTTTTCGACGGCGGACTGGCGCGGATCGCCTGCGGCATTGCCGCCTACGCGCTCTCGGTCATGTTTGCCGCCGCACTGCTGGCACCGGGGATCTTTGCCAAGTTCTATCGATATCTTGCGTTACGTAGGGGAGTACCGCCTGATGCCTGACAACAATGGACCACGCCTGTCTTTTTCCAGTGCCATAGGTGCCGCAATGGCCCAGTGGGTCGATGCGCTGCGGGGGCCGCGGGGCTGCTTTTTTACCTTTCACCGCGCAGCACCTTCATCGATTTGGCCGACGCTGCCGAACCGGAACTTCTATCTCGACCTCGATTTCTTCGACACGCTGCTCTCGCATCTGGCAGCCAGCGGCCGCAAGGTGGTCACCATCGAGGAAGGGTTGCGGCTGGCGCGCGATCCGAAGACGCGCGGCACCTTCGTCAATTTTTCCGTCGACGATTGCTACCGCGACACTTATGAGGCGGTGGTCCCGCTCTTTCGCCGCCATGGCCTCCCGGTAACGCTGTTCGTCACCACCGGAATTCCGGACGGAACTTTGCCCATGTGGTGGGTCGGCCTCGAGGAAACCCTGTTGGAACGAGACTTCGTGCTCGTCGACGGCGAACGGATTGCGACGGATACGACCCAGCGTGCGGCTGCTGTATTTCAGGATCTGCAAACCCGCTGGAGCGGCGTCGGAGCCAGCAACCACTATGCGCGCTTTTGTCTCGAAAACGCAGTCGATGCCGAAGCTGTGCATTGGCGCCACGCCATCACCTGGGACATGCTTTCGGAGTTGGCGACCGATCCGCTGGTGGAGATCGGCTCTCACACGGTTTCCCACCCGAGGGTTTCGCTCCTGACGTCTGAAGATGCACGCCATGAGCTCCGCGACAGCCGGACCCGTCTGCGTGAGAAGCTGAATGTCCCGGTTACGCAATTCGCCTTTCCTTTCGGGCGTGTCGATGATTGCGGCCCCCGCGATTTCGAGATCGCGCGGGAGACGGGATATCAGGGTGTCGCCACGACGACGAAAGGGCTGCTGACGGGGGCGACGGCGCCTTTCGCCTATCCGCGCGTCACCCTTAACGGGGCTCATCGCAATCTTCTGATGCCGGAGCTTCACATGGCCGGCGCAACAGCGGCCGCCGCAAGGATGTTGGGTCGTGTCTGAGGAGAAATTGAGGGTTATTTCCATCGCGCACACCGGCGTTTCGCGTGCCGCCGGACGCTTACGCTATGCGCCGTTCGAAAACCGGGATGATGTCGATGTTCATCTGGTCGTGCCAAGCCGCTGGAAGCAGTTCGGACGCAGCATGACGGCCGATCCCGGCGGTGATCCGGGTGTTACCACCCATGTCCTGCCGATCCTCTTTCCCGATGCGGGTCCTTTCAGCTGGTACCTGCACGTCTACCGTGGGCTCGGCAGGCTCATCCGCGAAACGAGGCCTCACGTCATCCACCTGTGGGAGGAGCCGTGGAGCTTTATCGCCCTGCAGGCGCGGCTCTTGAAGGGAGACGCCGCCTTGGTCCTGGAAGTCGACCAGAACATTTTGAAGCGGTTGCCGCCGCCTTTCGAGACCATTCGCGGGAACGTACTTGCCAACACGGCGCACCTTCTGTCCCGCAGCAGCGACGCCACCATGGTGGCAAAGGCACGCGGCTATAGCGGCCCGGTCAGCACGATCGGCTACGGCGTCGACCAACAGGTGTTCAAGCCTATGCCAGAAATCGGCAGCCTGGTTGAACAGCCGCAGTTGACGCTTGGCTATGTGGGTCGTCTGATTGAGGAGAAAGGCATCCAGGACGTTCTGGAGGCGATGGCGATGACGGGCACACCCGTGGCGTTGAAGCTCGTGGGGGAGGGGCCTTATGAAGCAGCGCTGCGTCAACGGGCCGAACGGCTCGGGCTAACCGACCGCCTGACCATCATGCCGTGGAGCAATCCGGAAGGTGTCGCGACATTCATTCGCTCGCTCGATGCACTGGTTCTGTTGACCCATACGACGCCCACCGTGAAGGAGCAGTTCGGCCGCGTCATCATCGAGGCGCAGGCCTGCGGAACGCCGGTTATCGGGGCGCGTTCAGGCGCCATTCCAGATATTGTCGGAAAGGGCGGCTGGATCGTGCCCGAGCGCGACCCCCGCTCCTTGGCGGAACTCATCGCGCATATTCACGCCCATCCGGAAGAGCGGCACCAGAAGGCAGCGGACGGATTGGAGAATATCCGGATGGGGTTCACCTATGATGCCATCGCCGACCAGCTTCATGCGGCCTGGAAGGCTGCTGCAGGGCGTGGATAGACAGTTTGACCCGGTTAGCGGGTGACGAGCGCCATATAGGTTTCGCCACCGGCAAGAGCCTCGAAGACATAGCGGTCGCCTGATACCTCGTGGCTTTCGCGCAGCCCGTCCCATCCCCAGAGTTCGATCTTGCGGGCGCCCTCTGGCAGGGCGATCGTCCATCGCCCGCCGGAAATGTCTGTCCAACCGCGCCGGTTGTGCCAAACGAACAGGTCGGATTTCGGACCTGAGAGATGCATGGTGCCGGCGTGATAGGGATCGGAGGAGACGACCTTCATGTCGCCGGCAACATTCAGCACCCGCTGCACGACCTTGGAGCGTTCCTCCGGGCGCCAAGGGGCTTCGCCGGCAGCCATCGCATAGCCCGGGCCATCGACGCGGTCGGTGTCCGGAAGGGCCCAGGGAAAGGCGAACACGGTCACGGGCTGGCCCTTGGCGCCAACAACGCCGAAATTGTCCCAGAATGCAGTCAGGAACAGGCTTGCCGACAGTTTTTCGTCCGACCAGCCCTCGCTGCGGGAGACGTTGAATTCGGTGGCGTAGAAATTGATGTCCCGCTTCAGGCCGAGCGTCGACTTTATCCGGTCGAAGCAGGTCTGTGCGGAAAACTGACGGCCTTCGGTCAGCGGATACCAGCGGTCATTGTAGTAGGTGTGCAGGTCCAGGCCGTCGAGCTTGCCGTTGTCCAGGAGATCGGCGATGGCAGGACCATAGCCGCGCAAGGTCGCGTCGCCGTCGATGTTACAGGCGGCGAAACCGCCGGAAAGGACGATGAGGGACTTGTCGACAGAATGGATGCCGTCGGCAAGTCCCTCCAACGCGTCATGATAGTCCTTCTTCGGAATCGTGTTCTGCACGTCCGGTTCGTTGACGGCCGCGAAGATCGTCGCGCCGAAATCCTTTATCCCATGCTCGCGGCCCCACTCCCCGTTGGGTCGGAACCGCCGGGCATATTCCACGCCCGCGCGGAACCAATCCTTGTAGGAGCCGATCGGCTGGGCCGGATCGAGAAACTGGTAACTGCCCTCGTATTCGAAGAGCAGCACAGGCGTGATGCCTTTGCCGTGGGCTTCCAGCATAGCCGCATCGAAATCATGCGGCGTGGGCACGCGGGCGAGATCGCGCCAGCCGTAGGAATTCATGCGGCCCAGCCGGGCGCCGACGGCATGGAGGGCTTCGTAAAGCGGGGCTGTCGGCTGCCCTGTCAGATGGGTGACGATATTGCCGCCGCCCGTGCGCCAACGCAGCGTCTGCTCGCCGGCCGCCGCCTGGGATGCGACCAGCAGCAAGCACAGGCCCAAGGTCCTGGACATCAAGCGCAAAGTTTGGCTCATGCGTATTTCTCCTTCAGCACATCGCCGGCCAGCGCCACATAGCGGCGGCTGATTTCATCCCAGCTGTAGCCGCGCGCCGTGGCAATTGCACCAGCCCTCAGGGTCTCAAGTTGTTCTTTCGAAGACAAGACGCGCGTGAGTTTCTTTGCGATGTCGTGGCCATTCCGGCTGATGCCGTATCCGTTGACGCCGTCCTTCAGATATTCCTCGATACCGCCCACCCTGGGCGCCAGCACGGGGACGCCGCAGGCCATCGCTTCCATGCAAACCAGCGAAAAGGTTTCATAGGCCGTCGGCAGGACGAAGACGTCAGCTGCCGGATAGATCCTCTCCATATCCCGGCGCTCACCGGCAAAGACGATCCGGTCGGAGAGCTTGCCTGCCATGCTGAGATATGGCTTTCGGTTGTCTGAGCCGACAACCAGCAACCACACCGAGGGATCGTTCAGGGCCAGCATCGCCTCGATGACATGGGCAAGGCCTTTGCGGTTGAACTCGTGCCCGACGAAAAGCATGAGCCGGGCGCCGTCCGGAATATTGAATTCCGCGCGGACCGCTTCCCGAGCATCCGGCGTGACCTGGAATTTGGCCAGGTCTATCCCGTTTGGAATGATCTCGATTCGCTCCGACGGTACGCTGTAGTTGCTCATCAACTCGTGCCTCACTCGGTCAGAGACCGCGACATAGCGGCGATAGCGCAAGCCGCCAATCATCAGGCGGTCGCGGATCGCGACCCAGGCATGCAGCGGGTTGAGAAGCCAGCCCCATTGACCGGCCTGGCGCTTTTCCTTGAGGTTCTCGGCATTGATCGCGTGCACAACGAGTATATCGCCAA
>Ga0207650_10000379_pt1 | contig 41779 bp, 39 predicted proteins | sample KBSS63metaG_FD_184325 | JGI IMG/M metagenome (GOLD analysis project Ga0207650, IMG submission 184325) | Switchgrass rhizosphere microbial communities from Kellogg Biological Station, Michigan, USA - KBS S6-3 metaG (SPAdes) (version 2) | ecosystem: Host-associated > Plants > Roots > Rhizosphere...
TGTCGCGGTTTATTATATCGTTGCCACGGCGGAAGCGAGCTCGAATTTGGCCCGCTATGACGGAATGCGCTACGGTTATCGCGTCAACGCCGGAGATCTACTGGATACTTATATGCTCAGCCGCGCCGCGGGTTTCGGCGCAGAAGTAAAACGGCGCATCATGCTCGGCACATATGTTCTGTCAGCGGGTTATTACGACGCCTATTATTTAAAAGCTCAGAAAGTCCGTAGCTTGATCAAGCAAGATTTCGAAGAAGCCTTCAAAAATTGCGACGTAATTATCACTCCCACAGCGCCAACTACCGCGTTTCGACTGGGTGAGAAAATTAAAGATCCTTTACAGATGTACCTTTCAGATGTTTGCACGATCTCGGTCAATCTGGCTGGGTTACCGGCAGTGTCGCTCCCCTGCGGCTTCGACAAAGAGGGCATGCCAATCGGCATGCAACTGATTGGCAAACACTTCGACGAAGTGACAATCCTCCGCGTCGCGCATCATTACGAACAGTCCACGCCATGGCACACGCAAAAACCAAAGCTCCGGGATTAAAGATGGAAACTCGTCGCCACTGTTCTCGATTGTCTACACTCGACTCTGTCAGCTTATGAAATACGAGCCGATCATTGGACTCGAGGTCCACGCCCAACTGCGCACACAGTCCAAGATCTTCTGCGGTTGTTCGACCCAATTCGGCTGCGAACCGAATCAGAACACCTGCCCGGTTTGCGCCGGCTTTCCGGGAGTTTTGCCGGTGCTCAACAAAAAGGTCGTCGAGTTTGCGATCAAAGCAGGGCTGGCTAGCCATTCCGTGATCTCACCTTCGAGCATTCTTGCTCGTAAAAATTATTTTTATCCCGATTTACCCAAGGGCTATCAAATTAGTCAGTACGAACTACCTATCTGCACAGGCGGTTATATCGAGGTCGAAGTCGATGGAGTCCTAAAACGAGTTCGCTTGATTCGCATTCACATCGAAGAAGATGCCGGTAAAAACATCCACGATGCGCACGGTGCCGCCAGCTTGGTCGACTTGAATCGCGCCGGTGTGCCGCTGCTGGAGATCGTCAGTGAACCTGATATGCGAAGCTCACAGGAAGCCGGTACCTACCTGAGAAGCCTCAGACAGATTTTGCAATACCTCGGGATCTGTGACGGCAACATGGAGGAAGGGAGCTTTCGCTGCGACGCGAATGTTTCGGTTCGGCCACAAGGAACTGAAGCGCTGGGTGTCAAAATCGAAATTAAGAATCTCAACTCGTTCAAGGCTGTCGAGAAATCGATCGAGTTTGAGGTTGTGAGGCAACAGGAAACGCTTTCAGAAGGCGGTAAGCTCATTCAGGAAACCCGCCTGTGGGATGAGCACCGGGAAGAAACCCGTTCCATGAGGTCGAAGGAATCGGCCCACGACTACCGCTATTTTCCCGAGCCGGACTTGCTGCCCATTGTGACCGATAGCGATTGGATCGATGAAACTCGAGCCGGCTTGCCGGAGCTGCCTAATGTTCGTAAGGCCCGATTCATGAAGGATTATGCCCTGACCGCATATGATGCCGAGCTCCTCAGCAATCGCCGAGATGTCGCCGATTACTTTGAAACCGCAGTCGCGGCTCATGCCAATCCGAAAGCGCTCGGCAACTGGATCATTGGCGATCTGTTTCGCGTCGTGAAAGAGCGTAAGCTCGATGAGCAGTTATATATTGTGACTTGGCCAGTCTCACCCGAGCACCTGGCCCAACTGGTCGAGCTGATCGACGAAGACAAGATTAGCGGAAAAATCGGCAAAATGGTCTTTGAGGCAATGCTCGATTCGAGCTTCTCGCCGCAGGAAATCATCAACGAAAATAAGCTCGAACAAGTCTCCGACGACGCTACTATCGAAACTGCGGTCGAGCAGGTAATCGCCGCGAATCCGAAGCAAGTAGCGCAATTTCAAGCCGGCAATCAAAAGGTGTTTGGGTTTTTCGTCGGTCAGGTGATGAAGGCAACAGAAGGAAGAGCGAAGCCGCAGAAAGTGAACGAGATTCTACATAAAAGGTTGAATCGCTACGGCACTTAACGCGACATCGAGAGCGTTCCTCAGGGAACTGAAGAGCGTGCTGGTTGAAATCCCTGCGGCAGATTAATGATAATACCGTTCATTCCCTCTTGCTTGAAGCTCCGCAACTGCCGTTCTGCATCATCGCGAACGACAAAGTTGCCCAGTCGGACGCGCAGCGCACCTTCCGTCCCAGTCTCTGTAATCGAGACCGTAAAGCCGCGCCGCTCCATGCCCTCAGCCCAGTGCTGTGCTTTGTCTTTGTCGTTGAAGGCAATCTGAATCACGAATCCTTCCAGTGGTTTGAGGGCGTGCATCGCTGGCTTGTTTTCGACAATCACATCAGCCGGCTTCCTCAGCAAAGCGAGTTGCTCCGGGGCCTGCTTTTTCTGCGATGCCTCCGGCGCAGCAGCGGCCGAGGGCGTTGTCTTAGTCTGTGCGCTCGAGACTTCTGCCGGCTTTGCGGCAGTCCGCGCCTCGACTTGCTCCGCTTGGTCTTGTTTCTGCTGCCTCACCATAGCCTCTGGCGCAGCCTTCTGTGCGGGCTCCGGTCGCGGGCTTAACGAAACCGATTCCTGAAGGGGCCGTGCTTTAGAGGGAGCCGTTTCGGCGTCAGACGGCGTGTTTTTTTTATCCGGGACCGATCGTTCGACCATAGGTTTTGCCGCGACGGCAGGCAGAGCGGTTTTCTCCGCCGTATTGGTTGAAACTTTTTCAGTAGATGACTTCGTAGCTGTATTACTCACAAGTTCGTGAGCCGTCACATCCAAACTTTTCTGGACCGCCGTCGCGGGGGCTGTGGTTGGCTCCGGTTTCGGTTTGGCAGTTTCGATCTGTGCTTTGGCTGTTTCGCGGACACTCGCTGTCTTCTCGGCTGCCGGCTTCGAAGCCGCGCTCTCGGATGTCACCGCTTCGTTTTTGCTCGTTGTGAGCGGCTGTGCGCCCGCCTTGCTTATCGTACGGGTTTCGCGCGCGCTCGTTTCGCGGGCTGAGTCGTTCTTTGTTACCATCTGCGGTATTAAGATCGTATCCATTTCGTTTCTGGATGGAACAGAAGTATTTTTGGCAGGTAGTACATTTACGGGTTCGCCAGCTTTTTCGTTGAGCTCACTTGGCTTTGGAGTCTCCATTTGCGGTTTCACTTGAGCTACAGGAATTTCTGCAACCGGTATTTTAGCTTTTTCGAAAGACGAAACTTTGGTCGGTGGCGCAACGACAGATGATTCAACGGTTTCAGCCAGTTTGTTTTGCGGTTCTTCGATGAGCGTGTTTACAGTTGGTTCGGGCAGGACGGACGACTTTAAAGTAGTCGCAGCGGCCTGTCTTTCCATCGCGCTGTCCGATGTTTTCGCTCGCGAATTGGTTGGTTGCTTGGTTTCGGTCTTCTTGTCCGGCCTATTCGGTGTCGAAACTTTAGATTCAGTTATCTTTTCTGTTGCCGACCGGCTCGACTGAAGACGCCCTTTAGGATCGGTGGTAGCTGCGCTTGTAATACTGGGGGACTTGTCTCCACCGACGAGGGCCAGTTCTGAGCTTTTACTCTCCTCATTTTTCAGTGGCTCGAGTGAAAGAACAACTTGGGGCTCTTGCTTGGTCAATTCTGCTTCTATGCTTGGTATCGGTTCGACGGCTGAATCGTTCGCTTTCGCGCTCTCTGCTTTCGCCGTCTCTGTCAGTTGATTCGTCAGCCCTGGCGATAGCTTTGAATTCGCCGATGGTGCGACCTGACTTGGCCTCGAGTCGGCAGCTACGGTTAGATTATCTTCACGTATAGCTGGACGAACATCCGGTTGCATATCCTGCGGCCGGTATGAAACAAGCGTCAGTGGCCGATCTTCTTCTTCGCCGAAAATAACCGCATCCGCCAGCAGCTCATTTTGTTTGATTTCGCTCTTAAGATAAGTTCGAACTTTGTCTTTGGGCAGATAAATAATTGCTCGGGCCAGTATGACGCGATTTCCCGCTGGATCAGCGACAACATTGCGCCACGCCAAATTCAAGCCGTAACCGGCCAACTCGCCATCCTGATACAGTTCGCCATCGCCGCTAAGGATGCGCAGTAGGTCAAATCCGTAAAGCGAGAATAGCCGCTGAACCTTTTCGCTGTAATCACCTTTGGTTTCGAATGTTTCAGGAGTAGCCAAGACGACTTCCAGATAGCGCTCGTCAGCCGTTTTAGTTGCAGAATGGGTGAAAAACCCGATGCCACCGACCGATGCGATATTGTTGGCGAACTGAAGCGGCGCCGTTTTGGGATTTCGTACTACTTGTTCGATAATGCGGTCCAGGTTTTCTTTGTACTTGGCGGCGAGATATTTTGCCTTGGCCGTGCTGTAGTAAGAAACCGGAGTGCTGATCAGGCCACTAGGAGCCGGTTTCTTTACACTACCACTGTCCTGCATCGTGCAGCCGAAAAATAAGCATGACAAACTTACAAGAACGACAGAGATCTTTCTGATTGACATAGGGATCCTTTCGGCCGGAATGCAGTGACTGTTTCCTTGACAGGTTGGGCCGATCACTTATAATGAAGCGTTTTTTTCGTAAATGCCGAAAATATAGACGTTACTAGAGATAAACACAAGAAATTTTTTAATCCCACGAGCGACTCAAATGGCGATTGGCGAGCTTCTATTGGCGAAGGGAATCATCACAGAAACGCAGCTCAGAGCTGTGCTACAGCAACAAAAAATCGCCGGTGGCCGAGTGGGCGACAATCTTGTTGCCCTAGGTTATATCAGCCGGCAGGACCTCGAAACGATTCTGCAGGAGCCTCCCCCCGTTGCAAAGAGCGTCGAAGATACCGGCCTTGACGGCAATTTTCTCTTAAATTGTCTGCTTCGCGCAATGTACATTTCGGCATTACAAACAATCCCGGAGATTTCCGATCAGATCAAACTTACGCGCGCTGTCGTCGAGGAGCTACTAAATTTTGCTAAGAAAGAAGCGCTAGTAGAAATTCGCGGGCCTTCGGAAAACAATTACAACATTATGCGTTACGCTCTGACAAACGCCGGCAAGGAGCGTGCCAGTGAAGCGTTGCGACGATGCGAGTACATTGGTCCGGTGCCGGTCCCGTTGGAGACTTACCAGACTCAGGTTCAAAAGCAGACGATCACTAATGAAGTCATCAGCATTGACAAGCTCAAAAAAGCTATGTCGCATCTGGTGCTCTCTGAGGACATCGTACGCCGGCTCGGTCCCGCGTCAAACTCAGGCCGAGCAATTCTGATTTATGGAGCAGCAGGCAATGGCAAAACTTCCATTGCCGAGGCGTTGGTCGGGGCCTTCGAGCAGCCGGTTTATATTCCCTACGCGATTGAAGCAGACGGCCAGATTATCAAAATCTACGATCCCTCGGTCCACGTCTGGTTTCCGGCCGGCGATCAAGCCAATGGACACTCGAATCCGATTTTTCTGCCTCATTTAGAGCACGATCCGCGCTGGGTCCGATGTAAACGGCCCTACATTATCTCTGGCGGTGAGCTTACCCTTGAAATGCTGGATCTGGACTTTGATCCGCATTCTAAATATTACGAGGCGCCGCTGCAGATGAAAGCGATCGGCGGTATTTTCGTCATTGACGACTTCGGCCGGCAACGCGTGCGTCCGCACGAGCTCCTCAATCGCTGGATTTTTCCCTTAGAGAGAAAAATCGATTACCTGACGCTGCATACAGGAAAAAAGTTTGCTTTATTGTTCGACCAACTGGTAATATTCGCGACGAATTTTCCTCCTGAGGAACTCATGGATCCCGCGCAACTGCGACGGGTGCATTACAAGATGAAAATCAATCCTCCGAGCGCAGAGGAGTTCAGAGAGATTTTCCAGCGGATTTGCGATTCCTACGGTTTGGAATTCTCCGAAGAGACTATGGCTTACCTGCTCAACTCCTTCTACATCAAGCACAAGATTCCCTTTGCAGGCTTTCACCCCAAATTTATCGCCGAGCACGTCATCGCAGCTTGTAATTACCTCGGTACTCCGGCGCGTATTTCGCGCCAGCTCTTGGCTGACTCACTGGAAAATATGGTTATTCTGCCGAGCAGTCCGAGCCCCGAGTAACTCATCGATGGTGAAACCGCTCGCCCTGATTATCCAATCCAACGAGGGATCGTTGGCTGGCATTTCCAAGCTCGTCGAAAGCCGTGATTGCTCCGTCCATTTCAGTCGGACGGTCAGCGATGCAGAGCGCGTATTGACTGCATTTCCGGCCGAGCAGCAGAAATTCATCTTCGCCGAGCTTGCAGTTTGCCACGGCTCAGACTGGAATAACTTTACGGCCCGTCTGCGAGAACACTGCGCAAACCTGGCGCTGATCTGCTATGACTCTCGTAACCTTCAAGGACTTTATGGCCTTTTCGGGCAGGTCAATTTACCTCCCGTTGATCTAAGCCATCCCCATGCGCTCAAACCGCCGACCATGATCGGTGACACGCCGCAGTTTTACGAAGTCCTTAATCTTGCCAACCGATACGCTATGCACGATATTACAGTTCTAATTACCGGCGAGACCGGTACCGGCAAGGAAGTGATGGCCCTATACATTCACGCCCGCGGTCCACGGGCAGACAAACCGTTCGTCGGCTGTAATATGACGGCGATTCCCGAAACGCTCGTAGAGAGCGAGCTGTTCGGCTATGTAAAGGGCGCATTTACCGGCGCAGACCGCAACAAGAAAGGCTTTATCGAAGCGGCGGAGGGCGGAACCTTATTTCTCGACGAAATCGGCGATCTAGCGCCATCGATACAACTCAAGCTCTTGCGATTTCTGGAAACGCGGCAATACTATCGCGTCGGCGAACCGACGCCAAAAACCAGCGACGTCCGCATTATTGCCGCCACCAACAAAGAGCTGGAAGAAGCAATTCAAGGTAACGGCTTTCGTAAAGATCTTTACTTTCGGCTCAACAGCGCACGCATTATTTTGCCAGCACTGCGAGATCGTCGAGAGGACATGATTCTCCTGATTGCGAATTTTGTCTACCAGGCTTGCAGCCAATTTCAGAAACCTCTTAAAAAGCTGACTAGCTCAGCCAAAGCATTGTTCCTGGATTATCCGTGGCCCGGCAATATCCGCGAGCTCAAGAGCGTCATCGAAAGCGCTGTAATGGTTTCGGACGGCGACTATATCACGATTAGCGATCTACCTATGAACTTGCAGCACTACGCAACTGGCCATCGTGAAGAAATCGGTACGCGCGCCATTCGGAACATTGAGGAGGGAGAACGAAGCGTTATCGAAGAAGCCCTTCGCCAAACCCATGGAAATAAAGCCAAAGCTGCCGAGGCGCTTGGCATCTCAACCCGGACGCTTTATCGTAAGCTGGAGAAATTCGCGCTCGCGACCTCGTGATCTCCGGAATTCCTTGCAGGCTGTGCAATTAGATTCGGACTGGACGCGTGCAGGGAAGCAACTCAGTGAAATAAGCACAGCGCATTATCTGCGCTCAACTCTATTTTCGTCCTATCAGCGGATAGCCATCGCGGTATTTATAACCTGCAGCATTATAATTTGCCCCTCGCTCACGCTAGCAGCTTATTCGGAATCTGCTGAACCCAGCTCAACGTCCCGGAACCTTGGCGCAATATCGATCTACTCGGCACCGGACGAGGCCTCCCTTCGATTAGGAACACTGGCGCCCGGCGAAACTGCCACGCCAATAGCTGAAACACAGGCAGCAGGCGGTGAGAGATGGTTTTTAATCAAGAGCAAAGCCGCGATTACAGGTTGGATCAAGCAGAGCGAGAATGACCAAGCCAAAAAAATCGACAACTTTTTCAAGTCGCGGCCTGCGGAAAACGTCGGTGTTCCAGTCGCCATTCCGAATCTGTCGTCAGCCGCAGCACCACGGGGGACGATCTTTGTCCCAGTGCTAACCGCTGGTCCTTCTGCAATTGTGACAGTCACTCTCAACCAAACGATCACAGGCAATTTGATGCTGGATACGGGGGCGACTCACACGGTAATTTCACAACGTCTCGCGGGAACCTTGTCCCTACGCCCGGTGGGCAGGAGTGCAGTCCAAACAGTCGGAGGCGTGATCGCAGTTACGATTTCACGACTCCGTTCGCTGAAAGTAGGTGAAGCAGAAGTTAACGACTTGCTGATTATAGTTCACGACTTCTCTCCCGATCCGAGAATCAATGGCTTACTGGGTATGGACTTCCTCGGCCGCTATCGCTTCGGACTAGATGCACAACGTCAAGTTTTGGTTCTTTCTCCCCGATAGCGTAGTACGATTTCGTAGAAAAACTAAAAAGATAGCTGCATTTTTTCACGTACATTTTTGTTCATGCTGAACAGAAATGGTGGAACGTTGAAGTATTTGTGAGACACAGAATCGATTGATTCCGCTGAAAACGCAAACCCTTTCGCAGCGGTCATTTGTGGCAACTGTTTTGCTTTGTTGAGGACAAGTCTTCCAGTCGCGCACATGATGGTGCGGAAAAAGACTCAACTAACCCGATGCTGACAGTACACAGACAAGAGCCCCAGCCAGGAGTAGCTTCGCTCGCCTCAGGCACGCAAGCGGACGGATTCGCCAAAGTGCTGACCTCGATTCAGGGACTACAGCAGAGGCTTGACGGTTTTTCGCTTGAAGAAGCCAGCCAGGCTGAAGCGAACATTGATACAATCGTTCGACAGCTTTGCACTGTCCAAGCGAAACTTAGTCGGGTAACCGAGCTAAAGCAATTTGTCGCTTCCGCCAATTGGATGATCAGTGAGATCCCGGAACAGAATTTTGAGCGGGTAGACCTCGACGGACTGGAAGATCACCCGCAATTGCACGCAATCATTCAGGCGAGCAAACTGATCCGCGTCCACAAGCTGATGCAAGCCACAAAGGCCGGCGCTGAAGCGTTGCCGATTCACGACGAAGCCACCACTCTTCAGATCCCAGGTCCAGAGACCTCCAGTTTCTCGACAGCAGCGTCGAGCTTAGCAGCACCATCGCAGCCATCACCAGCCAGTCCGACACAAATGGACCTGCACGAGACGCAAACCGTGGGTTTGGAACCAACCACTGAAAATCTTCCCGGGGGAGAGTGGGTGTTTAGCGCTGATACGGAACTGGAAGACACAGAGCCGCAATTTGTCGAGCATACCGTGTCGGTAATTAACGACCACGAAAATAAATCGACCCGCCAAACAATTGCGAAAATTCCAAAGCCGACCGGTGCTGAAATGAGCGGAGTCGCCGGCAGGACAGAATTTGACGAGCGCTTGTTAAGCGATTTGATTCAAGCGTATGGTGAATTTTCCCCTGTGTTAAGATCGCCTTCAACGACTCAGCTAATCGGCGCGGAAATTGAGCAGCCCAGGGATCATGTGATTCCGTCCTCCCCGATGCCCCACGCCATGGCTCAGGAGATTTCGAGCGAACCGGAATTGATCCGAGAAGATTCTGGGAAGCCGGGCCTTCCTCCGCCCGAAGAACAGCCAACCAAATCGCATGATGTGATTCCAGCCACCGGGCAAGCACCGAATCCTAAAAGCATCAGTAAGGAGTCCAAGTCCACGACTGGACTCACGCTTATACGCACTGATCTTCCAATGCTCCCCCAGGCCCAAGTCGAGCGAGCGAAACCGGAAAGTGAAAAAAAGCCATTACCAAATATCAAGAAGCATGGAGAACTCGACCGGCAGCTAAAAAATATCATCAAAGACTACGGCGAGTATGATCTGTATTCACACCAGAGCTCCACGAATATAAAAAAACTGGCGCTTGCCACGTTTGCCGCTTTGGCTTTGGTGCTGGGCGTTTTGTATCTTTTCAAAGCGCCGTCCAGTCCAAGAAAACCAGCCGCTAGCGCGGTCACACAATCGCCCAATACTTCGAACACGCTTGAGAATAGCGCCGACGTTGCACACCGACCGCCTTTAAAACCAAAGCTCGAAACGAATAAAACTCTGACTGGAGAATAAGATGAAGAATGACTTGCAGAACTTGACGGCAGATATTTCCCGTCTTTACGAGGACATCACCCAGAAAGCCGAATCGCTTGGGCAGATCGATAGCATAACGCGACTCTACGACGAGCTTCAGACGCAACTTCAAGGGATTGCTACTGAAGATGTCGATTTGCTCCAAAGTCAGATCAAGTCAACCCTCGAACAAATGGTTGGAATCAGCAAGAGCTTGGCCGTGATTAAAACTCTGAAAATGACTCTGAACGGTCATGACGAGATTGCCGATTTAACCAAGAAGAGTCAGGGCGTCAAAGAGCCGCGCCGCTCCATGGAAGACCGTTAAAAGTATTGTTCTCTTGAAGCGCGAGACATATGCAAGGCAATCTATCACAAATTAGCTTAAGCGACCTCCTGCTGCTCACCACCACCGGAAAAAAATCCGGTGTGTTGAAGCTCGCGCATGGAAAAGAGACCGTAGAAGTGTATTTGACCGACGGTCAAATCATCCATGCCACGTGCCCGATCGGGGAGGGTGAAAAAGCATTGCTTTACCCGGTCACATGGGACGAGGGCACATTCAACCTGCTGCCAAATGGCGCCGCGCCGGCGGCGACGGTCAAGAAATCGTCAAGCGAAATCTTGGATGAAGTCAAAGCGATGACCCGTGAATGGGAAACCATTCTCGAGGTGATTCCTTCAGGCAAAGCCGTATTTCGAATAGCGGATCTGCCCGCCGACAACACCGGGCCAATTACCGTCCCAAATGTCGGCTGGCGAGTTCTAAGCAAACTTGACGGCGCACACTCGGTACAGGAGATCGCCGAGATGTTGCGGATTCCTTTCGCTTACGCAGCAAAAGTGATTTATTCTCTCCATAAAGCCGGGCTGGTGGAACCGGCTGCGACCGCGGGAAAGGTGGTGCGAGAAGTTGTCTCATCCGCTCTCTTGAATCGGCTGAAGATTATTTTAACGGAAGTCATGGGTCCAATGGCGCCACTAGTATTGCGTGATCAAATTGAGGCGCTTGGTGAATCTGCCGAGGCTTTCCCCGAAGCCAAGCTGGATGAGCTTCTCACGCTCGTAGGCCGAGAGATTTCCGACGGTAAGCTCAAACAGAAGTTCGAGGAATCGATTTTTCAGGAAATCTCAAATTTCAAGCGGTTTTAACTATCCGCTATCGCTCGAGGAGGGATATCGTTGATGGCTCAGGAAACAGCTTCCCTGGACAGCTCTAAACTCGCGAGACCCGTCGCTATTGACTGGAAGCGGGGCGGGCTGCGTTGGAAAATTAGCGTTACGTTTACCGGTTTAATTTTGGGATTGGGCGTGCTAGTCATCGGCATTGTTTACTACTTCACGAGCAGTGCGTTACAAAAACAGGTAGACCTTCGCGCCCAGGCGATCGCAACAAATCTTGCTGATGCCGGCGCCGGACTTGCTTCTCGCAAAGGTATTCTGGAACTCGATGCCCTGGTCGCAAAGTACGGTCGGCTCGACGGAGTCGCGTACGCGTTTATTCAAGATCCGAAAGGCGAAATTCTCGCGAGTAGCGTGCAGCCATTTCCGGTCGAACTAAAGGATGGGGGCGCGTCTGCTTTGTTGTCGCACACGACCCGATTACGTGGTAAGAGTGCGTACGAGACTCGTGCGCCCCTCCTGGACGGCCAACTCGGCGTGGTTCGGGTTGGCCTCTGGGCTGAAACTGTTGAAGACGATGTTCGCGCTACCCTGCTACCAATTATAGGGCTGATTCTCGCGTGCTTAGCGTTGGGAGTTGTGCTATCTGTTATGCTCGCCAGCAAAACGGTCCGTCCGATATTGGATTTGAAGGCAATTGCTGATGATATTAGCCGTGGGCGTCTTGACACTTCCGTTTCAATTCAGTCCAATGATGAAGTCGGTGAGTTGGGACGTTCTCTGGAGAGAATGAGAGCTAGCCTGAAAGCTGCAATGGTTCGTCTGAATCGCGAATAGTTCCAGAGTTGGTCAACTCACAAGGAGAGTTTTATGAGGAACTGTTTGACATATGAAATCAGAACTCGGTTGGCGTTTGTATTCGCCGTATTCCTGAGCAGTATTATCTTGGCACCTCCTGCCTCCGTTATCGCCGCCGATCGGCCGCTCCAGAAGATAAATGTCGCTTATAGTTCAATTTCGGGAAATGTCTCACCCCTCTGGATTACCCAGGACAAAGGTTTTTTCCGCAAATATGGATTAGATGTTCAAGCTATTCTGATTGAATCAGGCACAACCACGGCGCAAGCGCTGGTGGCCGGAGATATCAGCTTTGCATCGGTTGCCGGCCCAGCTGCGATTCAAAGCAACTTGCGTGGCGCGGATGTGGTGATGATTGCGGGAATAATCAATACTTTGATCTTTCAGCTTTATACGGAAAGGGGCATTACCCGTCCAGACCAGTTCAAAGGCAAAGCCGTGGCCGTGACGCGCTTTGGCTCAGCCACCGATTTCGCTATGCGCTATGCCCTCGATAAGTACGGAATCGATGCCGCTAAGGATGTCTCAGTGCTTCAACTCGGTAACCAACCGGCTCAGCTCGCGGCTTTGGAAGCTGGCAAGGTCCAAGGCGCAATGCTTTCAGCACCCACGTCGCTAAGGGCAAAAAAGATGGGTTTTCCAATGCTGGCCGACCTTCAGATGCTCGGTTTGGAATACCAACATACGAGCATCGCCACCAGCAGAGCTTTAATCAAATCGAAACCTGATCTAGTGCGGGATTTTATGCGTGCATATATCGAGGGCATTCATTACGCGAAAACGCACCGAAAAGAATCGATGGAGGTGCTCGCAAAATACTTGCGCACCGATGATAAGGATGTGTTGGACGATACATACGAGTCTATCCTGCTGACATTAGTTCCGGAAAAACCATACCCTACGCTGAAGGGGGTGCAGATCATATTGCGCGAACTGGGAGCCAAAGATCCGGTGGCACGCTCCGCCCGCCCAGAACAGTTCGTCGATACCAGCATTGTAAAGGAGCTTGAGAGCTCGGGGTTTATTGATCGTCTGTACAAATCCGCCGCTGTCGCCCGAACGACGGCACCTCGTCAGGAACCCTCGGTTGAGACTTCTGCCACATCGGCTAAGCCACAGGTTGCCGAACTCAAAAACAAACCGATGGTTAATGAAGAAAAGACGAAGCCTACAGCAAAACAAATCCCCATGGGAATGGACAAAGCTCAGGCGAGCCTGCAGACGCCTAGATCAAGCGGATCTCAACAATATACTGTGAAAGCCGGCGATACTCTCAGCAAATTGGCAGGTCAGTTTTACAACTCCCCGGAGAAATGGGACAGGATTTACGACGCCAATAGAGACCAACTAAAGAACCCTAACTACATTTATATAGGAATGAAGCTCATGATCCCGTCAGACGACAAAGCAAGCTGAGCTGATCCTACGATTTGAACGCGAAAGAGCCGAGTGGGTGTTAGACCTCCTCGGCTTTTTCATTTCCGAAATTGACGAACCGTGCTGAGCTTTTTAACCGTTTTAGGTGAGAGACTTTGCTGAGGTGGCGGCCGTTCGCGCCTGACATTTGATCTTAGCTGATAATCTTCTTGAGATAAGAAAAGCGTTCGATGACTTTAAAGTCTTGTTGATATCGCTCCGGATCCTCGCCGATCTGCTCGATTTTGTTACGCTCCAAATTGCCGAGAAATTCTCCCGAGAGATTTAGATATTTGACCTGCTGTGGCTCAATCGTCATCAACCTGGCGGCCGTCGCATCAACGGCAACGAGATCATCTCCCAAGACCAACACACCGCTATTTTTCTGTTGTCCTTGCAGGGGACCATCTCCCTCCATACCGACTATGCCATCGACAATTGCGAACCGTGGAATGGGCAACGAGCTATTAATGTCGACAATGCTGCCAACAATGCCGGCCCAGTGAAGAGCGTTTTTTGGCCATCCGTAGATCGCGCCTGGCACAACACCGAACATATTCTTCATCGACACCGTCACGCCGGCCCAGTGATGTGTCTTTAGCTTGGGCATGGAGACAAGCAGGTCGGCGTTGAAGAGTGTCTCGGGAAGGTATAGCTGTTTGAGATTGGTGAAGCTGCTTTTGAGATCGCGCAACCGTACGTTGTCCGTGTTTAGATCAACATAGGTGACGCGGTGATCCTTGACAACATCGTACAGGCCCGAGGCGGTTAACAGATATTCGTTATCGCGCCGGTGGCCAGGACCCTCAGCGACGAGGACTTCTTTAGCGCCGAGAGTCTTGAACGAATCGATAGCTGCTTCGACAACCGCCGGGTGGGTATTGATGACACCCTTTGGATCGAACTCGACGAGATTCGGCTTTATGACGATCCGCTTGCCACTAATTTCCAAGCCAAACAGTTTTATACCACGTATGATTATTTCTCTAAGACCGTTCCCGTAGCTGGCTGCTGCCAATACCGCAACTCGGGAGGATTTCTGCTTAATATAGGCAGATTTTTGCCAGCGCAGTTCCTCATTGCAAGCGCCTAATAATGGATAGAGCGAAGCGATCGCCGATGTTTTTAAGAATCCTCGCCGGTTCATGTTTTGTCGAGCCCTATACGCGAAACAAACGCGACCTGTCTCCTGCGGCAAGGATGCTGAGCGCGATCGCTTTGGTTTCGCCAAGGAATTTCGTTTTCACAAATTTTTCCTCGAGGCGTTTTCTAAGCTCAGAATTATCGTGACCATAAAGTGCCAAACAGATAGAGCTCCATCCGAGCGCCAGTCCAGAGTCGGTTATCGCCGCCGTTTTTGATAAAACCCTGAGACTAACCTGGTTCTCGGTCCGCTCCTTATGATTCTGCAGTGCAATCAATGCTAGCGCGGTAATGTCTGGGTAGGGCCATAACGGATCGCCGTAAACGGCGGTGTTGCCATAATTCCATCCGCCACCCTCGCACATCCGGTCATAGATCATGAGCTCGGCTTGGTCCACGCGTTCCTTAACCGCTTTCGCGGAAAGTCGTGATTTGATCTTTTTCAACGCGATCAAACAATAACTCGTGGGCTCTACCCAACTGAAGGAACTGGGTGTCCAAGACCAACCAATCAAGTCATCGTTCAAATGAACTGCTTTTTTTTGGAAAGACAGTGCCAAAATTAATTTCGCCAATATTCCGGGCTTGCTACCCTCCTGCGCAAGAATCCAGTTGCCGGCTCTGACCAACCGCTCCCCCTCGACACCTGAGTCGCTGAGCGCGATAAGGGCAAGCGCCGTACTCCACGAGGCCGCCGTTGCTCCCGCACCATAAGGCCAGCTACCGTCGGATCTCTGAGAACTGCTCAACCAATGTTCGGCTTTCCGTACCGCAGGGTTCTCACTAGAATCCGCAAGAGAGCGCAAAGCTAGCAATCCCAGCGCAGTGGATTCGGTGTTGCTCTGTTTTCCGGGAACCGCGCCCCACCCACCGTCGGGATTTTGGCCCTGGTTCAGTAGCTTAATCGCTTCATCCAACATCATCGCTCATTTTTGGTAACGCGAAATTCTATGTTACCGTCCAGGCGGTCAAGAAATTTTCACCTCAATAAGCCCTCACCAATTCATCCGAGACCGCAGAGTCGCGCTTGTACAAGCGAAGCTGTCGAGTGAAGCGATTATCTGATTTAACCGGGTCTTGCTGAATAAAAATACGCTGCCGGACCCTGGAAGCGAGAAACGACTAGCAGTTAAGGAAAAAAGCTCATCGTTTCCGCAGGATTTACGCAAGCGAGGCGTCGGAAAATTACGATCGGAGTAGCTAAATTCAAGAAAATTCGAGCAGAAAAACTACCTGACTTGCGCCAACTCCTCATCAATCACCGACGAAAATGCCTCCAACGGCAAAGCTCCCGACATCTCACGTCCGTTGATAAAAAAAGACGGCGTTCCGGTCAGCCCTAGCTGAGCTCCGTCGTTCAAATCCTTCTGCACTACTGCTCGGTATTTACCGCTCGCCAAACACTGATCGAACACAGCAGTGTTCAAGCCGACCTGTTTCGCAGAATTCTTCAGATCCTCCGAGCTCAACTTCGGCGAGACGGAATAAAGTTGATCGTGATACTCCCAAAACTTTCCCTGCTCCCCTGCACATCGAGCAGCCTCTGCGGCCTGCCGCGCCAGTGGGTGAATCGCATCCAACGGCAAGTCTTTGTGAACTAGACGCACTTTGCCGTCGTACTTCTTCAACAAATCCTTAAACGTGGGCTGGGCAGTTTTGCAGAACGGACATTGAAAATCCTCGAACTTAACGATCGTTACCGGTGCTTTTTCCGCGCCACGAATAGGTGCGCCGGTGAACGGCACATCCGATCTGTAAACGGGTGGCGCTTTTAGTTGGGTTGTAATCGTCGCCTTGGAACGAAGTGCTTTGATATAAGCAGCTTTCTGGTTCTCAATCTTCTGGTCACGCAGGTAATCACGGATTTGGTCGTGAACTTTGTCAAACTCAACCGGTAGGCGAGTTCTGTTTTCTTCGTAAAAAGATTTTATATTGTCCTCAGTGATAGGAGCGACCTTATTGTCAACCTCACGTTCCATCAACGTCGAGACGGAAATGCTTTGCCTTTTCGCCTCACGAGTAAGGAGTGTTGCTCCTATGTACTCATCCAGCTTCTGGCGTTCCAATTTGTAAACTTGTTCACGTGCGGTCGACAGCGATTTCCCTGCTGCGCGATCCACTTCCGAGCGATGAATGGCAACGCCGTCTACTTCAGCAATCTTTTCGGAATTGTCAGACGCTTTACACGCAAAAACTATTTGGACCGCGAAACCGGCAGCTAATATCCAACCAAATTTCTTCAAATTCATACAAGATCACGAAGTAACACCTGACCGGTTGTTTTGATCTCACAGTAGAGACTCCCGTTCAAGGTGTGCGAGTCCCAGGAGCAACATATACCGTCTATTCTATTTACATGCCTTTAGCTGGCTCGCGCACCAACCTATTAGACTGGCATAAAAGATCCGGGGTATTGTTGATGCTCTGTTTGCAAGTTATGTCGGCTTTAATATAACTGTCACTGCCGTGCTTGAAAATTCCTTTGTAGCACATCTTGGCCCAGTCTACGATCGGGGTCGGGTCTTTGGCATTGCAGTTCCCGGCGCCCACTATCACCGGGATATTCCAGCAGCGGGTCGGATACGCTTCGAAAAAGTTCTTAGCAACATCATAGACGCTCGCCACCTGCCCTTTGTTCTCGTAAATTGGTATGCCGATATCGACATCTCCCACAGGAAGGCCCGTACAATCCTGGGTGGCCTGAAACAATGATTTAATATCAGTCGCTCCAGAAGAGTTATCGAGATAAGTAGTCCAGCAGGAATTCTCGCCGTTCGCTGGATTTTGTTGCGCGATTTCCATATCCTTTACTGTGCTGGTTCCTTGGCATGACTGCTGCCAGAGAGCGATTGGAATGCTTGGCCGGCCGCTTATGACAGAGACCGCGCTGACGCTGACATTGTTCGTTGTCTGAGCTGCGCTGTTGCTACCGAAGAGCCGCATTAAAGGCGTGAGAAATGCAGGCGTTTTCATGGCGCTGCTATCTTCCAACGCCACCCTCACGCCATTTGCCGCAGAGAGAGCTACATTGTAATTGGTGACCTTGTTGTTGACGAAATCATACTGCACGTAGCTGACGTTAGTGTTACTGATCTGATTCGTAGAGCTGCCGGTGTAATTATTCGTGCTGGCGAAAGCAGCAGCGCGGGTTTTGACCTCAGAGTCATCGTTTTTCGCAATGGCGGCAGGTAACGCCGTAACGGCAGACAGTGCAGCAGCGTCAACGGCAGCTTGTCCCATCGAGCGAGTGTAAATCAGCTCGCCACTATCTAAACCCATGCCGACCATGATCATCAACAGCACGATCATGAGAGTCACGAATACCAACACGGAACCTTTATCGTTTCTTATAGAAGCCATAGAAACCTCCTGCGAAAACCCGTTGTAATCAGGTACACGGTGTGTTGTTTGTAACCGGCTGAAATTCATACCGCATGAAAGCAGAGCGTGTGATCAGTACGTTATCAGGAGCAGTACCCCCGAATAGCCTCATAACTTTATATAGCCCGTAAGTGTAACTTCCTTGACCGACAACTTCGACAAACCTTGCGCAATTGGCGGCCCCGGCAACATGCAAAGTAGCCGTTGCCGTTTTTGACTCAGATATTGCGGCATTCTGTTCAGAGCTTCATTCTGAATTGCAGTATTATCAAAGGGATCTGTGCTAGCTCCAAAGCGGGCCGCCTCTCGTACGGCATTCTGGGTTAAATGCGCAGTAAAAATGGCAATACCGAAATCCGCTGGGATATACAAAGCAACTAACAATAGTGGGGTAATTAAAGAAATTTCAACGATACTTTGTCCCTTATGATTCACAACTCGTGCGAGAAACCCTCTATTCAACATTGGTGCTCCCATCGCATATCAGTTTGGCGCGAAATGGTCGTACCCGCCGGTACGTTAGCTCCAAAAAACCGAAGAAGTCGGTAAAAGAAATAATTGTAGGTTCCCTCGACCCGGACGTGAACTTGCCGGTTGCAGGCTGTTCCTCCATCCAGACTTACCGTCACGGTTGTGGAAGGCATCAGGGCCGAGGCTACCCGTTTCGAAACCTGATCCATAACGCTGTTCGTTACCGTGTTGCAATCCACGCGAACCGTACAATTCCCTACTTGAGTACCGACATTAGGGTCCGCTGCAGCAATTCTAGCTCCGTCGCGAGCCGCATTTGAAGCAATTTGGGCGGTGTAAAAGGCCAGCCCAAAATCGGCCGGGATCCAAGCTACGACGAGCAGGATAATAAAAACTAACGAGAACTCGACTAGGGTTTGACCTTTAAGGTTGGAACGTCCTACGAGCGCTTTAGGGAAGGTTGATGAACTAAAATAAGCAATGCATTCCGTAATTATAAAATTCATGGTCTTCACTCCTGAATGGCTTCGAAGTGAAATCCATCCTCCTGAACTCTAGCCGATCTGGCTCAGCCGGGTGTCTTTCAGGTCGTCCATTGCGGAAGTTTCCACAAGAGAAATTTCAAACTGGTCGCCGATTTCTGTTCGCGATTTCTTGATCGTCCCGCTGGGCAGTTCCAGAACGCTATACCCGGAGAAGTGAACGGGACTTATCCTGAACGGCGCCAAGTCCGCCATCAGTCCGACCACCGTATGTTTCTTATTCAGGAAAACCACATCGATTGGAAATTTCATTCCGATTGTGTGAATACCGCGGCTCGGCATGAGCCACAACGCCTCTTCAGGTCCGAGATGGGTTCTTTTAAGCAATCCGATGAGCCGAGTTAGAAAATTATCGGCTTTTCTCACTTTGGTAGCGAGCCATGTCTCCTTCGTCAAATTTATTACCGGCACGTTCCCGCCTAGTGCAATGGATCGGAAAGCATCTGCACAATTCCGAGCCCCGGAGGGCCGAGAAGGATGATAAAAATCGCCGGAAGAATAAAGAATACCAGAGGAAAAATCAACTTGATGACGGTCTTTCGCGCGGCTTCCTCGGCGGCCTGGCTACGTTTATCGCGCATGGTTTCGGCATATACCCGAAGCGAGCGCGCGATGCTACCTCCCATCTCTTCTGTCTGAGTAAGAAATGTCACGAGCGCACGGAATTCCTCGATACCAACACGATCCGCAAGACGAATCAGAGCCTCTTTACGATTGGCACCAGCCTGCATTTCCTGCGTCGATAGCACGAGTTCTTCGCCTAGCGCCAATCCTTGAGAGTTCTGTTCTTTGCCCACACGGTTCAGTGCGGCATCGACACCCATACCCGCCTCGACGCAGACGACGATCAGATCGAGAGTATCAGGCAAAGTTTCGCGCATCTCCCGCACACGCGCTCGCGATTTCCGAAACACCGTGAGAAAAGGCAACATGAACCCAATGGCTGCGCCGACACCGGCAAGCATTAGAAAATCGCTCATTGCCGCCCCTGACGTGAGCGCCAGTAGCATGCCGCCAAATCCAAAGGCGAGGCAAAGAAAAATTCGCAGCCCCCAGTATATCCGCACGGCCCGATTGCCGCGGTAACCGGCCTGATGGAGGCGACGCGCGGCGTTGTTAAAGCGCTCGGGCAATTCTCGGTCGCCAAAAAAGAAGTTACTGACCTGCTCCCAGAAGGTTATCTCTTCGGTTTCATGCAGTCGTATTTGCGTTCTGGCTTCGTTCTGGAATCCAATATTCTGCAAACGCCTCTGAATTGCCTCATCGGCGATTGGGGCTTTGGACGCAAGAACAAAATAGACGAGCGCCGATATCAAGCCAAAAAAGCCAACCGCAATCAGAAGTTCCATGCCTACCTCTAGATATGAATCTTGATAATCTTGCGGAACACCAGTATTCCGACAATTTCGAGGACTAGCGCTGCCGCAAGTAAGCCGCGGCCAATGGGATTAATCATCATCTGATTCATCATCTCCGGTTCGCGCATAAACATAAACACGGCGAGAAACGGCGGGACGGAACACACCGTCCATGCACTGATTCGATTTTGCGCCGTCAAGCTCTTAATCAAACGCTCAATGCGGAATCGATCTCGAATGATATTGGATAGTTTCGTCAGCAATTCAGCGAGGCTTCCGCCAACTTCCCGCTGCACCATCAGCGCGGTATTAAACAATCTGACTTCGGGAAGATTCATTCGCTCTTCGAACTTTTTCAACGCATCAGCTAGCGGCAGCCCAAGATTAACCTCTTCGATAAAAACTGAGAATTCGGTTCCCATCGGATCCGGCATTTCTTTAGCGACGAAGACCATCGCTTGAGTCAAACCCAAGCCGGCTTGAAGACTTTGACTGATCATATCGAGCCCATCGGGAAACTGCTCAAGAAATTTTCTGAGCCGCCTCCAAATAATAAACTGAAGGTACATCAGGGGACAGCAAAGCGCGATCACCGCAAATATTAAGCACAGGACCGTTGCCTGGCCAAGAATTGAAGCGAGCAAAAACGTGACCGCAGCCGCACCCACCGAACAGAGCAAAAACATACCTGGCGACATATCAACATTCGCCCGCTCTAGCCTTAGATCAATGCTGTGGACGAGCTTTATTCGCGAGAGAAGATCGTGAACCCACGGAATCTCGCTGTAAGTCGAAGTTTTGAGAATAGTCGCCATTTCTGCGCGAGAGACCTGCCCCAACCTACCAATTGTTGTCAAACGTCTTTTGATTCGAGCCTGCGGTGTGTCTTGCACCGCCATGGGGAGCATGAAAAGAATAACGATCAACGAGACAGCGGCTAAGAACGAGAAAATGCTTATGAGGAGTAAGTTCATAGCGACCTTCTCTTAGCTCCAATCGTAACCGGTAAAAAGTGACTGTTGGGGATCTTGAAACCATACCGCTCCAAGCGGTCCATAAAAGATGGCATAACACCGGTCGCGACGAACTCGCCGATGACTTTGCCATTCTCAACGCCACGCTGTTCGAATTTGAAGATGGTTTGGGTCGTGATCGTGCTACCTTCCATTCCTGTGACTTCCGAGAACTCCACTACTTTCCTGCTACCATCGCTGAGTCGGGTTAATTGCACGATAACATCGATGGCTGAGGCGGCCTGCTCCCGTAGCGCCTTTTCAGGTAGATTTATGCCCGCCATTAACATCATGGTTTCTAGTCGAGACAGCGCATCACGCCCGCTATTGGCGTGAATCGTACTGATGGAACCGTCATGGCCTGTATTCATCGCCTGCATCATATCAAGTGCTTCGCCGCCGCGTACCTCGCCAACGACAATTCGGTCCGGTCGCATTCGGAGGGCATTGCGTACGAGATCCCTCGCCGTCACCGCGCCCTGGCCCTCGATATTAGGGGGACGCGTTTCGAGCCGTACAACGTGCTCCTGCTGCAGCTTCAACTCAGCAGAGTCTTCGATCGTGACGATGCGTTCGTTTTCCGGAATGTAGTTCGATAAGCAGTTCAGCAACGTGGTTTTGCCGGCACCAGTGCCGCCGGACACAATCATATTAAGCCGAGACTTGACGCATGCAGCCGCGACCTCGGCCATCTGTGGCGGAATTGAATTGAATTGAATGAGGTCATTGATGGTAAGACGTTCTGCGCCGAATCGCCGTATTGACAACACCGGACCGTCGAGCGCCAGAGGTGGAATTATTGCATTCACACGCGAGCCGTCCGCCAATCTTGCATCCACCATTGGCGAGCTCTCATCAACCCGGCGACCCACCCGAGTGACAATTCGCTCAATAATCTGCATCAGGTGCGCATCGTCACGGAAACGAACATCTGTTTTTTCAAGCTTTCCATATCGCTCGACGTAAATTTGACTGGATGAGTTTACGAGAATATCGGAAATCTCCGGATCCTTCATTAATGTTTCGAGAGGACCCAGGCCGAATACCTCATGCTGAACTTCCATGACTAAGCGATCGCGGTCTGCACGACTCAGCGGAATCGCCTCTGCCATCACCATATCTTCGAGAATACGGCGAATCTCGACGCGAACACGCTCCATTTCCAAGTTGGAAAGTTTCGAAAGATCCAATGTATCGATGAGTCTTCGATGGATGCGAAGCCGCAAGTCTTGAAGGATCACATCCGGACTCGCGGTCTGCAGAGATCGAAGTGGCATCCGCGAACTGTCGCTGGTGCTTCGATCCGAATCCCAGCGTTCCTTCTCTGATTCCATTAACGGGTTCTTCATTTATGCGCCCCTTACTTTATCAATCCCCGCACGGGGGGTAGCAGCCTTCCTAACAATCCCGATTTCTTTTCATCTTCCACTTCTCTCCGAGATGGTCCCGCAAACAAAAAAGTGTTCTGCACCGCCTCTGTTAGACCCAAATAGCTTTTGGCGATATCTGATTTTGAGTCACACTCCTGAATCGAGAGGCCTTGATTTACTGCCGCAATAGCTACCGGATAGTTATTCGGCAACGTCCAAAACACCTTCACGCCAAGCGCTTTTTCAACCGACTCCAAAGTCATCAATTTGCTTTTGACGTATCGATTCAGGATAAGCCGAATCTTCTTATCGTAAATCCCCATGCGCTCGAAAAGCTCCAGCGCCCGGTGAGCGCTCTTCAGCGAAGGAACGTCCATCTCAGTTATGAACAGAATTAGATTGGCCTTGTCGAGTACGAGCGCCAACATGTCATCGAATTCTTTTGGAGTATCGACCACGACAAAATCAAACGATTGCGCTAAAACATCCAGTATTTCATCAATGTCGGCCGGCGTTATCCGTCGTGCGTCTTCAGCATAAAATGGCTCGGCCAAGACTCTAATTCCCGAGGCGTGCTTCACTAGTGAGCCGTCGAGAAAGAGAGGATCGATACGCTTTAAATTCTTAACCAAATCCAAAATGGTATAAGAGGCATCGATATTGAGAAAGCTAGTTACTGAGCCGAACTGCAATACTAGGTCGACAAGACACACCGACTTGTGCTGCGCGACGAGACAGGCTGCCAAATTCGTTGCCGCAGTCGTCGAACCGACACCTCCCTTGTTGGACGAGACAGCAATGACATGTCCACGTTCATTCGCCTTTAACGTATGGACATCAATTTTCTTTCGGATCGCGTCGAATGACTTTAAAACCTCGCTCCAGCTGAACGGTTGAGTTAAGAACTCCTCCGCACCCGAGCGCATTGCCCGTAAAATAGTATCCGGCGCCCCCGTTGGCGATGTCATTACCAATCGGACGTTCGCCAATCTAAGCTTAATCTGTTCTGCAACAGAGAAAGCGCGCTCGGGATCCAAGTTAATGTCGATCACCGCAACCATTGGAGCGGTGCGGTTTTTTAGCGCATCGAATGCGTCACCGTAACCGCAAATTCGTGGCTCCACAGATACAGAGGCTTCTCGCTCAAGTTGCTGCTTGAGAGAAGCGAGCGCCAAACTATCTTCACCGATGAGGCAAATTGGTAATTTCATGAATTGGTTTTAAGTGTACTTCGAACCTACATCTGCGATTCTATGGAATCGACGCGCCTCGATTGGCGGGCTTTTTCTCATCGTTGCCACCCGGAACGGGCACCTGGCGAAAATCGGGATCGTCATATTTTTCCAACGATGGGAGCTGTGGCTTTTCCCCCGGTTTCATAGTTCGGACGATCCTCGGGGTAATGACGAAGACGAGCTCCGATTCCTTGTTGTTGAATTTTGTACTTCTAAACAATGCGCCCAAAATCGGAACATCACCTAAAAAAGGAAATTTCGTAAGATCCTTTACAGTCCGTTGATCTAGTAACCCGCCGATGATCAGGCTCTCGCCTTCCTTCAATTCCACTCGACTGACCGTTCGGCGGACCACAAAACTTGGCGTTCCGGTTCCGGCGCCGGCAGCGATATCGCTAACCTCTGGAAACACCCGAAGGTCGATTCTATCGGACAGAGTAATTGTCGGAATAAAATCAAGCCGAACACCGAATGGCTTATAAATCACGCCGAAAGTATTTGCGGTCGTCGTAATGATTGGAACTTCTCCACCAGATAAAAATCCTCCGCTACGACCGTTTTTAACCACAAGCCTCGGCTGAGCTAGTATTTGTGCGACGTCCTTGTTTTGTAGCATGCGGTAAAGCGTCGCAAAGGAATACGCGCCGTTCACCCACTGGAACGCTCCAGTTGCGGGCGGAAAGGTGCCCACACTAGTAATAGCATTCCCAACGATTGTCTGTGTTCCAAGCGAGCCAAAAGCTGAACTCCCAATCGTGCTTAAACTCGCCACTTGGCCTTTATAAGCTTGGGCAAAATCAAATCCGATATCCCTTAATTTAGTCATTGAGACATCGGCTACTACAACATCTAACTCGATTTGGCGGATTTCCCTGATAACAAGCAGATCAATGACGCCGTCTATTTTCTTTTTGTCATTCCAGCGATATGGGTCCGTCAATGAAGCTTCTTCGTTAAAGGCTAATGTGCCGCCACCAGCGAAACCAGTTCCCGAGCTCGAAATTTGCGCGATTGGCGAGGTACCAATTGTAAATGACTGACTCGTTGAAGGAGTAACGGTCGCCGGAGGCTTGGGCGGGAGGTAGGTCGCGACAATTTCCAAAACTCGATCATAGACAACCTCGTTGGACACTTCGCCGCGCAACACCAGAGATGGCCCAGAGGTCGAGATCTCAACCGTCTCATTTGGAAACACAGATCTCAATTGAGTACGTAAAGCGGAGATATCTGGCGCGACAATCAGATCATAATTCGATACCCCACCTTTGTCATCGAAAATAATTAGCGAGGTAGTGCCAACATTTTTTCCGTTAATCAAAAGTTGACTCGGAGCCACGACTAGCACGTCAGCTACTTCGGGCTGAGAAACCGAAACCCGCTTAGCTCGCTCAGCCAAACGAAATACCATTGACTTATTTACGGTTACAGTTATGGCTGGGGTTGTCTGCGGCTGTGCGCCTACGCCGCCCGCCAGCACAACAACGAGAACGATTGCCACCGTAAAAGCAATTAGTCGCCCCGTCACGTAAGAGTTCCTCATGGACGATCCCCTTCCCGACTAGAATTCCACCACGTTACGATTACTACCGTGTATTACCTCGACTCTGTACTTATCAGGTGGAGGCACGGCTCTAACACCACCGGAAGCCTTCTGCGGCGCCGCCGCTAAAGCCAACAGATCCCTTTTATTGCTACCGATCGTTGCTATTGGTGCGTCATCGCCAAGCCCCCGCAGGGCTAAAACAATTTGGCCCTCTTGGGATGCTAACGAAAGCTTTTCCGCTTCTTCGGGGGTGACTTCTAATGTTATCGAACGGGCAAGCTGGGGCTTCCCATCCTTTTGCTCAGTACTTTGGGCGACCGACAATACCCGCTTGTTCTGTAAAACAATCTTTGAAATTTTTGCATCCTGCGCCGCTCCCAACGGCGTCGTCGTGAGAATCACGTCCACTCGATCGTCTGGAACGATAAAGCCACTCACGCCGACAATTTCATCAACTCTAAGAGCGAGGGCTCGTTTGCCAGCCTCAAGACGAACCGTGAGACCCGCCCCTTCGCCAGCAAGGCGAGACTCCAAGATCGGCTCGTTGGCCAAAATCTTCACGCGGCTTACCTTACCCACAATTTGTTGCGGCGTTGAAAATGCGCCGGCGGGTATTGAAGTTTTCGGCCAAGGCGTAGTTTTCGTCAACCCCTTTTTGAGCGTTTCTTCGTTGAAGCTAGTTCCCGGCAAAATATCCTGGGCGGCAACCACAATATCCTGATTCGCAGCTCGAAGGGTGTCGGTCTCTTTTTGTTGATGGCTGAGAAAATTGTAAATGCCATATGCGGCTACAAGACCGAAAAATACGGCAACAACCAGAGCGATCTTCAACCTATTCTGCATAGCAGCTCCTCATCTAATCATTAGTTCTCAACAAATCAGCGATTTACCTTGATTGATTCATGCAGGTTGCCTTTAGAAGGAAGCCCATTTACCTGTTGAATCAAAATAATATGCGAGTATTGTTCCAGCTGCGAAAGCGACACCCCAAGGAACAGACATATCCCTCTCGGAAGTTCTCGCGGAAACAGAAGCCGGCAAAACTTGTCCGCCGCTAAGTACCATAGTTTTTAAATCCAACCAAAGTTGTCTAAACCGCGAACTGCGGGCAAGACCTGTAATCATATATGCAGCAGCAATCAAGCCCGCTACAAGTGCAGAATAGAAAAAAACCCGCGGTAACCAGGAAACACCCAATAGCGCACCTACAACTCCAAAGTATTTCACGTCTCCGGCTCCAACCCATCCAAGCGCGAAAGGAAACACTAGGACTACAACTCCTACCACGAAGCCCAAAATGCTGGCAACTAAATAGCTGGAGCCATGAAAGCCATTTAGTACGAGCCCGCACAGCAATCCGACCACAGTAAGCCAGTTCGGAATTTTTCTGATCCAAAGATCAAAAAAAGCCGCTAGGCCGCTTACGGAAAATATAAGGGCATCCGAAATAGTCAATTTTTAAAACACGATTATTAGCCGCCAAAGGGTACATTCGATCCTAATTGTTGTCAAGGAGAATCACGTCCAATGCTCGGCTCGGCACGGGAGTGGATTATTCCACTTCCGGGCCGAGCCGTTCCTGCATAACCCCGTACTAGGATGAGCTGGTACAGCCAGAAGGATCACTAACGCAGACGGTGACTTTACTCCAACCGCTGGCCAACTGACTGCCAATATTAGTATTCTTGATAGCAACCCAGAAAACCAGCGCGACAAGAACGACAATCAAAGTATACTCAACCAAACCTTGACCATCCTCCTCAACTACCAAGCGCTTTAGAAGCTCCATCGAATGTTCACCCCCTTCCTGTATTTAACTGTGTTCACTTGTTGATTGTTTACAGCGTTGAGCCCTGAGAGCAGAATACATGCCAGAACAAACTTGATCGAAATTCAGCTGATTATCGTGAAAGAAGGCCGAAAACGACCTTGCTGCTTGACAAAACTGACAGCGAGACTGAAGCCCGTGTCATAAATCTGTGCACGGAAGATTCGTTGCGTTCTACGAAACAAACATGAACAGCCAACGCATCGTAATACTCACGCAAATTCTATAATCCGAACCGTACGTACTGCTGCGTCCGAGCTTGAGTACGCAGTGGCGGAATGCCATCTGGTTGATCATTATCAACCAGGAACGTTGCAAGGTATAGAATTTGCGTCAAATGGCGATCATTTAGCAACTATTCAATTCTGCGAGTTATCGTCGTTTTTTTCCAGCTCAACATGATTATTTGAAGGAACTTCAAAAATGAACAGCAATCAAAAGAGCACTCCGCTTACAGTCATGGTTATTGAAGACCATCCTGATCAGCGAGACCTATTGGCGATAGTGCTCCAACGCGAGGGATATAAAGTTATTACTGCCGGGAATGGCATAGAAGCACTCGAGAAATTGGCCGCTGAAAAGGTTCAGATCGCCCTATCCGATATCATGATGCCTAAAATGGACGGGTTTGAACTAATTAAGCGCATCCGAGGCAATCCGGCGCTGAAAAGTATTTACTTAATATTGATTACCGCTAGAATTCAGGAGGGAGATCGTGTTCGAGGGCTGGACCTTGGGGCAGATGATTACATCACAAAACCATTTTCCTTTTCCGAACTACTTGCGCGCATACGGGTGGGCTCAAGAGTCGTGCAATACCAACAACATCTCGAATATCAAACGCAAGTAGATTCGTTAACCGGACTATTTAACCGACGCGCTTTCGAAAACAAGATGGGAGAAGAATTTGAAAGATCGAAACGATATCACAGTCCGTTATCACTGCTGATTTTGGATATCGATAACTTTAAGCTTATCAACGACACCTATGGTCATCACGGTGGCGACGCCGCCCTTGTCAAAATTTCAGAAACCTTTCGTGAGAAAACCCGTCAAAGCGACTTTCCTGCACGGTATGGCGGCGAAGAATTCGTTCTCGTTCTGCCAGAAACCGACCAGGAAAACGCAGTCCAGGCAGCTACCAAAATTCATGACGCCATACGATCAAGCGCGTTCGGTACAACTGTCCGGCCCTTTCGCCTCACAGTCAGCATTGGTGTAAGCTCAACATCTATAAAATTTTATTCCGATTGGCAGGAACTATTGCGTGATGCTGATCACGCCTTGTACATTGCAAAAAATTCGGGCAAGGATCGAATCGAAGTCTGCGAACCTGAAAAACAAATCGCCCAATCGGAAACTCGTGCTGATCCATAGTTGATATGTTACGGGATTTGACGGGGTTTGCTCTCGTTTTGGCGGCTTTGCTATTAACTGCCATTGGCTTGCCGTCCGTAGGGTACGTCTCCTCGGTGTCTTCAGCATTAGCCCAATCCCGCGAAACTGTTGGATCCTCCCGCCAATCACTGAAAAACTCGCGTAAGGACGATATCGCCGAACGGCTTAGTCCTTTTTTGCAGTCATTAGCCGCTTACAAGGACCTGATTGTTTACGGCGCAATAGCCTCTTTCGGAATTCTAATGATGGGGTTGGCGATAGGAAGCGCCTCGTCAGGTGCCAAAACCAATACCACTGAACAGTTGACGCGGTTAAAAGAAGAGAAGGAAAAAGCGGAAAACCTCGCTAAGCTAAAAGCAGAATTTCTTAACCAGGTCTCTCATGAGCTGCGGACACCGTTGGCGGTTATCATTGGTTATATCGAATGCATCACGGATGGCCTCTACGGTCAAATCGATATGAAGCACAACGAGATACTTCAAGTCGTCGCCAAGCAATCTACGCATTTGAAAAACATGATTGATCAAATATTGATTTATTCGAGATTGGAGGCCGGTAAACAACCAATTCGAATAGAGGAGTTGCAGCTCACCAAAGTAGTCAATGATCTCAGAGACACATTTGAATTTCTTTGCCGACAGAAAGGCATAGAGCTTCGCTGGGAAGTTCCGAGAGAGGCCGTAACAATGCGCAATGACGCCACGCGCGTCAAAGAAGTGGTTAGCAACTTACTGCAGAACGCGGTCAAATACACAGACCGAGGATCCATTTCGGTTCGTATAAGCAACGCCCCCGTCGCGGATTCAGTTATGATCGAAGTGCAAGATACTGGAATGGGCATTTCTGAGCAACATTTAACAAGCATTTTTGAACCTTTTATGCAGGTGCACAAAACATCCTCAGAAAACTCGCGTGGCGGTATCGGCTTAGGCCTAAGCATCGTCAAGAAACACTTAGACCAAATTCACGGGACGATTACCGTAGAAAGCGAGCTCGGCAAAGGATCGCTTTTTCGCATAGTTTTGCCGCGAAATCCCGATAAACAGAAGTCCCGATCGCGTTGGCTGTTGCCCTTTGGCAAGCGTTTTTCTGGACCCCGTTTCACCGTATGGGCTCGCCCGCAAACCTCAGCTGGAAGTGAGCGCCAAAAACCGGCCAAAACACGTCAGGCACTTGGCTGATCACCTTAACAGATCACTAATCACCTCACCGTCGAGTCAAGAGTGGCCGCTGAACGAGATCCAATGCCGAGCCAGCTTTCCCACTTCAAATTGACATTCCGAGCGACTTTTCTACCCTCCATCGGGAACATGATTTTCATAGCCGTTTTTTTTGTTCTCATTTTCGGCTCCGGAAACGCGCTGCTTGGCGATGGCGACACGGGATATCACATAAAGACGGGGCAAGTCATTCTAAAGAACTGGAGTATTCCGGCACACGACTTCTATTCCTTTCACTTCCCAGCGCTGTCGTGGACAGCGCACGAGTGGCTGGCGGAGGTGATAATGGCACTTCTTTTCGAATGGGCAGGACTGACTGGAGTCGTTGTCTTTTTTGCATTTGTACTCGCCTTAACTCATTGGCTCCTCTATCAAAGTCTTAAAGCGAAATCAGATGATCTTATCCTCTGTACCTTTGTTGCCTTACTGGCAACCGCAACTTCTTCAACACATTGGCTTGCTCGCCCTCATGTTTTTTCTATTTTACTGACTGTCATTTGGTGTCACTGCCTTTCTGCGTATCAATCGAAGAACAGAAATGTTTTTGTCAGCTGTCTTCCTATTCTCATGCTGCTCTGGGTTAATCTTCACGGCGGATTTATCATAGGCTTAATCCTACTCGGGATCTATTTGGCGAGCGAGTGGGTCTCTCTATTAACCGCGAAACCAGAAAGCTCATGGATTCATCGTAAAAGAGCAAAGACTCTCCTGCTTCTATTGCTCGCATGCATGGCAGCATGTTGTTTCAATCCTCATGGTTTTGACATTTTATTATTTCCTATTCGCGTCACATCTGATCGCTTCGTCATGGATCGTGTTACGGAATTCTTATCACCTAATTTCCACGAACCGCTTCCTTTCAAGTATATGCTGCTTCTTTTAATTGGCGCTCTTGCGGTGTCACGATCGAAAGTTGGTTTCGTCGATGTTATTTGCACCATGCTATTATCGTACATGGCGCTCTATTCGGCTCGACATGTTTCGCTCTTTGCCATAATATTGGCCCCTGTACTTCTTAAAGCATTGACCGATATTGCGGGCAGACTGGCAGAGCCTTTCTCGACCTGGTATGTGACTCGCAACCAGAATTTGCTTACGATTGACCATAATCTTAAGGGATATCTCTGGCCGACAACGAGTCTCGCCGTGGTTACCACTCTCGTCGCGACAGGGTTCATTACTTACCGCTTCGATGATAAACGGTTTCCAGTTAAAGCCGTCGAATTTTTACACCGACAAAAAATTCACGGCAATGTGTTTAACGATGATGAATTCGGCGATTATATGATCTATGCCGCATGGCCCACCTACCGTGTCTTCATGGATGGCCGCTCTGATATGTATGGGGAAAAGTTTGGCCGCGACTATCTGCGCATCGCCAATGTCGCACCGGGATGGAAACAAACTTTAAAAAAATACAACGTTAGTTGGGTTATCTTCAATACTGATTCCGCGCTAATAGCTGCCTTAAAGGATCAACCAGACTGGCAATCAGTTTATTCAGATCCAGTGGCGACCATTTTTGTCAAGAACGAACCTAAACCGCTCGAGCTTTTGGCCAAACATCGTGATAGTTCTGTAATTTCCAGATATGAACTGCGGGAAAATTATAGCGAGTAGCCGATGGTTGATCGCGGCGTGTTACCGTAGAACTGACAAATCTGTCCTCTTGAAATGTCTTTTCTGCTAGTCGGTAGTAGCAACCGATGTATCGACGTGGCTTTACGCTTCGCGAAACATCCACAAGAATCCAGCGCTCGGTATGGCACAGCCATTGCTGCCGGACCGAGAGGTCCCAAGATTTCCTGAGCAGCATCGTTTTTGAAGCTTGCGAACGGGAAGACTCGAATTGAATTCCACGATACTAACTGGCGCTCCTACGGTTTCGGGCAATACTGAATTTGAATTGCGCGTTCGGCAAGCTATTCTTTCCGCGAAGCACACGATTCCGCAGGTAGCCGTGCTTTTGTTTGGATTCGATCATCTAAAGGGCGGCAGCCAGACTGGTCGGAACACTGACTGGCAGACTTCAATTCTAATGCGGCTTCGGGGAGCTCTCCGTGACTCCGACACGGTCGCGTTGTTGTCTGATGATCAAGTTGGAGTTCTTTTGCAATCGGTTCAAGGTCCGCAGGACTTGGATTTGGTAGTCCATCGGCTCCTTGGGAGATTGGCGAATCCGGTTAAGGTCGATGATAAATCGATCGTCCTTCAGCCGTATGTTGGTGTAGCTCTATTTCCCGAACATGGCGAGAATGTTGACAAGATGATCGAGCACGCCAAAAAAGATCTTGCAGTTGCCAAATCGAGTAGAAAATCGTTCACGGCCTGGTCATCTAGTCCAAGAACCCTCTTCACAGCCCGTCAATGGATGACGGCGCTTCGCCAAGCTATTGTCCGGGAGCAATTCTTCCTAACATTCCAGCCAAAGATAGACCTCCTCAGGGCACGTGTCACGGGCGTAGAGGTATTGCTCCGCTGGCAACATCCCGAACATGGAATTATTGCGCCAGATCAGTTTATACCTGTGGCGGAGCGAACTGGGCTGATCATTCCCTTGACTCTTTGGGTTTTGCAACAGGCACTCCTGCAATGTCGGCAGTGGAACGAGATGGGGTTAGATATCAGCGTAGCGGTTAACTTGACAATGTGGAATTTAGAGGCACAGGAACTGCCGGAACAGATTGAAGCCTTACTGCACGATACCGGCGTCTCGCCGAACCATCTAGAATTGGAAATTACCGAAACCAGCATCATGAACGACCCACAGCGGGTGATTCGCACTTTGAATCAGATCCGCCAGCTTGGCGCCCATTTCGCTATCGATGACTTCGGCACAGGGTATTCCTCGTTCACTTACCTTACGAAACTTCCCGTGGCGTGCATAAAAATTGATAAATCGTTCGTACAAACTATAGAAACTGACCGTGACAATTCCGTCGTGGTTAAATCGATAATCGACTTAGGCCATAACTTAGGACTGAATGTAGTGGCTGAAGGAGTGGAGACGGCTAATGCTAAGAATCTGTTGCGCGCTTTTCACTGTGACGAGGGTCAAGGGTTTTACTTTTGCCGGCCGATTCCGGCAGATGCCATGACAAAGTTCTTGTTGAATCCTCCGGCAACTGTGAAGGAACGACAGGTCGTTAGCGAAGTCACGGGCTCCAAGATTACGGGAAGAATTGAAGGATCCACTGGTTCTCTGAGCTCATTTCAAAACATTAATGAAAAGCCCACGGGTGTTGCTTGACAAGCAAACTGTTGGCGCGCAGAATTGCGAGGAGCTAGCGACCACAAAGAAAGGAACTAAAATGATGAAGCGCTCTCTAACCCAAGCTGTTGCAGTGTTAATTCTGACTGCATCCATTGTATTGCTGCCCACTCCAACCCACGCGCAGCAAGCCGATAACCGTGAAGATGACGGCGTGTTCGTTTTGGGAAGTATTCTATTATCTATTCTGCACGTTCCTTTGAAGCTCGCTACTTGTGTTGGGACGCAAGCCACCGCTGCGGTCGCATACGCAGCAACTTACGATGTTCGGGGAAATTACGATGGCGGAACGAACGGCAGGGATATCGGGGAAACCGCCCGCCGAAGCTGCACCGGTTCATGGTTTATCGCCCCGTCTCAGCTAAAAAGCGACTACGGTAGTTAAAAGCAGTCACTACGCTCAATTCAGACTAATTGGGGTGGAGGCCGTAAGTTCTTCTCCGAGGACGGCAGAACCATATTTAGCGATCGTGTGCTGGTTCACCGGACCAAGAAGTCGCCAGTCGATTGCCTGTACCGGAGTTGCCCGTCTGATGCAACGAGGCTCGTTGAAGTTAGCCAAGAGTGGGCGTAGTTTATCGCGGGACTCCGATGTTTCGGCAGCCGATGGGCAAATAACCCAGTGCTTGACGCACCGCGTTGACGGCACTGCGTCCAGGACGAACGCGTATGGCGATTTTGAAAAGTTGCTTTAATGCCTGCTGGATCACTCGGGCTCGGCTTCGGAATTTCTGTTCCATTTGACCGCCACCGACTAATAGCTCCTTCAAAACTTTTGTTGATTTTTGGCCAATGCTCCTGGAGAGAGCCGCCGCTCTTTCATGAAATTATCAATGCCGGCCGACGCACGGTTTTCCTAGGTCCCGCCCGCTACTTTCACCGAAATTGGGCTCTTCCCTTCTCTGTCGGTATATTGTTTACCATCGAAATGAAATCTCTCTCCTACCCGTTTGGGTCTGACTCAAACGTATTTGTACCGTCGGCTCACTTCTGTCAATCCCTCACAACGGCTGTCGGCGATATTAGCTCGGGAGGTTCTTTTTTCTTGCGTCGCAGATCGGGAGATCTCCACGGTTACACACGCTTATGACGGTCGCACCTTAGGAGCTGAACGACCTTCGCAGGCCCGAGTAGGGGAACTGTTAGCCGGACGGCAAGGGTGTCGATCGCGAGATGGAATCCGAGGAAGCCACAGGCAAAGCGCTGGACCGACGAACAGGAAGCGCATGAGGCGAACACGCTGGTTAAGACGGTCAATATCGTCAAAGCCCTAAGCTGATCCGCAAAACGTAGACGTTAGGTTTGCTCCGTGCCGGGTGCTCCAAAAAAAAGCCCGATCCACTGAGAGTGGATGGGGCTTTCCTCAAGGCGTTTTGAAAGAACACCTCTGTTGCTACCACTGCGGCTAGTTATCTCGCAGTTCGTTTACCTCGACGTTTGGCCCACACGGCCAACCCAACGCGACCAATGCCAAAAAAAAGCATGATTGAGGGTTCCGGTAGCCGCAACCCTAAAGTATACCTGTTTTTGCTGATCGTTTCAGCGAAGTTTATCGTCCGCTCGTCACCGTGTGAACTAAGACTACCACTGGAAGCTTGTACACCAGTAGCACTCCGCAAAAGGTTTTCGCGAATTCCTTTTGGCGTCGGGAAAAACAGCAAAAAGGCCAATGCAAGCACACATAATAATTTAGCAGGGAGAAACAGCTTCGACTGCATAGTGCCTCCGAGGACGCACAGTAAGACAGGCAGCGATAGCGACAGCTATGCCGATTGCTAGTTACTCGATTCAAAAAGACTTCCGCGGAGTCTTTTCTTATCTGTAAAGTTATCTTACAACGCGGGCAGTTATGGGTGGATTCTTGGAAGAATTGGAAAATCGAAAGGAAGTTCTCCTACAATGTTGTAAACTGCGTTTCCAATTTTGGCAATCGAAAGTGGCAATAGAACAAATTCAGCCGGCCGCGGTAAATCTTACCGACATTTTATGTCCTCGCCCAGTGAAGCTTGCCAGAATTCTCAACGAAATCCTTCGATGGTACGCCTGAGTCCCTCGTGGAACATCACCTTTGGTTCGTATCCAAGGATGCGACCCGCTGCAGCGATATCGGCTAACGAGTGACGTACGTCTCCAGGTTTTGGCTCGACGTACATCACCTCTGCTTTCCCTCCGATATTCTCTTCGAGCATGCCGATAAGAGTATTCAAGCTCACTCGCTCGCCACAACCTATATTACACATGTTTCCCGCTGCAGAGCTCGCCTCCGTGGCAAGCACATTTGCTTCAACGACGTTTTCTACGTACGTGAAATCGCGTGATTGCTCGCCATCGCCATAGACCGTAATTGGTTTTTTGGCTAATAGCGCGGCTATGAATTTTGGAATGACTGCGGAATATTCCGAGTGAGGATCTTGCGCCGGGCCAAAGACATTAAAATATCTCAAGCTGATTGTCTCCAAACGATAAAGCCGGTGATATAGTTTGCAATAATGTTCCCCAACCCACTTTTGTAATGCGTATGGCGAAAGCGGATTAACTGGCATGCTCTCATTTTTGGGAAGCACCTCCGAGTCTCCGTAAGCAGAAGATGATGCCGCATAGACGAAACGGCGAACGTTTGCCTTGCGACACGACTCAAGTAGATTCAGAGTCGCAGTCACATTAGCTCTGTTTGTGCCAAGAGGATCATTGATTGATCTTTGAACCGACGGAACAGCGGCTTGGTGCAGCACGCAATCAATGCCCTGCACAGCCGCTTTGCTGACTTGCTCATCCGCCAAATCGCCATGTAGGAAATCGATCTCCTGCCGCACACTATGTAATCGCGCCTCTATCCCTGTAGACAAATTATCTACCACGCGAACGTGTTTGCCCTCCGAAACCAGCCGCCTCACAATATGCGAGCCGATGAAACCGGCCCCACCAGTTACGAGATAATGTTTAGGCACTTTCTTATACTCACGTCAGGGAATATTTTGAACAATCAGCGGCCCAAGGATCTTTGTTAGCGAAACGGGCAAATTTTTCCACACCCGAATGGCCGCTCGATACTTCGGATTTGATGGACTTAGATGCGGTATTGTCCGCCCCTCATGCAAAAGATATTGCCAATAAAGCTGAACCGGCAAAGCACCCCATTGTTTTTTGAAATTGAAGGTACCTTCATTCGGCGTCGACCGGCCGAAATCAAATTTTTTGAATCCGTTGTTAAGAGCAAACTTGATCGCCTCCCAATACAGCATGTTGTTAGGACAGAGGGCCTTGTATTTGCCAACGGACGACGCCCACGGTATTTCGAGCACATCCCTGAACCAGAGAGCTATACCGGCTGCAATCATTCTTTTCTCATAATAAACAGCTAGAACTCGAGTGCAATCAGGAAAGGACGTCAAAACGCATTGAAAGAAATGTTTTGCGTAGACTGGCGTGCCAAGGTCCCGCATATTACGAGCAAACACCTCGTAAAACCCGTCCAGAAGCTCTATCTGCCCAATAACGAATTCCAGACCACTTTTCTGCGCCTTGCGTATTTGATTTCTCAGCTTCGCATTAAAGCCCTTCCACTGAGTCTCTTCGTTGGCCGCGAGCTCAAGAATCATCGTTACCTTGTGTTCCTTTGAGGAAAATCCCTCCACGGAATATCCCAAATGGCGCAATTCAACATGCGTCGCCTGAACGGATTTTCGGAGGTGCTCCGCATGGTCCAATAAAAGCTGAGCGGCCTGGAAGTCACTACATACCAAACCGCCATAGTTCACAAAAGGCAAGGACACTAAGAAATTTCCGAAAAGCCGACTATGCATATGAACCAGTGGTAGCACCCCTCGCCACACGCCGCCTTCATCGACAGCCGCAATGTAATAGCACTCATGGCCAAAACTCTGACCTATGATCGACTTCCAGCGGAACCGGTGATAACCAGTTGCCCGCTCTGCCGTTTCTACAAATGAATCCCAATTGGTTTCGTCTTTGTCGACTTGAACTACGTTCATCTGGGCTAAACCTAGTATTTTCTTAGGAAGCAGCGGTGACCCAATCCGGACGTTGCATCTCGGAGACTCAGCGCGCAAAACCACGGATCAAACCGCGTTCGCTCGCGCAGAGACGCCGACATCGAAAAAAGCTTTTGTCATTGAACCGCTTCGAGTAATCAGAGCGTTCGGTCTACCGCGATTGAGTTGGGACAAATTGAAGTGGCAGATTGTGCTCCCTATCTATATCAAACTTTTGCATGAGTTCGTGAACGTATTTCACGGCAGCAGATGGCTGAATCCGCGGCACAAGCGAGGGCGTTTGGACGAACAAGTCGCAGCAGCCACCTGCTTGCTGACAGCAAGCGCGACGGTCTCAGAAGGATTTTTTCCGCTATGGCACCCCGAATTGACTCTCCCGAAACTTGGGCAAACTGAAAATTTGCCTAAAAAAACTGGCCAAATTCCGGGCCGGTCGTTGGTCCCGCAAAAGGTTTTCCCACAAAATCGAGAGCTTTCCGCAGGCGAGTGGGACCCTTCCTGCGACCAAATAGCGAGTTATTAGCCAGTGCGCGATGTTTAAGTTGATGATGCCGAACGATTTTTGCCGACTGAAGACTTCTCGCAAGATCTCCTTATCAATGCAAACGATATTTTTACAATGCAAATAGCTGAGGAGCAAATAAAGATGCGTCGCCGCGACAGAATCTTTGACCCAATCAAAAACCACATTCCAGCGTAGACATTCCTGCGCGCCGCGCAGTATGAAAATTGTGTCCAAAAGCGCAAACAGACCGCCTCTCTGTTTCAGGTCGATCAAGCCCAACGCCCAATGTGATGCCGTATAGACAATTTGCAGCTCCGGTGTCAACCGCTTGACCGCCATTCCTTCTACTCGGCATAATATTGACTCCGCCGCGATATTTTCCCGGCCAAAGACCGGCAGTGCCGACAATTTACTCGCTTGAGGAAAGATTCCTCGATGTACTTCCACCCAAACTCCAGTTGGCGGATGATAAAATGGCATACTATGGTGATGCGTCAGATAGTACGCTGCGTTATTTTTCGATTGCGGACAGAATCCCATTTCGAACAGAAGCGACTCGACGATCGGCTGATCTTTCGCCTCCACTAGAATATCCAAATCACGCATGACCCTGAGATGCGTTTCTGGATAAAATTCGCTGGCAACCGAACATCCTTTGAGAAGCGTAATCGGCGGTAACAACTCTCGGGAGCGCTTCAATAATTCGCGGAGAGTCTCCAGTTGAAGATTATTTAAGAAACAAACGCTGAGATTCGCCGACTCGAGCTCGCGCCATAACGGCGATTCAAACCGGCGCGCATCAGCTCGGCTGAGAAAACAAGCAAGAGGAGCCAAGCCTGTCTCTATGATCCAGTAAATCTGCGCATGAGCAAAATCAGATAACGGCGGAATCGGGTGACCCTGCGAAACTGAGCGTAATAGTGTCAGCGCGTCATGGGAATACTTATAAGGCAGACGAGTCAAAGCTGGATTCCCGCATGGTTAAAATCTCGCACGCAAGCGGCTTGGAGCAATTCACACGTGCTGCGGAGATCTCCGGTGAGAAGCTCGAAGCACGGTGTTTTCGTGACAATAGCGATCGCATTGTCCAACCCGTATTGTCGATGAGCCAGTGGATTGAGTGTATTGATGAGCAGGCGTACCGTAGCGTCCGCTGAACTCATGCGCTTTAGTATCGGAGATTGGGCTTCACCGATGAAGCGCAGAAAAACAATCATTGAAAGCATTAGCGGCTCGGCTACCGGGTCGTCGGGAAAAAGCGAGGTCGGGACATGAATCGTACGTCCGGTAATAACAGCATCTCGCGGCACCGGATAGCCATTGGGCGGTGCTTTTTTTAGGCAGAGAGCCCGCGGAAATGGGAGCACCCGAAACGTCGTAGGGTCGATTGGTGCAATCTCATCGCTCAGGTACTGAAAACCGTGATGTAAAAGTGCCCAAGCCGTCGTTGATTTGCCGAAGCCCGATTGCGCTACCAGGGCGATCGCACGATCACCAAGAGCGAGCACTGCCGCGTGGACAAAATAAAGATCGGGCCTGAGTTTTTGCGTCTCGATGATAAGATCTTTGTCGAACTTGCAAATAAAATCTCCGGGGCCTCTCGCAAACTCAGGACAATCTCCGTAACGCCTTATGAACAGGCCGTCGGACGACCCAGCAGTTATATCGTAACTGACCTGCGCTTGTCTAATCGGTTGCTTAAAAGAACGGTAGACATTTTCTAACAAAGCGTGAGCATCCTGATCGGCACACTCGATTTGCACGCCGCAATCAAGAACCTCCAACTGAAAAGCAGCCATTTAACAAAACATCGAGCGAATATAGCCGGCTCCCGGCTATTTGGTTCTTGTCTTGTTCGTTAGATCTACAAAACTGTTTTTATAGTCTTTTTTGTCTTTATTACCTTGATTGTTCTTGTCTTTCTCCGTCGTACCGATGTAGTAATCTCCGGATCCCGCTGAGGCAAAGGAAAAAGTGGCAGGAATAGTGAAAATAAGCGGTGCGATATACGCGGCTTTCTTGATTATGTCTCTTCTTGTAATGAGCTCTTCAGACATCACGACTCTCCATTTTTAGTAGATTTATCTCATCAGCAGGCTCAGCGACTCAAATTTTAAAAGCGTTTCAGTTACATCTTTCTGGCCAGTCATTAAGTCGACGTCATACGCACTCGCCAACCGAGCAACAATATCATCCACCCGTAAACTGCCATCGCAGCAGCCCCAAATGAAACTAGCGGTCGGATTGAGCCGGTGAAGCACTCCAGCTTCACGGTTCAGTATTACCGCTTCGCCGTCGATAATTCTGCACGGGAGATCCGAACGATGTTGAGGACGCCTTTCTCGGAGTTTTTGACTGAGTTCTGGATCGTGATCTCTTGTAGGGCTCGGATTCGCCATGCTTAAACCTGACATCCGTGTTCCCGAGCAATCTGCATACCGATCGACGAGAGATTGGATCCGTGTGAAACACACATAATTTTCAAATGTTTCCAATACCGTAATGGTTCCAAACAGCATCACGTTTGCCACAATCGGCATAAAACTGTCACGCGCCGCTTTTGCTCGTGTCAATGTGGAATGTCGCTCGTAGAATAACGGAGATCTCCAGTAAATTATGCCGAAGGCGCTTCCCGCTCTCGATTGTTCGATAATCATCAACAGAGTCGAACTATAGAGCAGTCAAATTGGTGTTTGTTGTAAGAACTTGGCAATCATTGACTGTAACGGTAATATTAGCCAACGAAATAACATCTTTCGGCAGCCAAATCACCTCTGCTCTCGCTCTTCTACACAATCTGTGTACCCGCTGCTTGTTATTGCCTCCAATCGAATTGCATTCTTTGGCCTACATTTTTCCCGCACAGGGAACCCGAAATAACTTTCCTAAAATTATTTTCAAATTGTTGAATCGTCCATGCGATTGAAGAGATTAGTTTTTTCTTGACGCAAGTCACATCAAAGGCATTGCAGCTACTCAAATGGTACACACATTGCAGCCGTTGCGGAGAAATTTACAAACGCGGTTGGAATATTCATGAAAAGCATTCAGTGCTTGCTGTGTATCTTTGCGTTCTGTGCGGTCTTGATAGCAACGCCAAACTCGTCAGCGCAAGTGCAGTCTTCTGCAACTTTGCAGTGGCAAGACAATTCCGGGAACGAGCAAGGTTTTGGAATAGAAATGCTGTCGCCGACCGATGCAGATTTTACCGAGGTGGGGACGGTCGATGCCAATACAACACAATTTAGTCTGAGCCTGACTGGAAATTACGGTGATGTGTTTTGTTTTCGTGTCTACGCCTTCAATGCCGCAGGCGACTCCCTCGATAGCAACGTCGCCTGTAAGACTCTTCTCGAAGCGCCTTCACTGCCACCAGTGAGTCCACCCACCACTCCCACCGGTCTGCACGCAACTGTCACTTCCGCAGGGATCATCCGCCTTGCGTGGGATGATGTTCAGGACGAAAGCCAGTATCTTTTTGAACGTCGGCTCGACAACACAACCGAGATGCAGATCATACTAGCGAAAGATCAAACGAGTTTTACAGATCACGACGTGGAAAAAAATAAGACCTATTGTTATCGCCTTGCTGCTATCAATCGTATTGACTCGTCGCCGTTTACTGAATACGTCTGCATCGATACACTGCCGCAAGATAATCTGTGATCGAAACGTAAACGGCAGGCTCACGTGCGCTCGCAATTTGCTTTCCGCGTGTGCCTGGATTTCAGAATGGTGCGTGCTGTCAGCGAAGCGCATTGGTGAATACTGGTATTGATTGGCGAGGCACGATACTGGTATTGATTGGCGAGGCACTTTCTAGAATCGAATGGTCATCAGTTATTTGACCCGTACAAAATTGTAAGGCCGAGAGTAGCGATCCTTAATGCTGCGGTCAAAAATTTCTAAAACGTCCGAAATTTCAAAGGCATCTCTCTTGCTCTCCGTCCGGGCTGGCTCGAAAAGGGGTAAACCGATCGAAAGGTCGGGACACAAAGCCACTGGCCTAACGCCTCACAAACGAGGCTACGGCAGCAGGGTTGCGAACCGAGCACAGTGCCTTCCTAACGCTGTGACTTCTCGCAGCCAACGGGGGGCACATGAAGTCCAATTCACATCTGATCCG
>Ga0207650_10000382_pt1 | contig 41562 bp, 35 predicted proteins | sample KBSS63metaG_FD_184325 | JGI IMG/M metagenome (GOLD analysis project Ga0207650, IMG submission 184325) | Switchgrass rhizosphere microbial communities from Kellogg Biological Station, Michigan, USA - KBS S6-3 metaG (SPAdes) (version 2) | ecosystem: Host-associated > Plants > Roots > Rhizosphere...
GGCTCCATCGCCAGCGTAGTGGCGATCTCGAGCGCGCGCTTCCGGCCGTAGCTGAGCTCGACCGCGGGCAGCGCCGCGTAGGTGCGCAGGTCGACCTGCTCGAGCAGGTCGAGCGCCCGGGCGTCGAGCGTGCGCAGCGACGACTCGGCGCGCCAGAAGTGAAACGACGTGCCGAGCTTGCGCTGCAGCGCAACGCGCACGTTCTCGAGCACCGACAGGTGGCCGAACACCGCCGAGATCTGGAACGAGCGGACGACGCCGCGGCGCGCGATCGCCGCCGGCTTCTCGCTCGTGATGTCGTCGCCGGCGAAGACGATCCGGCCCGACGTCGGCGTCAGGAACTTGGTGAGCAGGTTGAAGCAGGTCGTTTTGCCGGCGCCGTTCGGGCCGATCAGCGCGTGGATCGTGCCGCGGCGGACGCGCAGGTTCACCTTGTCGACGGCAACGAAGCCCTTGAACTCCTTGGTGAGCTCGTGCGTCTCCAGGATGAAGCCCGTCTCGCTCACGGCGCGGCCTCGCCGCCGAGGCGCTGGGTCAGGCGGCGGGCAACGTCGAGGGCGGCGTCGCGGTGACGCGCGCCGCGATCGCTGCCGAGCTGAGCCTTGTTGATGCAGACCGCGATCGCCGCGACCGCCTCGCCGGAGGCGTCGAACACTGCGGCGCCGAACGAGTACACGCCCTCGCGCACCGCCTCGTCGTCGATGCTGTAGCCGCGCTTTCGGGTCAGCGCCAGCTCCTTCAGGAGCGATTCGATGTCGCGCGGGCCCTTGCTGGTGAGCCGGGTCGAGAGCTGGCCGGTGAAGCGGCGCCGGACTTCATCGGGCGGCAGCTGGGCCAGCATCGCCTTGCCGCTACCGGAGAGGTAAGCCGGCAGCCGCATCCCGACATTGAAGGCGAGGCCGAGCGGCCGGGCGCTGTTGCGGACGGCGACGTAGAGCGCCTCGTTGCCCGAAAGCACCGAGAGCAGCACTGTCTCTTCCGGTGCGATGCCGCTGCCACCCCAGATCGCGTTGAACTCCTGGGCGACGTCGGTGCCCGCGACGAAGGCTTCGGCGAGGCCCATGACACGCGGGCCGATCAGGAACGAGCCGTCGGCCTGGCGCCGCAGGTAGCCGAACGAGACCAGCGTCGTGCACAGGCCGTGGACGCTGCTCTTCGGCAGCGCCAGCTCGCTCGACAGCCGCGCCAGCGTCATCGGCTCGCGGCCGCGAGCAAGCCGGTCGAGCAGCGTCAGCGCGCGCGCGACCGCGGGCACCAGCGGCGCGACCGGCGCGGCTTCGCGCGGAAAGGGCAAGGCGTAGTGGGCGGCGAAGGACATGGGCGGACGGGTCGATCGGCGGACGAAGACGTCGTTCAGGAGTCGCCGTTCATCAGGCTGAACGGCTTTCAGCGAACAGGACGCGGAGTCTAGGCAAGCAGACGCCCGCGCGAACCCCTTGGCAAGACCGACCGGGGGTTAGTCCTGTGAGCATTTGCCCTGAGGCCCGGGCGCCGGCCTGGTGAGTCGCCTTGTGAACTAGGTCACTCGGCGGGTGCGCGTTCTTCACTCGTCGCCGAGGGCCGCCGTGACGAGACTGGCGACCGGCCAGACGTGAAAGTCACGCAGCCGTTCCAGGAGCCCGTCATGAAGTCGATCTACGAAGACCTCCCCGCCGCCCTCGTCAGCGCCACGCTGTGCATCGCTGCCACGTCGATGTTCGTGGTCATCTTCGCCAACATGGCGTGAGCGCGCCGCCGTCGTCATCCGGCCGCGCGGCGCGGTTTCAGCGCGCCGCCGGCAGCTTCTTCATGATGACGTGGCGGCCGTCGCGCACGACGACGTAGCCGCCGGTCGTCAGTTCCTTCATCACCCGGTTCACCATCTCTCGCGACGAGCCGACGCGGTCGGCGATGTCCTGCTGGGTCAGCTTCTCGCGCACGACACGCTCCTCGCCGACGGCGTCGGAGAGTTCCATCATCAGCCGCACCATGCGGCCGTAGACATCCTGCAGCGCCAGGCTCTTCACCTGCTCGGTGAGGCGGCGCACCATGCGGGTGAGCTTTTGCGTGAGGTGCAGCGCGAACTCCGGATGCTCGGCCAGGAACGCCGGCAGCTGCGCCGCCTGGACAACACAGCACGTCGTCGGCTCGAGCGTCTTCACCGACGCCGATCGGGTCGTGCCGTCGAGCGACAGCTCGCCGACGTACTCGCCCGGCCCGTGCTCCGACAGGACGACATCGCGCCCTTCCGGCGAGCTGGCGTAGGCGCGCAGGCGCCCTTCGATGACGATGTAGAGCGAGCCGCCCGAATCGCCCTCGTTGAGCAGGATCGTCTGGGCGCGAAACGCGCGCGCGTTGCCGTGCGCGGCCAACGCGGCGAGCAGCGTGGGCGGAAGCTGGTCCTCGATCACGGCGACGCCCTCGGCGGTGCCTGCGACGACATGGCGCCGGCGCGGAAGTCCCCGGTCGATGCGGGCAACGCCGACGCGCCCTCGCTCAGCCGGCCGACGCCATAAAGGCCGACGGCGATCGCCAGCGCGAACGCCGCTCGCTCCGGCCAGCCCAGGGTGTGCGCGTGCCAGAGGAAGAGCGTGGTCGCGGCGAGCAAGGCGACGAACAGGGACAGCGCGAGCGCCCGGCGGCGCCGCGACGAGACCGGATCGAATCGCTCGAAGGCGTCGACCACGAACGGCAGCTTCGGCCAGCGCGCCGCGACGTCCGCCGGCCGCCAGCCCGGCGGCTTCAGCCAGACGCGCAGCTTGTCGAGCCAGCGCGTCGCGCACCACGAATCGCGGCCGAGCTCGGCGTAGACCTGCAGGTTGGCGCGGATCGGGTTCCAGCTCCTGAGCGGCGCTCGCGTGCCGTAGACGCACGGCACCGCCGGATCCTCTTCGGCGTAGGTGCCGAAGAGGCGATCCCAGACCAGGAACACGCCGCCGTAGTTGCGGTCGAGGTAGACGTCGTTGACGGCGTGGTGGACGCGGTGGTTGCTCGGCGCGCAGAACCAGCGGTCGAACGCGCCGAGGCGGCCGACCTGCTCGGTATGGACCCAGAACTGGTAGAGCAGGTCGATCAGTGCGACGACCGCGAAGACGAGCGGCGGAAAGCCGGCGATCGCCATCGGCAGGTAGAAGATCCAGCCGACCAGCCAGCCGCTCGATGTCTGGCGCAGGGCAGTCGACAGGTTGTAGTCCTCGCTCTGGTGATGGACGACGTGCGCGGCCCAGAACAGGGCGACGCGGTGGCCGGCGCGATGGTGCCAGTAGTAGAGGAAGTCGTAGGCGACCAGGCCGATCACCCAGGTCCACGGCGACGTCGGCGAGAGCTGCCAGACGGCGAAGCGTTCGTGCACCGCCACGTAGATCCCCAGCGTCAGCACCGCCGTGAAGACGCCCGCGACCTGGCTCATGACGCCGAGGCCGATGCTCGAGAGCGCGTCGTTGAGGCGATAGCCGGCGCGACCGCGCGCGCGACCGATCGCGAGCTCGACGCCGATCAGCGCCAGGAAGACCGGCGTCGCCAGGACGATGATCTGCGGTCCGGTCACGCGCGCGGCTCCATGGCGCTCAGCTGATGCAGCCTCGCGCCTCGATCTGCCAGACGTCCTCGACGACGCCGCCGGACAGGCCGCCGCGCACGACGACATAACGGTCGTGCAGGTTGACGGTCGGATCGCAGTGGCCGGGGACGAGCCAGACCGTCTCGCCGAGCGCCGGCAGGCTGGCGCGCGAGGCATCGGCGTGCGGACGCAGGACGCCGTGCTCATCGCTGCAGCTGACGTACGCCAGCTCGCGCTGCCAGACACGCGGCAAGCCGGAATCGATCGCGTGCGACTTGTGGCCGGCATCGACGACCGCGTGCCCGGCGCCGCGACTCATCACCCGGCTCTTGACGAAGAGCGCGTGCTCGAAGCGGGGCGCGTTCGGCGCGGCGACGTTGTCGGCGTAGTCGCGGTCCATGAAGAGATAGCTGCCGACCTGCAGCTCGTCCCAGATGCCGCTCGCGACGTCGAACGCGAACGTGCCGGTGCCTGCGCCCGTGACGAGCAGGCAGGCGATGCCGGCGGCGCCGATGCTCGCCTGCGCCGCCCGCGCCAGCGACGCGGCGTGCTGCGATGCCGCCGCGCGCTCATCGTCGCCGCGCAGGTGCTGGGCCGAGCCGTGGTACGCCTGCACGCCGGCGAAGCGCAGGCCGCCTTCGGGCGGCGCATGCGAGACGACGTGCTGCGCGAGCTGGCCGGCAGCCGCGGCGGGACAACCGCAGCGGCCCTGGCCGACGTCGACCTCGACGAAGACGTCGATCGTGCTGCCCGCAGCGGCGACGGCGCGGGCGAGCCGCTCGATGCCCTCGCTCGAATCGACCGCGATCGCGAGCCGGATGCGTTTGGCGAGCACAGCGACGCGCGCCAGCTTGGCGGGGTCGATCACCTCGTTCGAGATGTAGATGTCGTCGACACCGGCAGCGGCGAGCGCCTCCGCCTCGCTTGTCTTCTGCACGCAGACGCCGACCGCGCCGGCCTCGCGCTGCAGCCGCGCAATGGTCGCGCTCTTGTGCATCTTGGCGTGCGGCCGCAGGCGAACACCATGGCTGCGCGCGAACGCCGCCATGGTGGCGAGATTGCGCTCCATCGCGTCGAGGTCGATCACGAGCGCCGGCGTGTCGATCGACTCGACCGGGTCGCCGACCTGCGGCAGCGGAGCGGCAGCGCTCATCGCGACGTCCTGCGCGCGCCGTGCGCGCCGCCGACCGCGCTCATGTCGCCACCCGCGGCACGGTCGGGCAATCGCCTTCGCTCCCGTCGTCGAGCGGATCGCCGTCGAGATGCGCGGTGTCGCTCCAGCCGACCAGGGTGAAGCGCTCGCCCGTGAACAGGAGCCGGTTGATCGTGGCGTTGCCGAGCTCCCACGAGCGCGGCGCCGCGAGGTCGAGGCCGGAAGCGGCGCGGTACAGGCAGTCGAGCACGCCGCCGTGGCTGACGACCAGGATCGTTCGCCCACGCGCGCGCTCGGCGATGCGCGTGACCGCGCCCACCACGCGCGCGCTGAACTCGACAAGGCTCTCGCCGCCGTCGGGCGCGAACGCCGGATCGTGGCGGCGCCAGCGCGCCGCGTCGGCCGGCCAGCGCGCGTCGATCTCGGCGTAGGTGTGGCCCTGAAAGATGCCGAAGCTGCGCTCGCGCAAGCCGGTGTCGGTCGCGATCGGCAGGTCGACGACTGCGGCGATCGCCTTCGCGGTGTCGTGGGCACGCACCAGGTCGCTCGCGAAGATCGCCTCGAGGCCCTCGCCGGCGAGCGCCTCGGCGACCCGCGAGGCCTGCCAGCGGCCGCGCGCGCTGAGGCCGGTGTCGAGTTGGCCCTGCATGCGCATCTCGGCATTCCACTCCGTCTCGCCATGGCGGACGGCGACGACTCGCGTCACCTCTTCGGCGCGCAGCTTCATCCGAGGCGGCGGTTGAGCGTGTACGTCCCGGAATGCATCGCCTCGGCCAGGACGTGCCCGTCGATCGCCTTGCGCAGCTCGGCGCCGCCGAAGCGGCCTTCGACCGGCGCCCGCGCCACCGAGAGCGCGTAGAGCGTGAACACGTAGTGGTGGATGAGCGAGTCGTTCCACGGCGGGTACGGGCCGTCGTAGCCGAAGTAATCGCCGGCGAGCGCCGGGTTGCCGGCAAACCAGCCGGTGAAGTCGTTGATGCCCTGGCGCGCGCGCTCGAGTCCGGGCGCCGTGACAGCCGGACCGGACTTGCCGCGCGGCGAGAAGCCGTTGCTCAACGAGCCCTCTTCGATCGCGCGCGTGCGGACGGGCACGTCGGCGAGCAGCCAGTGGAAGAAGTCGACGCGGGGCAGGTCGGCCGGGATCTCGCGGCCGGCCTGGTTGACGTCGTCACCGCGGCTCGGCACGTCGAAGTCGTGGCAGATGAGAACCAGGGACTGCGTCGCCGCCGGCAAGTCGCTCCAGGCGAGGTGCGGGTTGACGTTGTCGGAAAAGGCCGTGCCGTCCGCGCCGTCGAGGCGGCCGCAGGCGAAGCGGGCCGGGATGCGCTCGCCGTTCGGCCAGCTGTCGCTCCAGAGTTTCATCGTGTCCTCGCTGCTGTGGAAGGCGGGACCGGCCCGCCGGATCAGACGCCCCAGACGATGTCGGCGCGCTCGGCGAGGGAGCGCCGCATCATCTCGAGCAGGGGCCAGGCGCGTTGCTGCAGCCCGATGGCGTTGGCACCGCCCGCTTCGTCGTCGTCGTCCGCCTTGCGAGCGTCGACACGCGCCAGCTCGGCGGCAGCGATCGCCTGCTCGAGCGCGGCGATCGCCTGCGGCAGCGCCGCCACCTCGATGATTCCCTTGGCAGCCGGCTCGCGGCCGATGATGCGCAGCAGCTGGTCGCCGACCGGCGCCATCATGATCAGGTCGCCATCGGCCTTCGACTTGAATCGATACATCGGATCAGCGCTGCGGATACATGTACCCGCGGTTGAAGGGGAACTCCGATTGTGCGCCGCGCATCGGCCCCGACTCGACGTCGCCCGTCGGCCGCGCGCAAAGCATCTGGTGCAGCGAGAGCCAGGCACGCTCGAAGCACATCGCGCTGCCGGCGAGGTAGAGCCGGTAGGCGCGCAGGACGGTGTCGGTGGTCAGCGTGCGCGCGGTGCCCAGCTGCGCCTCGAGCGCATCGCTCCAGGCCCAGAGCGTCTTCGCGTAGTGCGGGCGCAGGCTCTCGACGTCGACCGCCTCGAGTCCGGCGTCGGCGGTGTGCTCGAGGACGTGCGAGACGTGCTCCAGCTCGCCGCCCGGGAAGATGTAGCGCTCGATGAAATCGCCGAGCCCCGAACCGAGCTGGTGGTTGCGCGTGCCGCCGGAAGTGATGCCATGGTTGAGGAGCAGGCCGCCGGGCTTGAGCAGGCGCCGGATCTTGGCGAAGTACTCGGGCAGGCGCGCCCGGCCGACGTGCTCGAACATGCCGACCGAGGCGATCCTGTCGTACGGCTCGCTCTCGTCGAGGTGGCGGTAGTCGATCAGGTCCATGCGCACGCGCCCGGCCAGCCCGCGCTCGGCGATCAGCTTGTTGACGTGGGCGTGCTGGTTCTTGCTCAGCGTGATGCCCTGGGCTCGGACACCGTAGTTCTCGGCGGCGAAAAGCAACAGCCCGCCCCAGCCGGCGCCGATGTCGAGAAAGCGGTCGCCCTCCTTGAGCATCAGCTTGGCGCAGATGTGCTCGAGCTTCGCCACCTGCGCTTCCTCGATCGACATTGCCGGATCGCGGAAATAGGCGCACGAGTAGATCCGACGCGGGTCGAGCCACAAGGCGTAGAAATCGTCGGAGACGTCGTAGTGGAACTGGACCTGCTCGGCGTCGGCCTCCGGGCGGTGGCGCACGCGCGAGCGCGCCATCAGCGTCGCCTGGCGCACCCAGGCGAGCGGCGCCGGGACGGCCACGCGCGGCCGGGTCGGATCGCCGGGCATCAGCTCGGCGGCAGCGGCCATCAGCTCGCGCATGCCGCCATCGAGGTCGACCTTGCCTTCGACATAGTCCTGGCCGACCTTGCCGACCTCGCCGGTGACGAGGTGGGCGAGCGGCGACAGGTCGTTCAGGCGCAGCGTGACCGCAGCGTCCTTGCGGCCGATCCGCCGGCCGCCGGGAAGGACCACGGCGAGAGGAAGACTCAGGGACCCGAGCCGCTGCTCGAGCACACCGGCGATCGCTGACATGATGGCGTTCCGGGTAGTCGTTGAACGGCCTCGACTTTAGCGAGGTCTCCCGCCCAGTGGCGAGATAGCCGAGCAAGGCAATCCGGGCGCCTGCCCGCGGGAAAACCCGTCAGGACGCGCCGCTGGCGAGAACCCGGAAGGAGAACACGCGGCCGATGGGCCGGCCGCGGCTCAGCTGCGGCAGCGTGACCCGCTCGAGCACGGCGCCCGAGTGCAGCGACAGCGTGTCGGTGGCGCGCAGCATGGTGGCGTCGTCGATCTCGGCCAGCCGCCGCATGTACGAGGCCGGATCGGCGACCCGCTGGCGCATCCAGTCGAAGATCTCGTCGTCGGCGTGCAGCAGGAGCATCTCGTCGGGCAGCTCCCAGAGGGCGGCGAAGCGCCGGTTGAAGTGGCTGATGTGGCCGGCGAGGTCGACGACCAGGACCCCGTCGGCGACCGACTCCAGCGTCGCCGCCAGCTCCGCGGTGCCGACCGCGACCGCCTCCTCGATCCGCTTCTGCTCGCTGCGGTCGACCAGGGCGACGACATAGAGCGCGTTGCCGGGTGCCGGTTCGATCCGGCTGACCCGGCGCACCACCGGCACGGCCCGGCCGCCGGCGTCGGTGACATAGGAGTCGGAGAGGATCTGGCCGCAGGCGCCCTTCTCGCCGACGCGCTGCCAGAACGACTCGTCCTCCGGCGTCGGCGCGGTCGCCAGCATGTCGCGGCCGACAAGGTCGGCAGGCAGCATCCCGAGCAGGCGGCCGGCAGCGCCGTTGGCGGCGACGATGCGCAAGCCCTCGGGCTCGACCAGGCAGACCGCCTCGAGCATCGCCTCGATCAGCGCCGGCCAGGTGCGACGCGCGGCCTCGGCCACGCTGAACGGGTCGACCGGCAGCGGGTTGTTCATTCCGGATCGTTCGCGGCCGAGGGCTCGAAGAAGTAGGTGACGCGCGGGCTCGGTGACAGGTAGTCGAGCGCCGTCGGCGGCAGCTGCTGGGCGCGCACGCTGCGCCGGATGCCGATGCCGCCGGTCGTCTCGAGGTCGAAGACGAGCGCCTCGGCGCGCGGCGTCGCGGCGTCGTGGACGATCACGTTCGGCTTCAGCGGCCGGGCCGAGTTGACCGAGACGACCAGCGCGTAGCGGTCGTCGGTGAGCTGGACCGTCGAGCCGGGCGGATAGACGCCCATCATCTTGATGAAGGCGCCGAGGATCGACGTGTCGAACTTGGCGCGCCCCTGCGCGAACAGCAGCGACAGCGACTCGTGCGGTGTCAGCGCCTTGGCAAGCAGGTGCGGGTTGCAGAGGTTGTCGTAGCGGTTGACGAGGGCGACGATGCGCGACGCCATCGTCATCCTGTCGCTGTTGAGCTTGGCCGGAAAGCCGCTGCCGTCGGCGTGCTCGTGGTGCTGGCCGATCACCGCCATCGCGCCGGCCGACAGGCCCATGCGGCGCGCCTGCGCCAGGCCCATCTCGACGTGCTCCTCGTAAGCACGAATCTCGTTGGGCGAGAAGTTGTCCTCGCGGTGACGCAGGCGGGCCGGCATCTCGAGCTTGCCGATGTCGTGCAGCATCGCGCCGACGCCGAGGTCGTGCATCTCCTCGTCGCTGAAGCCGAAGCAGCGGCCCATCAGCAGCGAGATGATGCCGACGTTCATCGCGTGCATCGACGCCTTGTCGCCGGCGCCCTCGGTCAGCATGCGGATGCACAGGTCCTGCTCGCCCACCATCTTGTCGACGATCGAGCGCGACAGCGCCTCGGCCTGCTCACGCGCCTCTTGCGGCTTGCCGGGAACGAGGTCGAGCGTGTGGCGGCAGGCCTTGGCGACCTCGCTGTACTGGCGCGCGCAGCGCTCCTCGGCCTCGCGCTGGTGCGCGAGCTTGCGGGCACGTTCGGCCTGGGCGCGCTGCGCCGCATGGGCGGCGGCGCTGACGACGTTGTCGTCGACCGGCAGCGCGTAGGGAACGGTGTCGACGGCATCGGCGTCGTCGAGCCCGGAGTCGTTGGCGGCATCGCCCGCGATCGGAAGCGGCCCGGGCAGCGTGTTCATCGCCCGCGCCGACGCATCCTGCTGGGTCAGGTCGCTCTGCTGCGGGCTCCAGCGAACCTTGCGCAGGCCGAGCGTGCGGATCGTCGCCAGTTGCGCCGGCGTCGTGATGCGAAAGCTGCTCAGCGGAAACGGATGCGCCATCCAGCCGATGTCGAGGTGGACGAACATGCCGACGCGTAGCGCCTGGACGTCGATCTCATCGGTGGGACGGGCTTTTTTCATGGGGTGCCGGGAAGCACGGGGCACGCGGGGATAGCGAAGTTATCGGCGGCGTCGGGCCGAGCTTGTCCCCGCGATCCGTGCCGGATTGCACGGCGGCCCGGCGCCGGCCGGGGGTGGGCGGCGAGCGGCCGACCGGCACGCCAGCCGCGCTAGAGCACCTCGAAGAAGCGCATCACCACCGTCTGCGGCCGGCGCACACCGACGCCGACGAAGACGCGCTCGCCGATCCAGGCGAGCGCCGGCGCCGCGCATTCGAAGCGCGGCAGGCAGCGGAAGTAGACCTCGGCCGGGTCGACCGACTCGCCGCGGACGAGGCGCGCCATCACCGCCGGCGCCGCGGTGCGGACGGCGTCGTTGTGGACGTAGATGCGGTCGCCGGCATCGGTCTCGAGAACGTAGCGCGCCTCGAGCCGCGCCATCGTCTCGCTCGTAATGAGCTGGAAATCGGCGCCGCCGGGCAGCACGCGGGCGCTGAAGCCGCGCCCGGTGCAGCGGCCGCCGACGATCGGAATAACGCGGCGCACGCCGGCGGCGACCTTGCCGATCTCGATCGGCGCGCCGACCTCGACCTCGAGGTCGGCGAACAGCGCGAGCGTTGGCGCGGCGAGCGGATCGCCGGCGGCGGGCGATGAGGGTGCGGGGACTGTCGGCGGCACCGCGCAAGGGTAGCGGTTCGGCGCGCCGGGTCGCGAGCCGGCCCTAAACTCGCTGCGACACATCGCCAGGGGCTTCGCATGTCGTACGAGTACGGGTCGGAATCGAAGCTGCTCGAGCTGCCGAATCCGTACCAGCTGCAGAACCGGCTGCTCTGGCTTTGCGCCGTGCTGCTCGTCGTCGCCGGCGTCGTCAGCCTGCTCTGGGCGAAGGCCGCGATCGAGCAGAGCGCGTTGCGCGTGGCCGCCGCGCCGCTCCTGGCCGGGCTGCTCCTCCTCGCCGCTGGCCTCGTCGCCGGCGCGACGGCGGCGACCAGGCTGCGCTTCTTCTTCGGCCGCGGCCGGCCGGCGTCGCTCGCGCCGGAGATTCCCGCCGGCGCGAGCGGCAGCTCGCCCGCGGCCACCGCCGTCAAGGAGATCCTGCGCCAGGGCGGGCTGACCTATCCCGAGCCGCAGGGCGCCGTCGAGGGCGTGCTCTACCACTGGGCGCCGACCTTGATCACCGCGCCCCGCGAGGTGCAGCTGCTGGCGCGGCGCTACATGTTCAACCTGGCGGCGATCGCGGCGACGCTGCTCAGCTTCGCCTTCTCGTGGTTCGTGTTCGGCAACGCGGTGACGCGGCCCTGGATCGGCATCCTCTACTTCCTCTTCGGCGCCGTCGTTCTGATCCGACCGCTGCTCTCGCAGCAAAGGGCGAGTGTGACGACGACATCGCTCGTCGGCCTCGTCGCCGCCGCCATCCTTGGCCCGGTGGCGATCGGCCTGGTCGCCGCCAAGCTGCCGCCGCTCGGCGCGTTCTCGCTCGACACCCAGACCTTCGTCATGCTCGGCACGGCGCTGGTCGCCTGCGCGCTCGCGATGGCCGCCATCCTCGCGCAGGTCGACGCGGCGCCGCAGACGCGCGCCAGCGTCGAACAGGAGCGCCTCTCGATGAACGCGCCGCCGTCAACGCTGATGGACGAGCTCGATCGCGTCATGCAGTCGGCGTGGACCGAGCGCATTCCCAATCGCCGCTATGCCCGCATCGAGCCGGTGACGGCGGCGGCGACGCCGGCCGGCAACTTCGCCGGCGAGCTGTTCGAGGAGAGCCAGCCGCTGCCGATCTCCGGCACCAAGGCGCCGACGGTCACCGCCGCGCTGTCGACGCCGCGCCATCGCGCCCTGCTCCTGCTCGACCTGTACGCCACGGTGCTGGTGCTGGCCGCGATCGGCATGACGCTCGTATTCGTCCGCAACTTCGACGTCGGCGCGCCCTGGCAGCAGAACCGCTTCTCGCTCGTCGGCACGTCGGCGATCCTGGCCCTGGTCGCCGCGTTCTGCTTCCAGGCGTCGGCGCGCCTGTGGGGCCGCTTCAACTTCGAGTCGATCCTGACCTGGGTCGAGATGGTCGGCAGCTGGCAGACCTCGCGCATCGGCACCGGCAACAACTTCACCAGCCGCATGAACACCGAGAACAACGTCGTTCGCACCGAGGCGATGACGCTGCGCGTCTGGCGGGCGCGGATCGAGTCGGTCGTGTTCGGCAAGGACGAGGCGCGCCAGGTGACGGCGATGTTCTCGACCGAGCAGGAAGCCAAGGCGCTCGCCGCGCAGCTGATGCAGTTCGCGCGCAGCCAGGGCGTGCTGGTCGCGCCCTTCAGCGGCGAGGACGAGAAGCGCATCGCCGCGCTCAACGCCGGCGAGCGGGCGATGGACGCAGGCGCGCCGCACGTCGCATCGGCGGCCCAGCTGCACCGCGACCTGCAGACCGCGGCCGCGGCCGCAGCGGTCGGATTCAGCGCGCCGGCCGACGGCGGCGCGGCCACGGCGGCGCTGCGCAAGCGGTTCTGCTCCGCCTGCGGCACCGAGGCACCGGCGGGCGCGAAGTTCTGTTCGAACTGCGCCGCGCCGTTGCCCGCCTGAGCCTTCGAGCCGTCCCCAGTCGGCTCAGAACGTCGGCCCCACCGACACCGGCGCCGGCGGCAGCGGCTGCCCGCCCGGGCCGGCGGCGAAGGTCAACGGCGAGATCGCCTCCTGCTGACCAACACCCGGCTTGCTCCAGTCGCAGACGCCGGTGTTGAACACGGCCAGCAGGCGCGCGAGCTGCGCGCCGCTGAACGTGACCGGCGCGTAGTCGGCGGGATCCAGCGGCTTGAGCTGGCACTTGAGGATGTTCTCGCGGATCGATCCGCCGGCGACCTGGCGCGGCGACGCGTGCTTCGCCAGGCGCGGATCGGCATCGCACTTTGCCATGTCGGTGACCGGCGTCGAGAACGACGTGTCGCCCGTCAGATAGCACAGGTCGAACGCCTTCAGCGCCGGGTCCGCCGGCTTCGCCGCGATCACCTGCGCCTGGGTGCGCTCCGCATTCGGCGTCGCCTGCGGCGCCGCCGCTGCCAGCGTCGACAGCCAGGTGTCCATCGTCACCAGCGATTGGACCGTCACCGCCGCGGCCTGTGCGGCGGTCCCGGGCAGGAGGCCTGTGCCATAGCGCCACATGATCTGGTTGCCGTGGTTGTCGCCATAGGCCGCGTCGATTCGGGCGCGCTCGGAGAAAGAGCGCCAGATGTAGTGGATGCCGGTCTCGTCGTAGCCTCGCGAATCGATGATCGGCAGCTTGCCGAGGTTCTTGCCGCTGGAGACGATGCCGGCGCGATAGGCGATCGGCAGTGCCCCGGGATCGGCTTGCGACCGCGCCGCGATGCGGTTCGAATCGGCGTCGACGCCGCCGATCTTCTCGTTCAGCGTCACGAACTCCTCGGGCGTGATCGCGCCCGAGAGCAATGCCTTCAGCCCGTACTGGATGCCGACGTTGTCGCCGGTCTGCTGGGCGCGCGTGCTGCCGCCGACCCCGGGGGTGGTTCCCCACACGGCGGTGGCCAGATCGGGATCGCCGCAGCGCGTGCCAGTAGGGTTGGTGACCGGGTCGTAGACCAGCGCCGCTGGCAACCGGCAGTTGTTGCGCGGCGCGCCGCTCGGTGCGAGCGCACCCGCCGAGTTGATCACCAGGACCGGCACGTAATTTCCGGGCTTGTTGTTGAACCCGAAGGCGTTGTTCCAGGAATGGCAGCCCGTGTGATCGAGGTGGCCGTTGATCGCGGTCTTCTTCGCATTGATCTGCGCCTGCGTCAGGGCGCCCCAATTGAACGAGGCATAGGCGTTGACGAGAAGCACGCAATCGATCACCTCGAGGCCGGTCGTGACGGCGTCGGGATAGTCGCAGCTCGGCTGGATGCCGTCGAGCAGCCCGGGATAGATCGACGCCGCCGTGTTCTGCTGGATCGAGCCGCCGGAGCAGCCGTTGCCGACCAGGTAGGTGACCGGGCCGTAGCGGTCGACGATGTGCTCCTTCATCATCATCAGCGTCTCGGCGTTGAGGACGCGATTGGAGTTGTAGAGCGAGTCAGTCAGGCTGTTGTCGACGACGATGAAGCCGCGCGACAGCGCCGAGTCGTCAGCCCAGTTCTGCTCGGTCCGGAATTGCTGGCGCGGCTGCCCGGTCGAGGCGCCGAAGCTGTAGACGACCTTGCCGTTCCATTGCGCCTGCGGTGCAAGCGCCGTCCATGGCGTCGCCGGGTCGAACAGCACCGCGATGTCGTAGATGCCACGGTTCATCGTGCCGCGCTCGACGCGCACGATGTACGGCACCGTTTTTCCGTGCGTGGTCGTCGTCATCGCCAGGTCGGCCGGCGTGGATCCCGGCGTGTACGGCTTGAAGCAGTTGTTCGTCGGCGGGGCCGCCGGCGGGCTCGGATCGGGCAAAGCGGTCGAGCAGCCCGGCGTCGTCGTGCGATAGAAGAGCTTGTACTCAGTCGCTATGTTGCACTGCGCGTCGATGGCGATGGTGGTCAGCCCACTGGCGTTGGAAGCGGGCGTGTTACCCGATTCGGCCACCGGCGCCGGCGTCGCGCAGACCCACGGCCCGGCCTGCGACCCCAGCAGTACCGGTCCGCCGCGCGGATGGTTGGTGATCTTGAGGGTGGCGTACGGCCGGCCCTTGCCCTGGCCGTTGGAATCCGCGACGAACTCGTTGTCGCCGACGCGGAGCCCGGTCACGAGGCCGCGAAACTTGCCCGTGGCGGCATCGCCGACGAACGACGCCGTGATGTCGACGCCGTTGAGAAGCAGCTTCACCTTGTGCATCGGCACCGTCTTCGGCGCCACGACCTCGACCAGCACGTCGCCGTCGCTGACGAGGTCGGCGCGGTTCGAGAGCGTCCGGATCTCGTAGTTGAACGGCGGCAACTGCGCCGCCTCTGGCGACATCATCGTTGATGAAGTGGCAGTTTCTCCGCCGCCGCCGCAAGCGGAAACGACAAGGGTTGCGGCAAGGATCGCTCCGAGCCGCCAGTTCATGCGGAAGGTCATGTTGTCTCCTCAATCCCGGATTTTCCGGTGATCGCACCATTGCAGACCCGGGTAAGCGCTCCAGCATCAGGGACTACCCTCGCGAAGCGCGTGATTGCGGGGGTTGCGTCGAGTCCGGGCCAGCACATGGGGCGCGGTCGCGATGCACTAGGATCGACTGCACTCATGGACCTGCTTCTCATCGGCGGCGGCATCTTTGTGGGCGCGTCGCTCGTCGATGCTGCGCTCGCTCGCGGCCATCGCCTGACCGTCTTCAACCGCGGCCGCTCACGCACCGACTGGCCGGGCGATGTCGAAGTATTGATCGGCGATCGTTCCTCCGACCTCGGCCTGCTGGCCGCACGGCGCTTCGATGCCGTCATCGACACCTGCGCCTACGTCCCTGCCGATCTGCGGGCGAGCGCAGCGGCGTTGGCGTCGTGCGGCCGCTATTGCTTCGTCTCGAGCATCTCGGCCTACGCATCGTTCACGCACCCGCCGGTGCGCGAGAGCGACGCGCTCGCCGCCAGCGACGGCATCGCCGAAGACGACCCCGACCGCGCGCGCCACTACGGGCCGCAGAAGGCGGCGTGCGAGCGCGTCGTCGCGGCGGCGTTCGGCGAGCGCGCACTGATCGTCCGGCCCGGGCTCATCGTCGGCCCGGGCGACCGCACCGGGCGCTTCAGCTACTGGCCGTGGCGCGCCTTGGCCGGCGGCGAGATCCTGGTGCCGGACGTGAGCGGCGACGAGCCGATCCAGTTGATCGACGTCCGCGACCTCGCCGACTGGATCGTCCGCGCCGTCGAGGCCGGCGCGAGCGGTCCGTTCAACGCGACCGGACCGCAGGACGGCCGCGCCTGCGGCTGGCCCGAAGTGCTCGAGGCGTGCATCGACGCGGCGCGCCGACGCGGCGGCGCGCCGCTGCGCTTCGTCCCGGTCGGCGAGGCGTACCTCATCGAGCACGGCGTCGCGCCGTGGAACGAGCTGCCGCTCTGGGTGCCCTCGACCGATCCGGAGCACCTCGGCTTCGCCCGCGTCGACTGCAGCCGCGCGGTCGGCGCCGGCCTCGTCACGCGACCGCTCGCCGAGACCGTCGACGCGGTCCTCGACGAGTTCGCCACGCTCGGCGCCGACGATCCGCGCCGGCGCGGCAAGCTCACGCCCGAACGCGAGCGCGAGCTGATCGTGCGCTGGCGCGAACGCGCCAAGGGCGGCGACGCCGGCGGCGCCGCGCAGCCATGAGGACGCAGGTCGCCATCGTCGGCGCCGGCCCGGCGGGCCTGCTGCTCGCCGCGCTGCTCGCCAAGGCCGGCGTCGAGACCGTCGTCCTGGAGCAGCGCTCGCCCGACTACGTGCTTGGCCGGATCCGCGCCGGCGTGCTCGAGCAGGTGACCGTCGATCTCCTCGACGCCGCCGGTGCCGGCGCACGCCTGCACGGCGAGGGCCTGCCGCACGCTGGCATCGAGCTCTGCTTCGGCGGTGCGCGTCACCGGATCGATTTCCACGACCTGACCGGCGGCAGGCAGGTCACGGTCTACGGCCAGACCGAGGTCACGCGCGACCTGATGCAGCTGCGCACGAGCCAGGGCCTGCCGACGGTCTACGAGGCCGAAGGCGTGAGCCTGCACAGCTTCGACGGCGATCGACCGTTCGTCCGCTACACGCATGGCGGTGCGACGCACGCGCTCAAATGCGACTTCATTGCCGGCTGCGACGGCTATCACGGCGTCAGCCGGCAAAGCGTTCCCGCCGCCGCGCTGGCCACCTACGAGCGCGTCTACCCGTTCGGCTGGCTCGGGGTGCTCTCCGAGACGCCGCCGGTCTCGCACGAGCTCATCTATTCCAACCACGAGCGCGGCTTCGCCCTCTGCAGCATGCGCTCGGCGACGCGCAGCCGCTACTACGTGCAGTGCGCGCTCGACGACCACGCCGAGCGCTGGAGCGACGACGCGTTCTGGGCCGAGCTGCGCGCGCGCCTCGACGACGAAGCCGCCGCCGCGCTCGTCACCGGGCCGTCGATCGAGAAGAGCATCGCGCCGCTGCGCAGCTTCGTTGCCGAGCCGATGCGATTCGGCCGGCTCTTTCTCGCCGGCGATGCCGCCCACATCGTGCCGCCCACTGGCGCCAAGGGCCTGAACCTCGCTGCCGCGGACGTCGGCCTGCTGGCGCGTGCGTTCGCGGAGCACTACCGTGAAAAGAGCGATGCCGCGCTCGACGACTATTCGGCGCGCTGCCTGCGCCGGGTCTGGCGCGCCGAGCGCTTCTCGTGGTGGTTCACCTCGCTGATGCACAAATTCCCGGAGACCGGCGCGTTCGGCCAGAAAATGCAGGCTGCCGAGCTCGACTACCTCGTCCATTCGCGCGCGGCGGCCACGGCACTCGCGGAGAACTACGTCGGCCTGCCGCTTTGAGCGTACCGTCGCGCTCGTCGACCTTGCCAGGAGCCTTCATGCCCACGATGTCCAAGCGTTCCCTCTTCATCGCCGGCGGCGCCGCCCTGCTCGCCGCCGCGCTGCCGGTCGCGACGCGCGCGCAGGCGCAGCTGGTGAAGAACCGCGCCCTGTTCCAGGTGACCGACAACGATCCGGCACGCTGGAACATGATCCTCAACAACATGGTCAACCTGAAGGAAGGCGTCGGGAGCGAAAGCGTCGAGATCGAGCTGGTCGCCTACGGCCCAGGCGTCCTCATGCTGAAGGCCGACTCCCCCGTCAAGCACCGCATCGCCGACGCGCTGAAGAGCGGCGTCCAGGTCAACGCCTGCCAGAACACGATGAACGCCATGAAGCTCGCGCCCGCCGACATGCAACCGGAGATCGGCTACGTGCCGTCCGGCGTCGTCGAGGTGATGAAGAAGCAGCAGCAGGGCTGGGCGTACATCCGCTCGTAGCGCGGAGGCCCGGCCGCACTCACGTGCGGGCGACGGCGAGCCAGCGATCGAGCTGCTCGCGATCGGCGAGAAGCTGCTGGCTCGGCGCGGCATGGACGATCTGGCCGCGGTCGAGGACGATCGCGTCGTGCGTGATCGGCAGGATCTGCTTCGGGTTCTGCTCCACGATGATCGCCGAGAGGCCTTCGTGCCGCACCAGCCGTTCGATCGAGCGCAGTAGCTCCTGGACGATGATCGGCGCCAGGCCTTCGAGGGGCTCGTCGAGAAGCAGCAGCTTCGGGTTGAGGACGAGCGCGCGGGCGACCGCGAGCATCTGCTGCTCGCCGCCGGAAAGCTGGTTGCCGAGGTTGGCCTTTCTTTCCGCGAGGCGCGGGAACATCTCGTAGACGCGCTGCGGCGTCCACGGTCCCGGCCGCGCCACCGCCGTCAGGTTCTCGTCGACGCTGAGCGACTTGAAGATGTTCCTCTCCTGCGGCACCCAGCCGATGCCGGCGGCGGCGCGCTCGTGCGGCGCCAGCGCCGTGATGTCGCGGCCGGCGAGCGCGATCGTCCCGCCGTGGCGGCGTGTCACGCCGATCAGCGTGTCGAGCAGCGTCGTCTTGCCGGTGCCGTTGCGGCCGAGCACGGCGAGCGAGCGGCCAGCCTCGAGCACGAAGCCGACGCCCTGGACAACGACCGCCTCGCCATAGCCCGCGCTGAGGCCGGCGACGCGCAGCAGCTCAGCCATGCGCGAGGTCCTCGCCGAGGTAGACCGCCTTGACGCGCGCATCCTTCGCCACCGCCTGCACGTCGCCTTCGGTGAAGACGGCGCCGTTGACGAGCACCGTCACCGTCTTCGCGAAATTGAAGACCAGGTCCATGTCGTGCTCGATGAGCAGGATCGCGACCTGGGCAGGCAAGGCGTCGATGGTCTCGAAGATCTCCTCCCGCTCGCCTTCGGGAACACCGGCGACCGGCTCGTCGAGCAGCAGCACGCGTGGCCGGCAGGCGAGCGCCAGCGCGATCTCGAGCAGGCGGCGCTTGCCGTAGGCGAGCGAATGGACCGGCTGGTCCATGACCTCGGCGAGGCGAAAGCGCGCCAGCAGCGTCTCGCACTCGGCCGCGACCGCGGCATCGTCGCCGAGCGGGCGCCACCAACGCGAGCTCGTGCCGCGATGCACGGAGACCGCGAGCGCCAGCGACGACAGCGGCGTCAGCGCGTTGAACAGTTGGTTGATCTGGAAGGTGCGGACGACGCCGCGGCCAACCCGCTTGTGCGCGGCCAGCGACGTGATGTCGTCGCCGTCGAGCAGGATGGTCCCGGAGGTCGGCTCGAGAACGCCGGTGAGCAGGTTGATCAGCGTCGTCTTGCCGGCGCCGTTCGGTCCGATCAAGGCGTGGCGGGCGCCGCGCACGAGCTCGAGCGAGACGTCATTGGTCGCCGCCAGGCCGCCGAAGCGCTTGACGAGCGAGCGCGTGGCGAGGACCGTCGTCACGGCTTCGTGCCCTTGCCGAACCACGTCCACGGTCGCACGAAGCGCTCGCGCCCGACCAGCACCAGCACGACCAGGAACAGGCCGACCCAGAAGTTCCAGTATTGCGGCGTCCACGCCGCGATCAGGTCGTGCAGCAGCTTGAAGACGATCGCGCCGAAGATGCCGCCGTAGAGATAGCCGGTGCCGCCGATGACGAGGACGAGCAGGACCTCGGCGCTGCGATGGAAGTCGAAGACGTCGAGCGAGGCGAAGCCGGTCGTCTGCGCGAGCAGCGCGCCGGCCGCGCCAGCGATGGCGGCGGCGACCGTGTAGACCGCAACCAGCCGCAGCGGCACCGACAGGCCGATGCTCGCGGCGCGCAGCCGGTTGTCGCGCAGCGCCTGCAGCGAGACACCGAACGGCGAATGGACGAGGCGGCGCGCGACGAGGAGAACGAGCGCGAGCACGACCAGCGTGTAGGCGTAGGCGGTTCGCCCGGTGAGGTCGAAGTCGAAGCCCTTCAGCGCGGTGAACGGGACCGTGATCGGGCCCATGACGACGCCCTGCAGGCCGTCGGCGCCGCCGGTCAGCCAGTCGAGCTTGTTGGCGAGCTCGTAGAGGATCGAGGCGACACCCAGCGTCACCATCAGCCGCGTCAGGTCGCTGCCGCGCAGGATGAGGACGCTCGTCACCAGGCCCAGGAGCGCGCTCGCGGCAATCGCGACGACCAGGCCGACGATCGGATCGGGCATCACGTCCTTCGCGAACAACGCCGCCGTGTACGCACCGAAGCCGAAGAACGCCGCGTGGCCGAGCGAGACGATTCCGGCATAGCCGAGGACCAGGTCGAGCGAGATCGCGAACAGGGCGACGATCGCGATCTCGTTGAGGAGCAACGCTTGCGACGGCAGCAGCAGCCACGAGAGCGGCAACGCTGCGAACAGCGCGAGCTCCCACCAGCGCCAGCGCGCGTAGCCGCGCAGCGAGCGCGCTGCCGCCCCGAGCGGCGCACGCGGCGACGCACGTGACGGCGTCGTCGCAGCCGCGTCGGTCATCGTGCGCTCGCCCGCGCGAACAGGCCTTGCGGACGCCAGAGCAGGATCGCGACCATCAGCGTGTAGACGATGAAGGCGCCGAGCTTGGGGACGTAGTATTTGCCGGCGACGTCGGCGATGCCGAGCAGGAGCGCGGCGAGCAGCGGGCCGGTGATCGTCGTCGTTCCGCCGACCGAGACGACGATCAGGAAATAGATCATGAACTTGAGCGGGAACGTCGGATCGAGCCCGAGCACTTCGGCGCCGAGCGCGCCGCCAAGCCCGGCGAGGCCGGAGCCGACGGCGAAGGTGAGCAGGAAGATGCGATTGACGTCGAGGCCCAAGCCACCGGCGACGCGCGGATCGTCGACCGAGGCGCGCAGGCGGCTGCCGAAGCGCGTCCGCGACAGCACCCATTGCAGCGCGATCGCGAGGAGCGCACAGACGATGACGATGAAGAGCCGGTACTTGCCGATGCCGACCGCCTCGATCGGCAGGCGCCCTTGCAGCCAGTCGGGCAGGTGGATGTTCTGCTGCATCGAGCCGACGACGTAGTCGACCGCCGTGACCGCCATGAACACCAAGCCGATCGAGAACAGCACCTGGTCGAGGTGCGGGCGCGCGTACATCGGCCGGTAGAGCGTGCGCTCGAGCAGCGCGCCGAGCAGCGCGGTGGCGACGAAGGCGATCGGCAGGCAGGCCAGGAACGGCACGCCGGCGCGGTTCATCAGCAGCACCGTGATGTAGCCGCCCGCCATCGCGAACGCGCCGTGCGCGAGGTTGATGAAGTTCATCAGCCCCAGCGTGACCGCGAGGCCGACGGCAAGGATGAAGAGCAGCATGCCGTAGGCAATGCCGTCGAACAGGAGGGTCAGCATGGCGGGCGGAGGAATTCTCCGCGATCGGCCGCAGCCGCTGTCGCGCTCGCCGGCCCGGTCTTGCCGGTGCGCGAGAGAAGAACTAGCGGTGCAGGAAGCGGGGCGCCAGCCAGCCGAACCAGCCGAGGCGGACCGGGGCGGCGCGCGGCATCGGCTCGACGATCGTCGGCCGCGGCACGGGAGGAGTCGCTGCCTGGATTGCGACCGGCGCAGCGACGACGGGTCTCGCCGGCGCAGGCTCGACCGCCACGATCGGCGCCGCATCGTCGACGACCACGCGTGGCGCGGCCAGATGCCCGAGCACCGGCACCGGCCGCTCGACCGACGGATTGCCGCGCAGCTCGGGCCGCCGCACCGTGCTCAGAATCGGCTCGAGCCAGGCGACGATCGGCTTCCATTGCGCGACGTCGCCCTGCGCCTGCGCATCGGGCAGGTCGAACACCGTGAGGCCCTGCTCGACGCAGCGAACATAGGCCTGCGCTTCGCGCAGCACGCCGATGAAGGGCAGCTTCAGGCCGCGCGCCCACGTCTCGAGCACCTCGGCGGAACGCGTGCGCGCATCGAGCCGCATGCCGATGGCGGCAACCTTGCAGCGGCCGCTCGCGACGCGCGGCAACGCCATCATCTCGTTGAAGCAGTCGGCCGCCGATTCCCGATCGAAGATCGAGTTGCAGACCGGCATCAGGATGACGTCGGCGAAGGCGACGACGCGCGCCAGGTCGAAGCCGCGCAGGCCGCCGGGCGTGTCGAGGACGACGTGGCGCACGCCCGCCGGCGGACGCAGCACCCGCTTCGGGTCGACCGCCCAGCCGACGATCGGCGCGCTGCGCGGCAGGTCGCGCAAGTTGCGCGAGCGCAGCCACGACTGCGTCGACTGCTGGCGGTCGACGTCGCCCAGCATCACGGGCACGCCGCAATTTGCGAAGTGCGCGGCGAGGTGGGTCGCGAGCGTGCTCTTGCCGCTTCCCCCCTTGCGATTGACGACGGCGATGACGGACATGACAGGCCGGTTCGGGCCAATACTCCATGGACACAGGCCGGGCCAGAATGTAACGGCAGGGCCTGAACGCGGGAAGGTAACAGTTGTTTTCTGGATTCCAGCAGGGAACGGGGGGCGCCAAAGCGCGGAAAAGAGCCGCCCCGGCCGGCCAGTCCGTCGCTTCGGCCGCGCCGGCATGAGCGCGCGCGACGGTCTCTTCAGCGACGAGGCGGGCGTGCGGCGCTGTGTGTGGTGCCAGTCGAGTGCCGCCTACCGCGACTACCACGACCGCGAATGGGGCTTCCCGGTCGACGACGAGACACGCCTGTTCGAGAAGCTGTGCCTCGAGGGATTCCAGGCCGGCCTCAGCTGGCTCACGATCCTCAACAAGCGCGAAGCGTTCCGGCGCGCATTCGCTGGCTTCGACGCCGCTCGCGTCGGCCGCTTCGGCGCGCGCGACGTCGAGCGGCTGCTCGGCGATGCCGGCATCGTCCGCCATCGCGGCAAGATCGAGTCGACGATCAACAACGCGCGACGCCTGATCGAGCTGCGCGCCGAATTCGGGTCGCTCTCGGCCTATGCCTGGCGCTTCGAGCCGGCAGCGCGGCCGAAGCGCATCACGCCGGCGACGTTGCGGGCGCGCGGCCTGCCGGCCGAGGCGACGGCGCTGGCGAAGGACCTGAAGCGGCGCGGCTGGACCTTCGTCGGCCCGACCACGGTCTATGCCTTCATGCAGGCGATGGGGCTGGTCAACGACCACCTCGAAGGCTGCGTCGTTCGCGCCGCGGCCGAGGCCGCCCGCCGCGAGCACGGCGCGGGCGCGGCATGATGCGATCGGGCGCAGTCGCAGTACCGATACCGCCCGACCAGGAGACCGCATGACGACCGAAACCCGCGCTGCCGACGACCCCCGATCGCACGCCATCGTCGACGTCGGTGACGCCGCGGCGGTGCGCCGCTGGACCGAGGCGCTCGGCATCACTGACGAGGCGCTGATGAAGGCCGTGCAGGTCGTCGGCCCGCGCGTCGACCGGATCAAGGACTACCTCGGCGCCGGCGGCATGGCCGGCGACCAGGTCGACGCGTGAGCGGCCCCGACCGGTGAACGTGCGACGCCTCGCCGCCGCAGCGGTGGCGGCGCTCGTCGTGGCGACGGCAGTGCCTGCCCGCGCCGAGGCGCCGTTCGCGTTCGAGACCACGCCCGGCATGCTGCCGAAGGACGTCGTCCCGGTCGAGTACGCGCTGCACCTTCGTCCGGACATCGGCGCGCGCACCTTCCAGGGCACCCAGACGATCACCCTCGATGTGCGCCGGCCGACGCAGGCGATCGTCATGAACGCGCTCAACCTCGACGTTGCGGCGGCGACGCTGCGCGGCCCGGATGGCGAGCCGGTCGCGCTGGCGCCGCCGCAGGCTGACGCGGCGGCCCAGACGATCGCGTTCGCGCTGCCGGCGCCGCTCGCGCGCGGCCGCTACACGCTCGCGATGGCGTGGCGCGGCACGATCAACGGCGCCGTCGAAGGTCTCTACCTCGATCGCCAGGTCGACGCCGGCGGCGAGCGCCTGACCCTCGCCACCGACCTCGAGCCGACCAGTGCGCGGCGCGTCCTCCCCTGCTGGGACGAGCCGGTCTTTCGCGCCCGCTTCCGCCTGACGGTCGATCTCGCTGCCGGCACGAGCGCGTACTCGAACATGCCGGTCGCGCAGAGCGAGCCGCTCGCCGACGGCGGCCGCCGCGTCGCGTTCGAGGCGACGCCGCCGATGCCGACCTATCTGCTCGCGCTCGTCGCCGGCGACCTGGAGCGCGTCGAGACCACGGTCGACGGCACGCGCGTGGGCATCGTCACGGGCCGCGGCAAGCAAGGCCGGACGGCCTACCCGCTGGCGACGAGCGCGGCGCTGCTGCGCTACTTCAACCACTACTTCGCGCTGCCGTATCCGCTGCCCAAGCTCGACCACATCGCGCTTGCGGGCGGCTTTCCCGGCGGCATGGAGAACTGGGGCGCGATCGTCTACAACGAGGCGGTCCTGCTCGTCGATCCGGCGACCGCGACCGCTTCGACGCGCGAGCGCGTCCACGGCATCATCGCGCACGAGATGGCGCACCAGTGGTTCGGCGACCTGGTGACGATGGCGTGGTGGGACAACCTCTGGCTGAACGAGGCGTTCGCCGAATGGATGGCGATCAAGGCCACCGCACAGGCGCTTCCGGACGCTCACCTGTGGCTGCGCGCGAAGGGGCAGAGCGAGCGGGCAATGGAGCTCGACGCGCGCGCGACGACGCACCCGATCCAGCAGCCGGTGACGCGCGACAGCGAGGTCGAGAGCGCGTTCGACACGATCACCTACGACAAGGGCAGCAGCTTCGTGCGCATGCTCGAGGCCTGGCTCGGCGAGGCGGCGTTTCGCGATGGCATCCGCGCCTATCTAAAGCGGCACCAGTACGCAAACACCACCAGCGCCGACTTGTGGTCAGCGCTGGCCGCTGCGTCCGGCAAGCCGGTCGCGGCGATCGCCGAGGACTGGACGACGCAGCCGGGCTTTCCGCTTCTCGACGTCGACGCGCAATGCGACGGCGGCCGGCGCCGCATCGTCGTTCGCCAGCGGCCGTTTCGCGTCCCTGACGACGCGGGCGCGGCGGGCGTGAGCGAGCGGCGCTGGAACGTGCCGGTCCAGCTCGGCAACGTCGGTGCCGGCGCAGGCGAGTACCTCCTCCTGCGCGAAGCGAGCGCCGCCGTCGTCCGCGACGACGATTGCGCCGCGCCGCTGGTCGTCGACGCCGACAACGTCGGCTTCTTCCGCGTCCGCTATGCCGCGCCGCTGTTCGACGCCCTGGCGGCGCGCTGGCCCGGCCTGCCCGACGGCACGCGCCTGAAGCTGCTCGCCGACACCTCGGCGCTCGTCCGCGCCGACCAGGCGCCGCTCGCGCGCTGGCTCGCCCTGGCCGAGCGAATCGACGACGAGCCGCGTCTGGCGGTGTGGGACCAGCTGCTCGGCGACCTCGAGCGCTTCGACCGGCTCGCCGTCGGCGAGGCGGCGCGCCCGGCCCTGCATCGTTTCGCGATCGGCTTGCTCGCGCCGCGCTTCGCGAAGCTGGGCTGGGACGAGCGCGCCGACGAGCCGGACGAGGCGCGCCAGCTGCGCAGTCGGCTGGCGGCGACGCTGGCGCGCTACGGCGACACGGCGACGATCGCCGAAGGGCAGCGCCGCTTCGCGCGCTGGGTCGCCGAGCCGACGAGCCTGGCGCCTTCGCTCGTCTACGCGGTCGTCGGCATCGCCGGCCGCCACGCCGACGTCGCCACCTACGACACCCTCCTCGCCCTGGCGCGGCGCGCACCGACCAGCGAGGAGCGCTTCCGCGCCTACCGGGCGATGGCGACAGCGCGCGACCCGGCGCTCGCCGCGCGCACCGTGCAGCTCGCCCTCGACCGCGACGTGCCGCGCATCATCCGCAACGAGCTGCTCGCCTCGGTCGCGCGCTGGGACCATCGCGAGCTCGCCTGGGCCTACGCGCGCGAGCACGCCGATGTTCTGCTCGCCGACATGAAGCTCTACGACGGCGGCCAGGCGTTCGCGGCGATCGTGTCGACGTCGGCGTCGACGGCGACGGCCGACGAGCTCGAGGCGTTCGCGCAAGCGCGCCTGCCCGGCGACGCGCTCGCCGACGTCCGCCGCGGCGAGGACGAAATCAGGACACGGGCGGCGCTGAAGTTGCGCCTCTGGCCCGAGCTCGCGACGACCGTCACCGGTCGCTGACGCTGCGTGTGCGACGCGGCCGGAGCGTCGGGCCGTGCGCCGCGCAGCACGCGCGAAGCGCGCAGAGCGCGTCGAACGAGCGGGTACTATTCCCGCGCCGCCACGCCCTTCGGATGACATGACCTTCCTCGCCCGCCTGTCCGTTCGTCGCGTCGGCACGCTCGCTCTTCTCGTCGGCGCGCTCGCCGCATGCGGCAAGCAGGACAGCCCCGCGCCAGCGGCGGGCGCATCGGCGGCGGCGACGCGTGTCTACAGCGTCGGCACCGACGCCGCCTACGCGCCGTTCGAGTCGCAGAACGAGAAGGGCGAGATCGTCGGCTTCGACATCGACATCGTCCGCGCCGTCGCGCAAAAGGCCGGCCTCGAGGTCAAGTTCGTCAACACGCCGTGGGAAGGCATCTTCAACGCGCTGAAGCAGGGCGACCGCGACCTGCTCGTCTCGTCGATCACGATCACCGACGAGCGCAAGCAGTCGATGGACTTCAGCGCGCCGTACTTCGACGCCCACCAGCTGATCGCCGTCAAGGGCGACTCGAAGGTGACGCGCTTCGACGACCTGAAGGACCTGCGCGTCGGCGTGCAGACCGGCACCACCGGCGACGAGACGGTCTCGAAGCTGCAGGGCAAGAACAGCACGAACATCAAGCGCTTCGAGTCGACGCCGCTGGCGCTGAAGGAGCTCGAGGCGGGCGGCGTCGACGCCGTCGTCGCCGACAACGGCGTCGTCATCAACTACGTCGCCAACAACGCGGCGAGCAAGTTCAAGATGGTCAACGACCCGGCCTTCGTTCCCGAGCAGTACGGCATCGTCGTTCGCAAGGGCAACGCGGAGCTGCTCGCGAAGGTGAACCAGGGACTGGCTGCCATCCGCGCCGACGGCACCTACGACCGCATCCACGCGAAATACCTCGGCCTCGCGGCGACGTCCGGCGCGGCGGCTGCGGCGGCGCCGGCAAGCGCCGCGTCGAAGTAGCCGACTGCGACAGTGAGCTTCCTGCCCGACCTGCGGTGGGGCATCCTGGTCGGCTACGGGCCGCTGTTCGTGCAGGGGCTGCTGATGACGCTGCAGCTCACCGTCGTCTCGATCACCGGCGGGCTCGCGCTCGGCGTCGTCCTCGGACTCGTCAGCAGCACGGTCGACAGCCCGCCGCCACGCTCGTCGCTCGCGGCGGTGGCGTGGCAATTCCTTCGCGGCATCACGCGCGCCTACGTGGGCTTCTTCCGCGGCACGCCGCTGTTCGTGCAGATCCTGCTGGTCCACTTCGCGTTGATGCCGGCACTGGTCCAGCCCGAGGGCGGCCTTCTCCTCAGCGGCGAGGCGGCGCGCGAGTTCAGGCAGAGCCACGGCGCCTTCTTCTCGGGTGCGCTCGCGCTGACCCTCAACGCCGGCGCGTATGTGTCGGAGATCCTGCGCGCCGGCATCCAGAGCATCCACGGCGGCCAGACCGACGCCGCCTACAGCGTCGGCCTCACGCACGCCCAGTCGATGCGCTACATCGTCCTGCCGCAGGCGCTGCGCCGGATGGTGCCGGCGCTCGTCAACGAGGCGGTGACGCTGGTCAAGGATTCCTCGCTGGTGTCGGCGATCGGCCTCGCCGAGCTGGCGCTGGCGGCGCGCACCGTCGCCGGCGCGTACTCGCGCTACTGGGAGCCGTACCTCTTCATCTCGGCGATCTACCTGGTCATCACGCTGACGCTGTCGGCGCTGGCGCGCAGGCTCGAGGCGCCGCGGCATCTGCGCGGCAAGTGATCGCAATCCCGACCCGTCGCCATGCGCCCGCTCAGTAGTTGGCGGCGGCGCGGACCGCGCTGGCCGGCTTGTCGAGATCGGCGAGCAGCTCCGGGCCGAGCACCGCGAACGGCACCGGCCCGTACGAGAGCAGGCGATCATGGAAGTCGCGCAACGTGCCGCGCTCGCCGGTGCGCACCAGGTACTCGGCGAGCAGCGTCTGCAGCTGGAACCGGCCGACGGTGTACGAGATGACGTAGCCCGGGCCGAGCGCGATGCCGTCGACCGCCGCCTCCGACGCGCCGCGCGTGAAGCCCGACTGGGCGACGAAGAAATCGACCGCCTGCGCGATCGTCCACTCGCCCGAGGCGAGCTTCGGGTCGACGATCGCGCGCACGCCGCGAACGCGCTCCCAGCGCGCGGTGAAGAGGCGCGCGTCGAGGCCGTCGCCATACAGGCCCAAGCGGACGAACATCTCCTCGCCGTAGAACGCCCAGCCTTCGGCGAGGCAGCTGTCGTCGAGGATGCGGCGCACGAAGTTCGGATGGCGGCGCGCGATCGAGAGCTGGAGGAAGTGTCCGGGCATCGCCTCGTGCGCTGCCGTCGACCAGATCCGGTCGCGATCGAAGTCCTGGTTCATGTCGAGCCGCTCGGCGGCCTCGGCGAGCGACGTCGGTGGCGTGATGAAGTAGTAGCCGGTCGTCGCTTTCGCGAAGCGGCGCGGCGAGCGCATCGAGGCGCCGGGCGAGACCGGCTGCAGGAAGGCCGGCGTCTCGACGATCTCCATCGTGCCGAGCCAGTCGGGCACGGTGACGACGTGGTGATCGCGCACGAACGCATGCAGCTCGGCGATGCGGTCGCGGTAATAGCCGACCAGGGCCGGCCCGCTCGGCGCCATGCCGCCGCCGCTCGCCGCACCGAACGGGATCTTGCGGTGCGCCGACACCGAGCGCAGCCACGCCTCCTCGGCCCAGCCGTGAGCGAGCTCGTCGCGCGCCATCCGCTCGATGTCGGCGGCGTCGAACGGGAGCAGTTGCTCCTCGCGCAGCATCTGCTCGTACGCGGCCTTGCCGATGACGTGGTTGTCGGGCCAGGCGGCGGCGTTGGCGTCGATGAAGGCGCGCGTCTCGGCCATCGTCTGCAGCGTTCGGTCACGGGCGGCGACGAAGCGCGCCAGCATCTCGGGCCGGCTCGCGAGCTGCGCCGTCGCCGCCTCGCTCAGCGCGCCGGCGAAGAAGTCCGGCGCGCCGGCGAGGCGCCGGCTGCCGACCGTGCCGAACAGTCGCCCCGGCCGCGTCACCAGGCGCTGGCCAGCGCCGATGAAGGCCGGGCCCTGCTCGAGGCGGGCGACGATGTCGTCCCAGGCGCGATCGACATCGGCGGCGCGCGCGCCGTCGCGGCCGGCGATCGGCAGGTGGAGGAACTGGCCGAACAGCGCGCCGACCAGGCGCAGCGCCGGCCCGGCGTAGTCCTTGCGGTCGCCCTGGCGAACGACGAGCTCGTTGAGGGAGGAGTCGAGCTCGGCGCGCAGCAGGCGGACGTCGTTGGCGTCGACCAGCGTCGTCGCGCCAGGCGCGACCGCGTCGACCTCGGCCTTCCACGCCCGCAGGCGGGCGATCCGCGCCTCGCGCGCCGCTTCGCTCGGGATCGCAAGCTTGCCGTCGGCGCCGGGCAGGCCAAGGGCGGTCGCGGTGATCGGGTCTTCACCGGCGATGGCGTCGATGTAGTCATGAGCGATCCGCGTCAGCCGCTCGTGCGTCGGCGTTTGCGCGCTGGCGACGGCGCCGAGGCTCGCCAGCGCGAAGGCGAGCAGCGACGCGCGCAGGGCACGGGAAGGAGAAGTCATCGGCGCCTTTCTTCGGGGTGGCGGGCAGTGTAAGGACCCGCCCCGCCGCACCGGCGCGCAGGCACGCTCCATGCCATTGCCTTGACCCCCACTGCCAGGAACAATCGATGGACGCTGTCGTTCACTTCGAGATGCCGTACGACGACGCCAGGCGCGTCGCCGCGTTCTACACGTCGGCCTTCGGCTGGAATACCGAGGCGCTCGGTGCCGACATGGGTCACTACGTTCTCGCAACGACCACCGCGACCGACGGCGGCCGGCCGACGACGCCGGGCGCGATCAACGGCGGCTTCTTCCCGCGCAAGCCCGATTGGCCGGCGCAGTACCCATCGGTGGTGATCGCCGTCGACGACATCGACGCGTCGAGCGACAAGGTGCGCCGCGCCGGCGGCAAGGTGCTCGGCGAGCCGGTGGACATCCCCGGCGTCGGCCGCTACGTCTCGTTCACCGACCCGGAAGGCAATCGCGTCGGCATGCTGAAGCCGATCGGGCGCGCCGGCTAGGCACGCGCCGCGATGACCATCGCTGCGTCGGCATCCCCCCGGCCTGCGGGACCTCGCGCGTCGTGGTCTTGCGAAGCAACGTAGTCTTTCGTAAAGCCGACCCTGCACCGGTCACAACGCGCCGGACTGGGGCTAGCCTAGGACTCGAAATTGCGGTCCGCGCGCTGCACGCGCGCGCCTGCGTCGTTCACGCCGCCGCGCCTTGCGACGGCTTCATGGAGACAGCGTGTTTTTCCATCGATTGGTGATGTCGGCGGCGTTGGCGGGTGGCATCGCGTGCGCGGCGCCGCAGGCCATTGCACGCGAGCCGGTTGGCGGCGCCGTCGCTGCCGTCGCCATCGACGGCGTCGACGTCGAGCAGGTCGTTGCGCTCGGCGCCGGCACCCCGCTCGCCTTCACCGTCTTCGGCACGCCCGGCGCGCTCGTCACCATGCGAGTCGACGGCGGCCGCCGCGTCCTCGAGCTGCGCGAGACCGAGCCCGGCGTCTACGAAGGCAGCTACCTCATCGACGGCAGCGACGCGGTCCGACCCGAGAGCCGCGTCACCGCGACCTTGCAGAAGAACGGCGCGGTCGCCTACGCCGTGCTCGACGAGCCGCTTCTTCTCGCCAGGGGAACGGTGCCATGGGACCTCGCCGCCACGCCCGCGGAGGCGCCGGCGCCGTCCGCGCCGCCGACGGGGACGCCGGTGCCGAAGTCGGTCGGCGCAGCGACGGCGATGCCGATCCCGATCGCCGTGACGCCGCGGCAGCCGCAGCGCGCGCCGCCCGCCGCTTTCGCCGCGGCGCCACTGCCGGCCGAGCCCGCGCCGTGCGGCGATTGCGCCGTCGTCGAATCGGTCCGCCCCGTCGAGGTGCCGCCGCGCGGTAGCGTCATCGGTGCGATCGGCGGCGCGATCGCCGGCGCCGTCCTCGGCAAGGAGCTCGGCGAAGCGCACAAGCAGCGCATGCTGACCCTTCTCGGCGCGATTGGCGGCGGCCTCGCCGGCCGCCAGATCGAGCGACAGGCGACGCAGTCGACCCAGTACGACGTCGACCTGCGCCTGGCCGACGGCACGGTGCTGAAGCGCCGCTACGAGCAGGCGCCGCCGTTCGCCGTCGGCGCGACGATCCGGCTCGGCACGTCGTCGCGCGGCACGCCGGCGCCGGGGCTCTGAGGCAGCGCAGGCGCGTCATCGTGGCGCTGCCCGCGTGTCGTCGATGCTGACCGCCACCCTGCCGCGCTTGCCCGCACGGCCCGGCGCGCGCTGGATGCGGAGCTTTCCGGCGCTGGTCGAGGGGGTGCTCGTCGTCGCCGCGATCGCCGTCCTGTGGCCGTTCTTCGAGCAGGTCGCGCAACTCGGCGGCGCGGGCCGCGACCAGCGCTTCCTCGACCATGGCATCGCCGTCATCGGCCTCCCCGACGCGATCGTTCCGGCCGCTTGCGACAGCGTCGGCGTGCTCGCCGAAGCGCGCGTTGCCATGGCGTTGTGCGGCTCGCGAAAAAGGGCAGCGGCACAGCCACCGATCCACCTGCCGAGCACCGTCGCGCAGGCGATCGCGCGAACGAGCGAGGCATTCCAGCGCCCGCTTCGCGATGCCGAGCAGCGCGCGCTTGCCCTGCGCGCGCAGGCGGAAAGCGGTGGCGCCGAGCTGCGCGAGCAGGCCGATGCCATCGCGGCGATCGAGTCGGACATCGCGCCGTTCCGGCAGCGCTTCCAGATCGCGAGCGGCGACGACGCCGGTCCGCTGCCGCTGCGCTGCGCGGCAAGGGGGGTCGATGGCGCGCTCGCGGCCCGGCTTCCCGCCGGCGCGGAGGCCGCGACCGGCATCACGGCGCGCGCCAACGCCGTCCTCCTCCTCGCCGCCGCGATCGACGGCCGCGCCGCCACGGCACCGCTCGCTGCCGAGGCGCTGCTTCCCCCCGCGCCGCAACCCACCGCAACGTGCCGAGGCGCGGTCGAGTCGCTCGCCGCAACCGCGTCGCTGATGACCGACGCGCGCCAGTCGCTCGTCAACTCGCGCAAGAACGAAGCGATGCGCGCTCTCGTCGCCTCGGCCGGATGGCAATGGGCAGCGGCGATGGCGCTCGGCTACGCCTTCCTGCTCTGGAGCCGGCGCACGCCCGCGCCCGCGCTCGCCGGCGCCGTGGCGCTTGCCGCCTGGGCCGGTGCCGCCTGGCTGGGACGCGTGCCGTGGCCGCTCGGCGGCAGCCACGAGCTGGCCTTCGGCCGCGTCGACGTCGCCTGGAACAGCGCGCCGGGCGCCTTTGTCCTCGGCCTCGCCGGCGCGGCGGCGGCGCTTGCGATCTTCGCGCTTGCACGCCGTTCGGGACGCGCTCGGCCCGCGCCGATCACGCAATCGATGAGCTCGCGCATCGGCTACCCGGGCTTCGTATTGGCGACCGGCCTCGGCGCGCTGATCCTGCTCGAACTCTCGCTCGCCGGCCATGCCGGCAACCGCTACCTCGCGCTCTACCACCAGGGTCATCTCTGGCTGGCGATGCTCGCGCTCTCGCTCCTGCTCTTCGCACGCCGCCCGCTGTCGCGCGGCTTCGCCTGGCTGCTCTCGGTCGGCGGCGAGACGCTCGACCGGGCGAGCCGCCGCCACGGCCGCTTCAGCGTCGCCGTCGTCCTCGTCCTGGCGACCGCCGCTGGCGTGCTCGCCTTCGGCCTGGCCCTCGCCAACCTTCGCCAGATCACGTCGGAGCTCGGCCGCGTCTGGCTGATCGCCGGCGCCGCCTGGTTCTTCTTCCTGCGCGCCGGCCCGCTCACCGAGCGGCTCGCGCGCAGCGGCAAGGCCGTGCTCTCGTTCCTTCGCTACGCCTGGCCGATGCTGTTCGTCGTCGCCGTCCTCGTCGGCGCGATGTTTGTCACCCGCGACATGGGGCCGCTCCTGATCGCCGGCTACGCGTCGGGCGCGTTCCTGGCCGCGGCGCTGGCGATGTGGTGGCATCACCGCACCGGCCAGGCGATCAGCGCGTTCGCGCTCGCGCTCCTGCTCTTCGCCGGCTGGATCGTCGCCGTCACGTTCGCGCTCTTTCGCGTCGGCGCCCACGACAGCGTCACGGCGAGCCGACTCGAGAGCGTCGCCGCGCCGTTCGTGTCGATCAACGACCAGCTCGCGCTCGTCTCCTGGTTCCAGCGTGCAGCGCCCGCCGAGGGCTTCGGCATCGGCGCGGCGCCGTGGTGCGGCTTCGCGCCGTCGCGCGGCTGCAGCGGCGTGCCGGCGCAGATCCACAGCGACTACACCTTCACGGCAATCGTCGGCGTGTTCGGACCGTTCGTCGCCTGGGGCGCGTCGCTGGCGATGGCGATCTGGCTGCATCGCCTGATCCGCCATCACGGCCGCGTCACGCGTGGCGAGCCGCGCCTGGTCGGTGCCGGCGGCCAGCTCGGGAACGAGGGGCAGGCGCTGCTCAGCTGGGTCGCTGTCGCCTGGGTCGTCCTGACGTCGTGCCAGCTCGCCGTCACCGTCGCCGGCAACCTGGCGGTGCTGCCGCTCACCGGCGTCACCTTTCCGTTCGTCAGCTTCGGCATGACGTCGCTGCTCGTCAACACGGCGTTCCTGGCGTTGTGCCTCAACGTCGACCTGCCCGCGCGGAGCTCCGGTGGCTGAGCGGCGCGCTATCTCGCTGCTCGACTGCGCGATCGCGGCGAGCCTCGCCATCGTCCCGGTGCTGCTCGGCGTCGTCGCGCTGGTCGCGTTCGTGCGTCCCGGCGACCCGGACAGCTTCTGGCGCCAGGGCCACAGCGACCGCTACGTCAGCGTCCGCCACGTCGCGGCGCTGCAGACGTTCGAGCGCGCGATCGTGCGCCGGACCGCGCAGGAGCCGCGCGAGGTGACGACGGACGAGGTGCTCGACGGCCTCGCGCCATGCCGACGCGAATGGGGCGTCGCGACCGGCGCGAAGCCGTGGCTGCGCCGCCTCGCCCTCGGCGGCGCCGAGGACGCACCGCCGGCGGCACAGATCGCCGCCCAGCTGAGCGAGCTCGACGCCGCGCTGCTGCGCTTCAGCGGGCGGGTGAACGGCCGCGTCGAGCAGCGCGTCGGCGTCGATCCCGCGCGCTGGTTCGCCGCCGCCGCCGAGGTCCTGGCGACGCCGCTCGAGACGCCCGACGCGCCGGGCCAGCGCTTCCAGGTGCGCTGCGCCGATCTCGCCAGCGCCCTTGCCGCCCTGCGCCGCGGCGACGCCGCGATGCTCGAGACCTTCGCCTGGCGCGGCAGCGAAGGCGCGGCGACGCTGGCGGGCTGGCGCCCCGAGCAGCAGATGCGCATCACGGCACGCGAGGTGACGCGCAAGAACCCCTGGGGCGGCATCGCCGGCTGCATCTACCTCGGCCGTGCCGACGGCAGCGATTCGCCCGGCTATTTCGTCGCCGGCGCGCGCAGCGCGCAGCAGCGCGTCTGCGCGACGCCGGAGGTGGTCCGCGTCGCGACGGCGGCAAGCGGCACGGCGCCGCTGCCGCGCGCCGCGCCGACCGCTTTGCGCGGCGAGCCCGGCCCGGCCGACGCAGTCGACGATCCGCGCTGGATGGTGCCGCCGTCGCTGTTCACGCTGCTGCAGCCGCTCGAATCGCTGCGCCAGACCTCGGGCGCGCTCTATCGCGTCTACGCCGAGGGCGACAGCGATCCGCTCGCGCGCGCCGCGGGCGCCGCGCCGGCCTCGCGCAACCGCGTCGTCCTCGACGGCGCGCCGGTCGACGTCGGCTATTCGATCGACATCACGATCGATCCGGCGCTGCAGGCGCTCGCCCAGAAGACCGCCGCCTGCTACACCGGACGGCACGACGTCTGCCGTGCGCTGGCCATGCGCCGTGCCGAGGACCGCGACCAGCAGCTCGGCGCACAGTTGCTCGAAGGCGCGATGGTGCGGATGGCCGCGGTCGCCGTCATCGACATCGCCAGCGGGCGGATCGAGGCGCTCGCCGGCGCACTCTCGCCGTGCGCACGCCAGGAGGTCGACGGCCCCGGCCGCGACGCCGCCTGCGACACCCGCCTGCCGTATCCCGTCCACTACCGCGCCGACGCCCTCCTCAATGCCGCCGTCTTCCACGACGCGATGCCGGCCTCGACGATCAAGCCGATCATGGCAACGGCGTTCCTCGCCGACCCCGGCGCGCGCGGCAGCCGCCTGCTCGCGAGCGAGCGTGCGGCGATGCAGAAGGACGGCACGCCAGCGCGCGACAGCCTGCGCGGCCAGCTGATGCGATCCGACTCGGCCCGCTTTCTCGACCGCATGTTCTGCATCGAGCAGGGCTTCGCGACATGCGCCCGGCCGTGGGAAGTGCAGGCGGCGGCGCGCGCGTTCGGCTGGAACGGCGGCTGCGCAGACGACGACGCGAGCTGCGGCAAGGCCGACCTCTTGTTCGGCGGCCCGCTCGGCCGTGGCGACGAACGCGGCTCGCTGGCCCCCGGCGCCACGGCGATCGCCTACGGCCGCCTCCTCAGCGAGCCGCTCGGCAAGAAGCTCGGCGCGCCGATGCACCTGATGCCGCAGGCATCGCTCGACGCCGGCATCCTGCGCCGCTGCGCCGCCGGCCCCGATGGCCGCCGCCTCAGCGACGACGACTGGGAGAAGTGCAAGGGCGGCGCCGTCGTCGACGTCGTCGCCGAAGGCTGGGGCCAGGGCCACGCGCGCGCCAGCGTGCTCGGCGTCGCCGGCATGATGGCGACGCTCGCCGCAACCGCGAACGGGGCGACGAGCGTGACGCGGCCGCATCTCGTCGATTCCGTGCACGGCGTCGCCGGGTCGGCCCCGGATCCCGTCGCAGCGGCTTCGACGCGCTGGCTCGCGGCGCCGGTTCCTGCCCCGCTGGCGCGAGACGCCGCTGAGGTCATCCTGAGCGGCCTGTCGTACAGCCACCGCGCCGGCACCGCGCGCACCGCGTGCGAGCAGATCTTCGACGCCAAGCGCTGCCGCGACATCGACTGGCTCGCCGGCAAGACCGGAACGCCGAGCTTCCCGAGCGACGGCCTCTCGCTCGACCAGCTGGTGCGCCTTTGCGCCCCCGGCGCGCCGCAGTCGCCGGAGAGCAAGCGCGGCGCGTGCAGCTCGCTCCATCCGTACAAGTGGTACGTCGCCACCTGGCGCGGCGATCGCGCCAAGGACGGGCCGTGGACGAAGGCGATCGCGGTGCTGGCCGAGCGCAACTGGCTGCGCGCGAGCGGCCGCGTCCACGGCGCTGGTGACCATGGGCCGAACCCCGCGGCCGAGATCGCGATGCAGATCGTCGGCCGCACGACCGGCGCGATCGACGATGCCGGCTCGCCGGGCCGCTCGGCCGTCGCCAAGGCGAGCACGATGGCGCCGGCCACGGAGGCGACGCGATGAGCCGCCTGTCGGCAGCGCCACGTCCGGCCTGGCCGGATCGGGAATTCGCGTCGCCGCGAACCCGCGATCGCGACATCGAGTCGCTGCCGCCGCCGCTCGTCTGGACCTTCGACGGCCCCTTCGAGCGCTGCCTGGACGACCTCGACGACAGCCTGCGCCGCGCCATCGTCCTGATCGGCGACGTCTCGCGCGTCGCGCTCCTGATCGACCTCTCGCTACCCGCCCTGCTCGCGCGCGTGCGCGCCGGCGACCGCGTGCAGCCGGCCTGGGGCCGCTTCACCGATCGCATCGCCGGCTACGGCCTGCCCACCTTTCCGCGCGTGCGCCACCTGCGCGCACCCGGCCCGCTCGCGACGCTGGTCGTCGCCTATCGCAGCTGAGTCTTGCTGACGCTTCAACGAAAGCCCGTCATGTCCATGAAATCGTGGGTCCTCCATCGCGTCGCCGGCCGCAGCGACCTGCCGCCGCGCGACTCGCGCCACCTGCACGAGCCCGACCTCGACGTCGACGCCGCTCAGCGCCACGGCGACGCCGGCGCCGCCGCCGATCCGTTGCGCGCCGGTGCCGACCTCGGCGTCTACGCGCCGCTGATCGGCGCCGTGCGCGACGAGCTCGAGCACTTCGTCGCCAGCCACGTCCGCCTGCACGTTGTCATTGCCGAGCGCGATCGCTTCCTGCTCACCTCGATCGGGGTGCGCTCGCCAGGCGGCGCGGAAGCGCGCGACCTGCTGCGCCAGTTCATGCACGAGTTCCGGCCCGAGCAGGTCAAGCGCTACCTCGCCCGCGAGGTGATCGGCCGGCTGCCGAATGCGGCCGTGATCGATCTCTCGCAGTTCGCCGGGCTCGCCGATCTCGACATCGGCGAGCGGCCCGGCGACGACGGCGAGTACCGCGAGCTTCTCGCCGCGCTGCGCACAACCCCGGCGCTGCCGATCGCACGTCCCTACGAAGTGAGCGTGATCGGCCGCTGGAGCGAGGCCGACCCGGCAAGCGCGACCTCGGCCGCGCCGACGCGCGCGCGTCGCCTCGACACGCCGACGACGCCGCTCGCCGGCCGCCGCGTCGAGTTCGACATCGACGACGGCGCCGGCACGCGCCGCGCCGTCCTGGCTGCGGTCGTGCCCGGGCGCCGCTACGCCGTCGGCAAGGACGAGAGCTCGGACCTGCGCGTCGACGGCACCTACACCAGCCGGCGCCACGCCGAGATCTGGCTCGACGACGACGGCTGGCACGTCGCCGACGCCGGCTCGACCAACGGCCTGCGCGTCGAGAGCGGCGGCGCTGGCGGGACGGCGGCTCGCGTGGTCGCGACGGCAGCGACGGGCGACGCGACGCCGATCCGTGTCGGCGAGGGAATGCGCATCGTCCTCTCGGCCCGCGCTGAGGGGCCGCCGGCCGACTACCCGTCGATCGCCGTTCGCTCGCCGCGGTCGACGACCTCGTCGGCGGCGCCGATCGCTTCCGATGCGAGCGCGCCGAAGACGCCGCTGACGTCGGTGCTCGCCGTCCGGCAAGGCCTCTCGCGCTTCGCGATTCTGGCGACGCAGGCGAGCGGCGAGCGCAGCCATGCGATCGCCGCCGACGCGCTTCCCGTCACCATCGGTCGATCGCGCGACCAGGCGATCGTCATCGACCGCCGCCATCCCGGCGTGTCGGGGCAGCACGTCGCGGTCGACGCCGTCGACGACGACGGCGCGCACGGCGTCGTCCACGGCGACAACGGCATCGTCATCGACGGCGTCGTGCACGGACCGGGCGAGCGCTTCGACTGGCGGCCCGGCCAGACGATGGTCCTCGGCGGCGCCCTGCCGGACGAGCCCGCGTGCACGCTGGTGCTGGCGCGCGATGGCGAGCATTGAGATGGCGCCGCTCTCGCTCATCACGCCGATCGAGCCCGGTCGCTCGACCCGGCCCGAAGCGCTCTCGCGCGCCGCCGCAGCGCCGATGCAGGCGGTCTACACGACCGCGGCAAGCCGCCTCGAGGCCGCCGTCGCGTCGTCGTGCGGCAGCCAGCACGCTGTCAACGAAGACGCGCACAGCGCGCTCGACAGCAGCGGGCGCCTGTTCGTCGTCGCCGACGGCGTCGGCGGCGGCGCGATGGCGCAGACCGCGAGCCGCCTGCTAGTCGCCGAGCTGCACCAGGCGCTCGAAGGGCAGCCGCTCGACGCCGAGCGCGTCGCGACCGCGATGCTCGCCGCCGACCGGACGATCGCCGAGGCGATCGCGCGCGTCACCGCGCGGCCGGGCGCGGCGACGGTCGCGCTCAGCGCGCCGCTCGACGCGTCGGCCGCGAGCTGGCTCGTCGCCTGGGTGGGGGACTGCCGCGTCTATCGCTGGTCGGCGCGCGGCGCCGGCCAGCTCGACCTGTTGACGCGCGACGACACCTTCTTCCATCTCGGCGAAACGTCGCCCCCCGGTGGCTCGCCGCACGACCCGGCGCGCATGGTCGGCAACGGCGCGACCACCGGTGCCAACGTCGCCGTGCACTCCCTCGGCCGCGACGAGCTGCTCGTGCTCTGCAGCGATGGTGTCCACAAGCACCTCGACGGTACGGACTGGTATCGGGTGCTCGACGCGCCGCTCTCGCTCGCCCAGCGCGGCCAGGCGCTGGTAGCGCTCGCGCGGAAGCGCGGCAGCGTCGACGACGCGACCGTGCTGCTGCTGCATCGCTCCGATCCTGAACCGCGCAATCCGCGCTGGCGCGGTCGCGCTGCCCTCCCCTTCGACAAGGAAAGGAGCGAGCGATGACGCCCGCCGACATCGACCGCGTCTTCGGCCGCGGGCGGCTTCGCATGGTGACCGGCGACCACGTCGAGGTTTTCCGCGAGCACTCGCTGCCGGGCGAGCGGCGCCGCTACACCAAGCGCTTCCTCGCTACCGCCGCTGGCGACTTCAGCGAATGGACCGAGCGCGAGTGGCGCATCCTCGCGCGCCTGGTCGGCCACGGCATCAAGCCGGTGCCCGACGTCGTCCGCTTCGACCGTGGCGCGGCCGACCGGGCGGCGCTGGTCCAGACCTTCGACGCCGGCGTCACCGTCGACCACTGGGCGACGCTGCTGCCGCTCGAGCGCGACGGCGCGACCCTGCGCAACGTCTTCGAGGACTGCGCCCACTGGTGGGCGCTCGCCCGCCACAGCCTGATCGCGCTCGACGCGATCCACGAGCTGCAGCTGGTCCATCTCGACTTGAAGGCGGACAACGTCTGCATTCCCGTCGGTCCCGCCGACTTCGATCCGCTCGCGCGCGGCCAATGGCTGCAGCCACGCTTCGACGACATCGCCCTGATCGACTTCGCGTTCTCGCTCGTCTCGGGCGAGCGGCTCGAGAGCGCGCTGCCGATCGCGCAGCAGGCTGACTACGACTACCAGTCGCCGCGCCTGCTGCGCGCGCTCGCGGCCGGCCGCCACGGTGACCTGGTGCCGACGCGCCAGCTCGACTGGCGCTGCGACCTGTTCAGCCTGGCCGCGATGCTGTGGCGTTACCTGCCCGAGCTCGAGGAAACGACGACAGGCGCCTGGACGAGAGCGCGCCATGCCAAGGCGCGCGCGCTCGTGCGCCGCCTGGTCGAGGTCCACGACGCCGAGCTGCCGGCCCGGCGGCCGCACGCCGAGCTGATCGCGCTCGCCGGCGAGACGCTCGCGCACGCCGAGCTGGGCGAATCGCTGCAGCGCGGCTGGACGCTGGCGTTCGACAGCCGCATCGCGAGGGCGGCGTCAACGACGCCAGTGACGCGGATCGCGTTGCCGGTGATGGCGCCGGTGACGCCGGCGGCGGCGGTCGTGCCCATTGCCGTAGCGGCGACGCCCGTGGCGACGCCGATGACTCCTGTGGCGGCGACGCCAACGACGCGACCGGCCAGCCCTCTGGCAACGCCGCTCGCGGCACGCGCGCCGGCAGCCGCACCATCCAGTCCACCGACGGTCTCCGCAGCGCAGCTGCGAGAGGCAAGGCCGATAGGGACAACGGCGCCCGAAGAGGCGGCGCGGCCGGCGACGGCGACGGCGCCTCTGACAACAGCGAAGCCGGCCGACGCTGCGAACGAATCACTCGCGGTCGATCCGACCGACGTGGCGATGCGGATGCAGACGCGCCGACGCGAGCGCGAGCAGCGCACGGGCCGAGTTGTCGCGGCCAGTGCCCTGGCTGCGGCAGTGGTGGTCGCGACCGCGGCGGCAGCTTGGCTCGAGCCGACGTTGCGACCGCTTCTCGGCTCACCCCATGTGCAACTCGCCGGCACCGACTCGGCGACGCCCCCGGCAGCGCGTCGCGACGAAGCGCAGGTGGCGATGGCGTCGCCGAACGCGGATAGGGAAAGGCCTCACGCATCTGCCCCGGGCCCTGCGCCCGCGGCCGAAGTCGCCCCGGCGACGAGTCCGTCGGCAGCGCCCACGCGCGACGCTGACCTCTCTACATCGCAGACGGCCGAGCCGGCCGCCGCCGGCAAGGTCGATGCGAAGACGCCGACGCCGTCCGACACGACCCTGGCCCGCCCGGCACCGGGCCGATCGCCGTCGTCCGCGTCGACGGTGGCGACGACGGCTCCGAACAGCAAGACGCAGCAGCCGCGCGCCGGAGCGCAGGCGCGCAGTCGATCTGTCGAGCCGGTGCCGTCGCGTTCCGCGCTTGCCGGCAACGAGCGCAACGCGACAGCATTCCCACCGTCCTCTCGCGTCGGGCGCAGCAGCGCAGCGAGCGTCGCTGCGCTCCGGCCGACCGCTGCGCCACCATCGCGCCGACTCGCCAGCGCGAGCGCCCGACCGGCCAACGGCGCGGCTGTTCCGTGGGCGGTGGCCGGGCGCACGACGCAGCGCATGACGTTCGTCAAGGGCAGCGGCGAGCGCGGCGCGCTGCTGCCGTTGGCGCCGCAAGTCGCCAACTCGACGCCAGCGCGCGGCGCGGACGCCGCTCCTTCGGCCTTCGTCAATGTCAACGCAGGCCCGAGCGTGTCGCCGGGCACGTCAGTGGGCGCGTCGCCGAGCGCGCTGGCCGCGCCGGGCACCGCCGCGCCGCCAACCGCGCTTGCCGTGGTGGCCAGGCCGGCGTTGTCGGCCGACGTCGCGCCTGCGAACACATCGAGCGGATCGATGCCGGCGCCGTCGCCCGCCGCCGACAACGCGCCGATCGACTACGCGGTCCGCGCCAGCGATCTGATGGCGACTCAGATGCCGCGCCTCGCCCAGCGCGCCGAACGGCAGGTCGCGCGCGTGCTGTTCGTCGCCGGTCGCTCCGAGCACGTGGCCGGCGACGACGCGATCCGCGCCGCCGCCGCC
>Ga0207650_10000384_pt1 | contig 40899 bp, 33 predicted proteins | sample KBSS63metaG_FD_184325 | JGI IMG/M metagenome (GOLD analysis project Ga0207650, IMG submission 184325) | Switchgrass rhizosphere microbial communities from Kellogg Biological Station, Michigan, USA - KBS S6-3 metaG (SPAdes) (version 2) | ecosystem: Host-associated > Plants > Roots > Rhizosphere...
GTAAAACTCGCAGTACAGCGTTGAAGATTTTCATCTGACGGTACCTGGTTGTTTTTGATCTTGTTTTTGTTGAGTCGCCGGGGATCGGGCCCAGACGTACTTTATGCAACCTGGAAAAGACTTTATTGGAAAATAATTTCCATATCAACTTGTTTTAGAATTTAATTCTATTTTTGTTGAAACCACCTGCTGGCGCTCGGCGCTCAGGCGTGCGGCGTCCAATATACGGGTGGTTTCCAGGGCGTCATAGGCGCTCACGGGCAACACGCCCTGCCCTTGCACAGCGGCTTGCAACTGGCGATAGAACTGCGTCCAGCAACCTTTCTCCGACGGCACCCGCTCGCGCTCCCCGCCGTGTTCGAACCAGCCCCAACGGCGATGCTCTTCAGCGCCCCAGTGCTCGCCTTCGGTTTTCGGTGATTTGCCGGCCATCAGCGCTTCTTCCTGACCGTCGAGCCCCTCCACGGTGTAACAGCCCGCACTGCCACTGACGCGAAAACGCGGGGCCTGGCTGTTTTGCAGGGCATTGCCCCACAGGTGGGAAATCACCCCGTTGGCGTGGGTCAGGGACACGAAAAAACCGTGGTCGACGCTGGGGTGTTCGGCCGTGTAGTGCAACTGCGCGAACACCCGGTCCACCGGGCCGAACAATTGCAGCGCCTGGTCCACCAGGTGGCTGCCCAAATCGCGCAGCCAGCCACCGCCGCTGGCGTTGCCCACCGCTTGCGGGCTGTAGCGTTCCACCCGCGACTCAAACCGGGTAATGGTGCCCAGGGCACCGGCGTCGATGAGCTTGCGCAGGGTCAGGTAATCCGAGTCCCAACGCCGGTTCTGGTAGACGCTCAGCAACACTTCATGGCGCTCGGCGGCAATGATCAGTGCATGGGCCTGTTCGGCGTTGGCGGCGAAGGGTTTGTCGCTGACCACCGCCAGGCCATGTTCGATGGCTTCCAGCACCAGCGCCGGGCGGCCTTTGAGAGTGGTAGAGATAACGAGGGCGTCGACCCCGGCTTCGACGATCTGGCCGATGCAGTCGAAGGCTTGGAGGCCGGGGTGGTCGGTATTCAACTGTTGGCGGCGCTCGGGGGAACGGGTGACGACGCCAACAAACGTGGCGCCGGGCAGTGTTGCAATCAGCGGCGCATGAAAAAAGCGCCCTCCATGGCCGTAGCCGACTAGTCCGATTCGCATGAACTCACTCCTTCTTAGAAGTGGAAACCGAGTCAAATGTGGGAGGGGGCTTGCCCCCGATAACAGTGTGTCAGTCAAAAAAAATTTATCTGACCCACCGCCATCGGAGGCAAGCCCCCTCCCACACCGACTGCATTCCACCTGTGGATTTGCGATCAGCCGTAGAAGTGCGGGCGATCCGGCAGGCTGATCTTGACGATCTGCTCACTGCCCTGCGCCTGGATACACGCATCCGCCGCCACCGCCGCCGCGAAACCATCCCACGCCGACGGCCCACCGACCTGGCCAGCGCGCACGCTGTCGATGAACGCCTGCAACTCCACGTCATACGCGCCGATGAACCGGTCTTTCCAATCCATCAGAATCGCATTGGACAACTTCGCGCCGCTGCGCAGTTGCACCTGGGAAGGCTCCGGCAATTTGGCGATACCGGTCTCCCCCACCACTTCGCACTGGATGTCATAGCCGTATTGGCAGTTCACGAACACTTCCACGTCGATACGCGTGCCCTTGGCGGTCTCCAGCAGCACGATCTGCGGGTCGCGCAAGTGCGCCAACGCCTTGCTGGTCTTGCGCGGAAACACCACTTGCACGGAAACGTAGTCGTCGTTGAGCAACCAACGCAGTACGTCCAGCTCGTGGATCAAGGTGTCGGTGATCGCCATGTCGGTCTTGTAGTTCTCACCTACCGTCGGGTTGCGGTGGGCGCAGTGCAGCATCAACGGCTCGCCGATCTGGCCGCTGTCGATCACCGCCTTGAGGGCGCGATAGCCTTCGTCATACGGACGCATGAAGCCCACTTGCACCAGGCGCTTGCCGTGGGCCACTTCGGCGTCGACGATCCGGCGGCAGCCTTCGGCAGTCACCGCCAGGGGTTTTTCACAGAACACCGGTTTGCCGGCGGCGATGGCGGCGAGTACGAATTCTTCATGGCTGGGACCCCAGGAGGTCACCAGGATGGCTTCAACCTGTGGCGAGTTGATCAGCGCATGGCCGTCCGGGTACACCTCGGCGCCCAGTTTCAAATCCGCGACCACCTTGGCCGCTTGCTCAAGGTTGATGTCGGTCACCGCCACCACCTGGCTATTGAGCAGGGTCTGGCTGCAACGACGAATATGGTCACGGCCGATGGCACCGGTACCGATCACTCCAAGCTTCAACGACATACAAACACTCCTCTTGTTATTAGTACTGCCGGGCCTTCGCCAGGTGTTCATTGAGTTTTTTTGCAGCGGCATTCGTGCGTTCGCTGGTGGACACCTGCGCCACGCCCACCCGCCACCACGACAGGTAGCCGTGGACCATGGTTTTGGGCAGGACCTTGATGTCGATCAGGGTCGAGACCGTTTGCGTGCGCGCATCGGCCAGCGCGGCCTGGAGTTGCTCGACGCTGCTGACCTTGTAGGTCTTGCAGCCATAAGCCGCCGCGCTCATGGCGAAATCCACCGGCACCAGGCCGCCGTCGAGCTTGCCGCTCTCGGGGTTGCGGTAGCGGAACTCGGTGCCGAAGCTGTCCATGCCGTTACCGATCTGCAGGTTGTTGATGCAACCGAAGGCCATGTTGTCCAGCAGCACCACGTTGATCTTGCGGCGCTCCTGGATCGAGGTGGCCAGCTCGGAATGCAACATCATGTAGGAGCCATCGCCGACCAGCGCATACACCTCCTTGGTTGGTTCGGCCAGCTTCACGCCGAGGGCGGCGTTGATCTCGTAGCCCATGCACGAGTAGCCGTATTCGACGTGATAGGTGTTCACGCCTTTGCTGCGCCAGGCGCGCTGCAGGTCGCCGGGCAGGCTGCCGGCGGCGGCGACGATGATCGCATCGTCGGCCAGGCTGTCGTTGAGCACGCCGAGCACCCGGCTCTGGGTCAGGCAGGAACCGGTCAGCTCGATAAATTCACGCAGTACCGCACGGTCCAGGTGGTCGTCGACTTCCGGCACGAAGGCATCGCCCGAGTACTCCACCTGATGCACACGGTCCACTTCGGCATCCAGTTGCGCCTTGGCGTCACGCACCTGTTCACCCCAACCGGAGCGGTAATCGCCCAGGGCGTCGGCCAGCGCGTCGAGGGCAACTCTGGCATCACCCAGCACCTGTACGCCGTCGAGTTTCAACGCATCGCAGGGGCTGATATTCAGGTTGAGGAACTTGACCTCGGCATGCTTGAACAGCGACTTGGACGAGGTGGTGAAGTCGGTGTAGCGGGTGCCGATGCCGATGATCAGATCCGCCTCGGGCGCCAACAGGTTGGCCGCCAGGCAGCCGGTTTCGCCAATGCCGCCGACGTTAAGCGGGTGGCTGGACACCAGCGCGCTTTTACCCGCTTGAGTCTCGGCGAACGGAATATCAAAGCGCTCGGCGAAGGCTTGCAGCGCGGCATTCGCGCCGGCGTACTTGACCCCGCCACCGCAGATGATCAGCGGTTTGCGCTTGCCGCGAAAAGCCGCCAACGCATCGCCGATCATCGCCGCGCTGGGCGGGCGCCGGTCAATACGGTGCACGCGCTTTTGCAGGAAGTAATCCGGGTAGTCCCAGGCTTCGGCCTGCACATCCTGGGGCAGCGCCAAGGTCACGGCGCCGGTTTCCGCCGGGTCGGTCAACACACGCATGGCATGGATCGCGGCGCTCATCAGTTGCTCGGGACGGTTGATGCGGTCCCAGTACTTGCTCACCGAGCGAAATGCATCGTTGGTGCTGATGCTCAAGTCGTGGAACTGCTCGATCTGTTGCAGCACCGGGTCGGGCTGGCGACTGGCGTACACATCGCCGGGCAGCAACAGCAACGGAATACGGTTGGCGGTGGCGGTCGCCGCGGCGGTGAGCATATTCGCCGCGCCGGGGCCGACCGATGCGGTGCACGCGTAGATCTTGCGGCGCAAATGCTGCTTGGCAAAACCGATGGCGGCATGGGCCATGCCCTGCTCGTTGCGGCCCTGATGCACCACCAGGTCGCCACTGTCCTGCTCCAGCGCCTGGCCCAGGCCCAGCACGTTGCCGTGGCCGAAAATCGTGAACACCCCGGCGACAAACTTGCTCTGTACGCCATCGACTTCGACGTATTGGTTATCCAGAAACTTCACCAGGGCCTGGGCCATGGTCAGTCGGGTTGTGGTCATGTCGCCCCCCTTAACGTTTTTGCAGGTGGGCAATGCTTGCGCCCAAGGCCTGCTGGATATCCGCCAACTCATGCACACTTTTCGCGAACGGCTCGAACGACAGGTAGCCGCTGTAGCCGGTGCTGAGCAAGGTGTCGATCTGTGCGGCATTGCCAAGAATATCGCCCTCGCCCACCAGTACGCGGTGGCCGTCACGGATCGAGTTGAGCGGCGCCTGGGCATCTTCCACGCCGGAGATATGGACCAGGCCGGTCAGTTGCGGGAAGAACTCCTGCTCGCCGGCCAAGTGATGGTGGAACGTGTCATGGACCAGGCGGAACACGTCCAGGCCACCGATGGACTGGATCGCGTCCACCGCCACGCGTTTGCGGCGCATCGAACATTCTTCGAACCCCAGGGGCTCGACGAAACCCAGAAGCCCATACTCGCGCAGGATCGGCGCCAGCTCGCTCAAGGCGGTGCGCAAACCGGCGGCGCGCTGCGCCTCATTGCGCGTGTCGCCGGGCTCATTGAACGGGCACATCACCAGGCCTTGGGCACCGCATTCACGGGCATAGGTGGCCAGCTCGATCGCCTGGGCGCGGCGTTCGTCGTTCCAGACGTCAAAGGGGTACAGCGCGTTGATCGACAGCACCGTAATGCCCTGCGCCGCGCATAACTCACGCACGCGGCTGGCGGGCGTGCCGTATTCGATTTGACGGTCTGCGAGGTCATTGCGGATCTCGATGGCGTCGCACTTGAGCGCAACCGCCAAGCCGATGAAGTCCGGCAGGGACAGGTTGGGCGCGACCATGCGGTTAAGGGCAAAACGTAGAGGCGACTTCATTGTTGTTGTTCTCCGTCCAAAACCGCTTAAAGGTCCAGCAGCCAGCTGTGCTGCGGGTCGTTGTGAAAGTGCCAGGCACGCTTGGGGCCGGCCATGACGTTGAGGTAATAAGATTCGTAGCCATACGGCACGCTGACCGGGTGATAACCCTTGGGCACCACCACCAGGTCGCTGTTTTCCACCGCCATGGCCTGGTCGATGCTGCGATCGTCGGTGTACACCCGCTGGAACACGAAGCCCTGGGGCGGGTTGACCTGGTGGTAGTAGGTCTCTTCCAGGAAGCTCTGGTGCGGCAGGTCGTCGGTGTCGTGCTTGTGCGGCGGGTAGCTCGATGAATGCCCCGACGGCGTGCGCACTTCCACCACCAGCAGCGAATGGGCCGGCTCGCTGTCGGGCAGGATGTCGCACACATAACGCGTGTTGGCGCCTTTGCCGCGCACACTGCGCTTGCAGTCTTGGGGGCGGATCAGGCGTGGTTCGTAACCCTGCGTACCGGGCGCGGCGCACACCGCAATCTGCACGTCGCTCAAGGCGGTAACCTGGGCCGAGGTGCCAGGCGGCAGGTAGGCGGCGAACGGCGACTTGTCTTCAAATACCGACTGGCGATCACCGAGGTTCTGCCAGTTGAACCCTTCGCCTTCGATATTCACCCGGCCGCTGAGCAGTACCAGGCACAGCTCCTTGTCGCCGGCGCTGACCGGCAGCGTTTCGCCCAGGCTCAAGCGGTAGGCACTGAAACCGACGTACTCAAGGCGCCCTTGTTCCAGGGCAACCATGGTCTGCCCGCGTTTGCTGCTTTTAACCAACAAGCTCATGGTTGGGTCCTCTCATTGAGCAGAGCGCGCAAGGTGTCGTAACCCTTTTTCGCGTAGATATAGCTGGGCGCCACGGCCGGGTCCTGCTCGGCTTCCACCACCAGCCAACCCTTGTATCGCGCGGCCAGCAGCACATCGAGCAGCTCGGCAAAGTCGATATCGCCATCGCCGGGCACCGTGAAGGTGCCGTTGACGATGCAATCGGGGAAGCTCCACATCTGGTTGCGCGCCAGTTGCACCACGGGCTTGCGCACGTCCTTGAAATGCACGTGGCAGACGCGCTCGATATGCGTGCGCAGCACTTGGAGAGGCTCGCCGCCGCCCATGTAGCAGTGGCCCGAGTCGAACAACAGACCGACTTCCGGCCCCGTTCGCCGCATCAGTTGGTCGATGTCTTCGGGGGACTCGACGTAGGCCCCCATATGGTGGTGGTACGCCAGGCGCACGCCCTGGGACAGGGTAAAGCGCGCCAGTTCCGTGAGCTTGTCGGCGTAGTCCTGCCAGGCCTGCTCGCTGTGAAAACGCGGGCGTTCGATCAGGCGAATGCGCGAGCCCTGGATCGAATCGGCCACCTCGCCGTACACCAGCACCGTGGCGCCGTTGTGTTTGAGTAACTCGACATGGCCGGCAATCGCGTCGATTTCCTCGGCCACCGAACGCCGCGCCAGGCGGCTGGAATACCAGCCGGAGACCAGCGCCAGGTCATAGGGGCGCAGTACCTCGCTCACGCCCTTGGCATCCTTGGGGAACTTGCCGTTGAGTTCAAAACCTTCGTAGCCGATCTCCTTGCCTTCGCTCAAGGCGGTGCTCAGCGGCGTTTCACCACCCAGGGCCGGCAGGTCGTCGTTGCTCCAGGAGATCGGGTTGATGCCAATTCGGATTGCGGGCATGGCTGCACCTTTTTGTTGTTTTACCTGAGATCGCTTGGATCTGCTTTATGTGGGAGGGGGCTTGCTCCCTCCCACATTTGATTGCATTGCACCTGTAGAGCGGTGTTCAGCCTCGGGCACTGCGCCAGGCGTTGATAAGCTGTTCGAACGTGGCCTGCACCTGCTGGACCAGGGTTTCATCATCGATCTGCCCCGCCATCCACGCCTTGCTCGGCTCCTGGAAGATCGTGCGACCCACGGCAAACCCTCGGCAGGTAGTGCTCAGGCGTGCTTGCCGAAAGCCGTCGGCCAAGCATTCCGGCGAGGCGTTGAGCCCCAGCAGCACCACGCCACGGCAATACGGGTCGCGCTCGTTGATCAGCGCATCGAGTCGTGTCCACTCCTCGGCCGTCTGCGCTTCGATCTTCCACCACGCCGGGTAGATGCCCAGGTTGTACAAGCGCTTGAGGCTGCGGTAGAGCACGTCCGGGTAGGTGGACGGATGATCCTTGGGCGGGATGACTTCCAGCAGCAGTTCATGACCGCTGACCACAGAGGCGTCGTACACCGCCTTGAGTTGCGCCTCCTGTTCCAGGCGCAGCATGGGCTCGTCGTCGGGATGGTATTGCACCAGGCACTTGATGATCTGCTCCTGGGGCCAGGCGATCAGATTGCTGCCAATCGAACGGCCGTGCTCGAAGGCCAGCGGGCGCGAGTTCTGAACCTCAACCGGGCGCGCGACCCACCAGCCGCGACCGCTGGCGGCGTTGAGCGCGTCCTGGCCGAAGCGCTGGTCGGCCAACAGGCCCACGTCGGCGTCAACGCCCTGCTCGGCGAGCTTGTGTTGCACACGTTCGATGGCCTGGATAAACAGCTGCTTGATATCGCTGATACGCGCCGGGTCCTGGCCGCCGCGTTGCGCCAGGTCGACCAATTGCCAGCGGTGGTCAAACGCGAAGATGAACAGTTGCTTCCAGGCCTTGCGCGGCACGCTGACGCGATGCAGTCGCTGCAGGGTCACGTCCTGGTCGGGCCGGGTGATCGGCACCGGGCTGTTGAACAGATAATCCAGCTCGGCCGGGGTTGGCATCGCCGGGGCGCAGGCGTGGCGCGACACCACCAGGCCACCGCAGGCGTTGGCCAGTTGGCTGCAACGCTCATCGCTGGCGTCGTTGAGCCAACCACTGAGAAAGCCCGACATGAACGCATCACCAGCGCCCAGCACGTTAAGCACCTCCACGCGCACACCGGGGTAGATCGCGCCGTCTTCCAGGCGCGCAGGAATCGCCCCGTGAATCACCGTGCAGCCCTGCGGGCCGAGCTTGACGACCAACGTAGCCGGGGTGATTTCGCGCACGGTACGCAGCGCGGTGAGCAGGTCTTCACTGCCGCCGGCGATCAGGAATTCTTCTTCGGTGCCCACGATCAAGTCGAAACGCGGCAGGATCTTCTGCACATGCGCGCTGACCGTCTGGTCGGCGACAAAACGGGTTTCACCGTCGGCCTTGCCCGCCAAGCCCCACAGCACCGGGCGGTAGTCGATGTCCAGCACGCGCTTGACGTTGTGTTTGGCGGCGTAGTCCAGGGCCTGGATGCTGGCCTTGTACACGCTGTCGGTAGAAAAATGCGTGCCGGTGATCAGCAGCGCTTTGCTGGAGGCGATAAAGGCTTCGCTGATGTCCTCGGCGCGCAGGGCCATGTCGGCGCAGTTTTCGCGGTAAAACACCAAGGGGAAGGTTTCGCGGTCCTTGAGGCCCAGCAACACCAGGGCGGTGAGGCGTTCCGGGTCGACCTTGATGCCGCTGACGTCGCAACCTTCGCGGGCCAGGGATTCCACCAGGAAACGCCCCATATGGTCGTCGCCCACACGGCTGAGCATCGCCGACTTGAGCCCCAGCCGCGCGGTGCCGAAGGCGATATTGGCGGACGACCCGCCGAGGTACTTGGCGAAGCTGGACACGTCCTCAAGCCGCGCACCCACTTGCTGTGCGTAGAGGTCGACGCCCAGGCGCCCGAGGCAAATCAGATCCAATTGACGCCCACTGGCAAAACGAGTCTGGCCCATGCTGGCTCCTGTTATTTTTATCAGCCTGCGTTGTGCCGCCGTGGCGACGGCAAACGCTCTTGGTGGGAGCAGACTAGAACGTTCAGCGACGCCAATCAATATTTATTCCAGAATTATTTTTAGTGGAATATTTTTTCCAATAAGCCGGCATAATGGCACGCCAGCCGCCGTGCATCGTTTCAGCAGGCCACGGGGGCCGTGATGCCGGGGTATTTTTTTGCGCCTACCCTGTAGACTTGCGCCACCCATCAGCGCATCAGACGAACACGCCAGAAGGATTGCCCATGTCCCGCACCGATCCCGAGACCACCCTGGAAGCCCCCCTCGCCAGCCCTCCGATCAATGCCGAACGCCTGTTGCAGCTGATCACCGACGAATACGAAAGCCTGCCCCGCCAACTCAAGCGCATCGCCAGCTACATGAGCCAACAAAGCGACCGGATCATGGTCGACCGCATCAGCGACATCGCCCGCGAATGCGAAGTACACCCCTCGGCCATCGTGCGGTTTTCCCAGCGATTCGGGTTCAGCGGGTTCAGCGAGATGCAGGCACTGTTTCGCGAGGCCTACACCCACAAGACCACGCCGGTGCAGAACTACCAGCAACGCATCCGCAGCATGATCGCCAATAAATCCCAGAAGGCCAGCGGCGGCGACCTGGCGCGCGAATGCGTCAACGCCACGCTGTCGGGCATCGAGCGCCTGGGGCTGGAACTGGATGACGTGGCGTTCGACAAGGCCGTGGACCTGGTGGTCAACGCCGACAATATCTATGTGGTTGGTGTGCGCCGCTCCTTTGCGGTAGCGGACTACCTGGTCTACAACCTGCAGCACACCAACAAACGCATTCACCTGATCTCTGGGCTGGGCGGCAGCTACCGCGAACAGATGCGCAGCGTGCGCGCCAATGACCTGGTGATTGCCATCAGCTTCACGCCCTACGGCAAAGAAACCCAGCACTGCCTGCGCATCGCCCAGCATCACCAGGCCAAGACCCTGATCATCACCGACAGCAACCTGTCGCCCCTGGCCAAGCGGGCGAATGCGGTGCTGTTGGTGAACGAAGGCTCGTCGTTTGCCTTCCGCTCGTTGAGCGCCACCCTGTGCCTGTGCCAGGCGTTATTTATTGCGGTGGCGTACCGGTTGGAGTTGAAGGTGGATGAGATCCACGAGCAAGTCGGGTTCGACGACTGACTAAATGGACCGCGCGGGGCTCGGGGTCAGTGCATGAAGATCGCGATCAGGATGATCACCGGGATCGGCACGCCGAGGAACCACAGAAGTAATGAACGCATGATGCTCTCCTTGAATGAATGGGCCTTGAATTAACGAACGTAGGTTTCGGTATCGACGTACACCACCGCATCGCGACGACGACCGCCGAAGGTGGCAGCGAAGCTGGCGAAGAATGCACCGATCAACAAGGCGATGAACATCCACAGCGCGGTCCAGGCCGCGACTTTGGCGGCGGTGTCGGCGGCCTGTTTGGCTTTGAGCTTGGCGTCTTCGACGGCTTTACGGGCGTCGCCGTAGACCTTGTCGATACGCGCTTCGGCGTCGGCCTGGCTGAGGTTGGTGCGTTGGCTGATCAACTGCGCCAGGTAGGCGCGGTCTTCAGCGGCGAGTTGGCCATCGTTGCTCAGGGTGCGCGCAAAGATCCGCGCGACCACGCCATGGGCGGCGTCATCGCTGACGGCCACGGGGCGATCATCGCGGAACAAGCTGTCGACGTAATAACCGAAGTCGTCGCCCTTCACGCCCTGCGTCGCAGTACCGGCGGCCTGGGCCGCACCCGAGGCCACGCTGGCCCCGGCTTGCACGCCGCCGCCGACCACACTGCTGACCGAGCCGACCACCAGGGTCGCCGTCACCAGCGTGGCCACCGCCCAGGCCAGGAAACCATGGGCGGTGTCGCGAAAATACACCTCATCGCCATGCATATTGGCCCACTTCACGCGCAAGCGGCCGGCGATGTAACCGCCCAGCCCGGACGCCACGATCTGGGTAAACGCCAGCCAAACAATGGTGGAAATGCCCAGCCCCTTGGCGCTGATACCGCTGCCGGCCCACGGCGATACCGCCGAAAAGCCCAGGCCGAAGCCCAGCAATACCAGGATCAGGGACAATGCGGCCGCCGCAGCGGCCCCGGCAAAAATCGCCCCCCAGGAAACCCCGGAGCGCGTGCTCGATTCTTGCAGCATGGATGAGGATGTGATCATTGTTGTTGTGCTCCTGGCAGAAAAAGGGTGTTACCCACTCCAAATTGCAGGCGCCGTGCCAGTCGACAAATAAAACAAAACCTTTATATTTCAACCACCTAACTAAATTGAACTTACCCGAACCATGCAACTTGCAATAAATGACAGCGTGAGGCGGGCGTAATGCATTCCCACGCCCAGCCCTGCGTGGGCGAGAGCGGGCGCGCGATTGAACGGCGGCGGTTCTGCAAAACATGAAGTTTTATTTAGGAAGCGTTCAGGCATTTGTTGGCAAAATAGCCGCACTTCAGTGTGAATCGCTCACCAGGTACTCCTATGACCCGCATTTTGACCATCGAGGATGACGCTGTAACGGCTCGCGAGATCGTCGCCGAGCTGAGTAGCCATGGACTGGACGTAGACTGGGTGGACAACGGCCGCGAAGGCCTGGTCCGTGCCGTGAGTGGGGATTACGACTTGATCACCCTCGACCGCATGCTCCCGGAATTGGATGGCCTGGCCATCGTCACCACCCTGCGCACCATTGGTGTGTCCACGCCAATCCTGATGATCAGCGCCCTCTCTGATGTGGACGAACGCGTGCGCGGCCTGCGCGCCGGCGGTGATGACTATCTGACCAAACCGTTTGCCTCCGATGAAATGGCCGCGCGCGTCGAAGTGCTGCTGCGGCGCAAAAGCACGGTCAAGGAATTTGAAACCGCGCTGCGCGTGGCCGACCTGGAGCTCAACCTGATCAGCCGCGAAGCCAGCCGCGCCGATCAGCCCCTGAGCCTGTTGCCCACCGAATACAAATTGCTCGAATTCCTGATGCGCAACACCGGGCAGATCCTGTCGCGAATGATGATTTTCGAGGAAGTCTGGGGCTATCACTTCGACCCCGGCACCAACCTGATCGACGTGCATATCGGTCGCCTGCGCAAGAAAATCGATCCCCCGGGCCTCACGCCGCTGATCCGCACGGTACGAGGTTCGGGTTATGTCATTGCTGAACCCCTCTAAAGGCTGGCGTTCTTCCAGCAGCCGTTTGCTGGCGCTGTACAGTTCGCTGTTCGTGGCCTGGAGTTGCATCCTCATGGGGGTGCTGTATTTCGAGGTGTCCGGTTACCTGAGTGATCTGTCGCGCCATTCGCTGATGCAGCGCCAGCACCTCTTCCAGCGTTTTGACGGTGAAGAGCTGGTGGAAGCGTTGACCACCAGCATGACCTTCGACATGAAGGGCGTAGACGCCTACGGCCTGTTCGACGAGCAATTCCACCCGCTGAGTGGGCCGATCCGCGCGATCCCGCCCGACCTGCCCCTGGACGGCAAGATCCACCCGCTGAGCAACTGTGTCGACTCCGACGACCCCAAGCTGCCCAAGGACAGCTGCGATGCCGTGGCGACCCACACCGACGACGGCCGCTGGCTGGTGCTGGTGCGCGCCAACGGTTCGCTGTTCGGCGTGACGCGGATTATCTGGCACGCGTTGTTGTGGGCGCTGTCGTTGACGATTATCCCAGGCGCGGCCGGCTGGCATTTGCTACGTCGCAGGCCGTTACGGCGTATCCGTGGGATCCAGGCCAGTGCCGAGGCCATCGTCGCCGGCGACCTCACCCACCGCCTGCCGCTGTCCAATCGGCGTGACGAACTGGACATGCTCGCGGCCATCGTCAACGCGATGCTCGACCGCATCGAGAAGCTGATGAACGAGGTCAAGGGCGTGTGTGACAACATCGCCCATGACCTGCGCACCCCGCTCACCCGCCTGCGGGCGCAGCTCTACCGCATCCGGCAAGAGGCCGATCAGGGTTGCGGCTACGCGCTGAAACTGGACGACGCGATTGCCGAGACCGACACCCTGATGGCACGCTTTCGCGGGCTGTTGCGCATCTCCGAACTGGAAGACCACCAGCGCCGTTCCGGTTTCCTGGTCATGGACCCGCTGCCACTGCTGCGCGACTTGCACGACTTCTACCTGCCGCTGGCCGAAGAAGGTGAATTGCAGCTGCGCCTGGAAACCCCGGAGTCCCTGCCGTGGATCACCGGCGATCGCGCACTGCTGTTCGAAGCCCTGTCCAACCTGCTGAGCAACTCGATCAAGTTCAGCCCGGCGGGCGGTACGGTGATTTTGCGCGGGGTCAACGATGCCGGCAGCACCCGCATCGAAGTGCACGATTCCGGGCCGGGCATACCGGTAGCGGAACGCGCGGCGGTGTTCCAACGGTTTTACCGCGTGGATGAAAGTGACCAGCAAGGCGGGTTCGGATTGGGCTTGTCGATCGTGGCGGCGATCATCAACCTGCATGGGTTCAGGCTGGAGGTGGGCAGCAGTCAGCAAGGCGGCGCACGCTTGGTGCTGGAGTGCCGCCAGCAACTGATGCCCGAAGCCTGATCGATAAGCCGGCGAGGTCCAAATGTGGGAAGCGGCTTGCCCCCTCCCACATGCGTCCGGCATTGCCGGCTAGAGCGAGTCAGGCCGGGAAGTTCGCGCGCAGCGCCTCAAGCCCACCCTGGTAGACGCCAGTAAACAGCTCTTGCGCCGCCTCCTCCGTAATATCCGCCGTCGGGGTAAACACACCGGACCAGGTCACCTTCGCCGACGTGTCGGTCAACGCCTCGACCTGCAACGTCGCCAGGTACGCACTCACCGGAAATGGCGACGCTTCAATGGTGTAGCTGTAGGTACGCGCCACATTATCGAAGGTCTGCAAACGCTCGACGATCGCACCGCCGTCAGCGGTGGTCAGGTGACGCAGGCGGCCGCCTTCGCCAGGTTCGCTCTTGGCGATCAAGGGTAGCCAGTCCGGCAGGCTGTTGAAGCCGCCCACTAATTGCCAGACCGTGTCGGCCGATACCGGGATTTCAATCACTGCAAATGCTGTTGGCACGGTAAATCTCCAAACGTCATGGGAAAACGTTGCCCAGCCTGCCACGCCATGGCCTTCAATGCATCAATTCCCGCAACTGATCGACCCGCTCGGCACCCTATGCCCCTGCCCCAGCGGCCCAAGCGCTCACTTTGAAATGCAGCTAAAAAGTGGGAGGGGCTTGCTCCCGATTGCAGTGGGTCAGTCAACCGATGCAGTGACTGACCCACCGCCATCGGGAGCAAGTCGAATCGTCGCACCGCCCCTCCCACAGGTCGATCTTCACTTGGCTCGGGATCAGTTCTTGTAGTCGGTATCCGTGCGTTCCAATTGGCGAATCAGTGCATTCCAATGCCGCGCCACGCCGGGGCCTTCGCCGCTGCTGTGGGCCTTGGCCTGTTCTTCCACCTTCGCCACCACCGCCTGCGGCGGGAACACCAACTCCGCGTTGCCGGCCGCCTGGGCCGCGATCTGGATATTGCATGCGCGCTCCAGACTTTGCAGTTGCTGGAACGCATGCTCGACGCTGATACCCGCCGTCAACAAGCCGTGGTTACGCAGGATCATCACGCTCTTGTCGCCCAGATCCGCCACCAGCCGCTCACGTTCGTCCAGGTCGAGGGCGATGCCTTCATAGCCGTGGTACGCCACGCGCCCGGAGAAGGCGATGGAATGTTGGGAGATCGGCAACAAACCGTCCTTTTGCGCCGACACCGCAATGCCGTCGCGGGTATGGGTGTGCAACACCGCTTGCAGATCAGGCCGCGCACCGTGGATGGCGCTGTGGATCACATAGCCGGCGTAGTTGATGCCCAGGCCGGTGGGGTCGTCGACGAGGGTGCCGTCAAGATCGACCTTGACCAGGTTGGAGGCGTTGATTTCATCGAACAACAGCCCGAAGGCATTGATCAGGAAATGTTCCTGCGGGCCCGGCACGCGGGCGGAGAAGTGCGTGTAGATGTGGTCGGTCCACTTGTACAGCGCCGCCAGGCGGTAGGCGGCGGCCAGTTTGACGCGCACCTCCCACTCCTCTGGCGTAACGCGTTGGCGGACGGTGCTGGAAACGTTGGAAATCGAGGTGACGCTGCTCATGGCAAAACTTCCTGGATGGCCTTAAGGTCTTCCAGGCAAGCCTAGGGGTTTGCAAAAAATAATAAAAAGCACATTTTAATCTAAGCTAATTATTATTTTTTTTCATATCAAGCTGCATCCTCGATCTTCTGCAAAGAGGCTGCGACCCACTGGCCGAACGCATCCACCGGCCCTTGCAGGTTGCCCAGAAAATGCGGGTAGATCAGCCACAGGTTCATCACCGGCTTGAAGTCCTTGAGCGGCATCACCGCCAAGTGTTCGCGGTGCGCGCTGCGTTCCAGCAACGGGCGCGGCACCAGGCCCAGGCCCAGGCCATCGGCGACCAGGCCCAGTTGCAGCTCGGTGCCGAAGGTTTCCAGGTTGACCCGCAACGCCAGGCCCTGGTCGGACAAGGTGCGCAGCAAACCGGCACGGAACCCACAGCCGTCCGGGTTGAGGACCCAACCGTTCTGGTACACATCCGCCAGCTTGCACGGTTTTTTCGGCAGTTGCGCCTTGGCGCACACCACCACCAGTTCCATCTTGCCGATGGACTCCCCGACGATGTTGTCCGGGAAGATCTTGCCGGCCGGGAACAACGCCGCCGCCGCATCCAGCTCGCCGCGCTCGATCTTGCCCACCAACTGGCTACCCCAGCCGGTGGCGACCTGCGCGCGCAGCTCAGGGTATTCGCTGCGCAGGTGCTTGAGCGCATCCAACAGCACCACATCGCCGATGGTCTGCGGCACGCCCAGGCGCAACAAGCCGGTGGGCGGTGCGTCGGTGGCCACCAGTTCGCGCAGGGCGTCCATCTCGCGCAGGATCAAGCGGCATTGTTCATACACACGGGTGCCGATCAAGGTGGGCTTCAAGGGCTTGGTGTTGCGGTCGAACAACTCCACCCCCAGCGCCTGCTCGAAGTTCTGCACGCGGCGGGTGATGGCCGGCTGGGTCAATTGCAACGACTCGGCGGCATGGCTGATGGACTGGCAACGAATCACTTCGACAAAGGCATCGATATCGTCAATTTTCATTTGGGCCGCACATAGAGAACAGTCATTAAGATGTGTGCGAAGCATAGTTGCGCGAACGGCATCTGGATAGCTCGGCCTGTGATCGATAACGTCTAAGCCTAGTCTGCCCGGTTCTAAATTACCTTCAGCTATAAGCTAATCATTAAAAAATAGCATATTAAATATAAACATTATGCTTAGATAAACCCATCACCACCGACCACTCACTGGAAGCGCCATGACCCAGGCCCGACACCCCGAGAGACTCAGAGCCTTTATAGGCGCCCTGGCGGAACTGATCGACGGCAACCCACGCGAAGGCGACCTGCTGCACCGTGGCGGCAAGCTCCTGGCGCAACTGGTCAGCCATGACGACTGGCTGCCCGACGAATTTGCCCAGCCCGATCCCGAGCGCTACCAGCAGTTTTTACTGCACGCCGACTCGCGCCAGCGCTTCAGCGTGGTCAGTTTTGTATGGGGGCCTGGGCAAAGCACGCCGATTCATGACCATCGGGTATGGGGGCTGATCGGCATGTTGCGCGGCGCGGAATTGTCCCAAGGCTTTGAACGCGCGCCCGATGGCCGCCTGGTCGCCGAAGGCAAGCCGATTGAACTGGTGCCAGGCCAGGTGGAAGCCGTATCGCCCAAGGTCGGTGATATCCATCAGGTCAGCAACGCGCACAGTGACCAAGTGTCGATCAGCATTCATGTGTACGGCGCCAATATCGGTGCGGTACGCCGCGCGGTGTACCAGCCCGACGGCAGCGAAAAACTGTTTATTTCCGGTTACTCCAACGCCTTTCTCCCGAACATCTGGGATTTGTCCAAAGAAAAGAGCCCTGCCCTATGAGCACACCGACCCGCAGCTTCTCGCAGATTCGCCAGGCCCTGTTGGCGCGTGAGGAAATCGCCCTGATTGATGTACGCGAAGAAGCGCCCTTCGCCCAAGCCCACCCGTTGTTCGCGGCAAACATCCCCTTGTCCAAGCTGGAACTGGAGGTGTATTCGCGCATTCCACGGCGCGATACCCAGGTGACCGTCTACGACAACGGCGAAGGCTTGGCCAGCCGCGCCGCCGAGCGCCTGCTTGCACTGGGCTACACCCAGGTGAGCCTGCTTGAAGGTGGCCTCCACGGTTGGCGCAGCGCCGGCGGTGAGCTGTTTATCGATGTGAACGTGCCCAGCAAGGCCTTTGGCGAACTGGTGGAGAGCGAGCGCCACACGCCGTCGCTGGCCGCCGAAGAGGTACAGGCCCTGCTCGACAGCCAGGCCGATGTGGTGGTGCTCGACGCTCGCCGTTTCGACGAATACCAGACCATGAGCATCCCCACCAGCATCAGCGTGCCCGGTGCCGAGCTGGTGCTGCGCGCCCGGACACTCGCGCCCGACCCGGCCACCCGCATCATCGTCAACTGCGCCGGGCGTACCCGCAGCATTATCGGCACTCAATCACTGATCAATGCCGGCGTGGCCAACCCCGTTTCAGCGCTGCGCAACGGCACCATCGGCTGGACCCTGGCCGGGCAGACACTTGCCCATGGCCAGGCGCGCCGCTTTGCCCCGACCGCAGAAGAACACCGCCACATTGCCGCCCAAGATGCGCGCCGCGTCGCCGACAAGGCCGGCGTCGGCCGCGCCACCCTGGCGGATCTGCAACGCTGGCAGCAGGAAACGACCCGCACCACCTACCTGTTCGATGTGCGCACCCCGGAAGAATTCGAAGCCGGCCACCTGCCGGGCGCGCGCTCCACCCCGGGCGGCCAGTTGGTGCAGGAAACCGACCACGTCGCCAGCGTGCGCGGCGCGCGGCTGGTGCTGGCCGATGATGACGGCGTGCGCGCCAACATGTCGGCGTCCTGGCTCGCGCAGTTGGGTTGGGCGGTACACGTGCTGGATGATTTGCAACCCGCGCACTTCAGTGAGAAAGGTGCCTGGGTCGCCCCGGTACCCGTCCCACCCCAAGCCGAACTGATCAGCCCGCACACCCTCGCCGACTGGCTGGGCCATGGCGATACCGTGGTGCTGGACTTCACCGCCAGCGCCAACTATGTCAAGCGCCATATCCCCGGTGCCTGGTGGGTGTTGCGCGCGCAACTGCCCCAGGCCCTGGCCAAGGTGCCCGCCACCGAGCGCTATGTATTGACCTGCGGCAGCAGCCAACTGGCGCGCCTGGCGGTGGCCGAAGTCGAGGCCCTCACCGGCAAACAAGTGTTCCTGCTGCAAGGCGGCACGGCGGCGTGGATCAACGCGCAACTGCCGCTGCAAGAAGGTGAAACCCACCTGGCCTCGCCGCGCATCGACCGCTATCGCCGCCCCTATGAAGGCACCGACAACCCCAAGGAAGCCATGCAGGCCTACCTGGATTGGGAGTTCGGCCTGGTCGACCAGTTGGCCCGCGACGGCACCCACGGCTTTTATGTGATCTGACCTGTCTTCCCGCCTGCACCTGACCGGTGCAGGCCGCACCGACCCCTTTCCCGGCGGAGGTAACCACACCTTTCAATATCTGCCTGGAGCCTATCGCCCATGACATTCGCCACGCCCTTCAAACGCCTGCTATTGAGCGCCGCCCTGGCCGTCGGCCTGGCGACCACCGCCCACGCCGCCGACCTGCAACCGTTGCGGGTGGCCAATCAGAAATCCACGATCAAGGCACTGCTGGAAGCCTCAGGCGAAACCAACAATGTGCCCTACACCATCCAGTGGTCGGAATTCCCTTCCGCCTCGCCGCTGGGCGAAGCCCTGAATGCCGGCGCGGTGGATGTGGGTGCCCTGGGCGATGCGCCGTACGTGTTCGCCCTGGGTGCCGGTGCCGCGCTCAAGGTGGTGCGCATCATCCACGCCGAAGGCCGCAACACCACGGCGCTGGTGGTGCCCAAGGACTCGCCGATCAAGACGGCGGCCGATCTCAAGGGCAAGAAGATCGTCACCGGGCGCGGCTCCATCGGGCATTACCTGGCGATCAAAGCGTTGGCCGACGCCGGCCTGACCAGCCAGGACGTGCAATTCATCTTCCTGCTGCCCGCCGAGTCCCGCCTGGTGCTGGATAACGGCACCGTCGATGCCTGGGCCACCTGGGACCCCTACACCACCGTGGTCACCTCGCAAAGCCATGCGCGGGTACTGGTCAGCGGCAAGCAGTTGCTGAGCAATCACCTGTACTTCGCCGCCACCAGCCAAGCCATCGCCGACAAGCGCCCGCAACTGGAGGACTTCGTCGCCCGCGTCGATCGCGCCTATGCCTGGGCCAACACCCACCCCGAGGAATACGCCGCCGCCCAGGCAAAAATCACCGGCCTGCCGTTGGCGGTGCACATCGAAGTGGCGAAGGACACCCATCTGTCTCCGGTCGCGATTGACGACAGCGTGATCCGTGGCCTGCAAGCCACCGCCGACACCTACCAGAAAGAGGGCCTGCTGCCGCGCCACATCGACGTGTCCCAGGGCTTCGACAAGCGCTTTAACGCCACGCGTACCCCCAACGATCAAGCCTCGCGCTGAAGGAGCAGAACATGAGCCAGTCACATCCATCCACACCACGGCATTTGAAACTGGGGGCCATGGTGCATGGCGTCGGCCACGGCTGGGGCGAATGGCGCCACCCGCAGGCGCAACCAAATGCCAGCACCCATTTTGCGTTCTACAAGCAGCAGACCGAGTTGGCCGAAGCCGCCAAATTCGACTTTGTGTTCATCGCCGACAGCCTGCATATCCATGCCAAATCCAGCCCGCATTACCTCAACCGTTTCGAGCCGCTGACCATTCTGTCGGCATTGGCCGCGCTGACGACGAATATCGGCCTGGTCGCCACAGTGACCGTCAGCTACACCGAGCCCTACCAAGTGGCGCGCCAGTTTGCCTCCCTGGACCATATCAGCGGCGGCCGCGCCGGTTGGAACGTGGTGACCTCCTGGCTCAGCGGCACCGCCGATAACTTCGGTAAAGCCCAACACCCACCCCATGCCGTGCGCTATCGCATCGCCAAGGAACACCTGAATGTGGTCAAGGGCCTGTGGGACTCCTGGGAAGACGACGCCTTCACCTATAACAAGCACAGCGGCGAATTTTTCACCCCGCACAAGCTGCATGCGTTGAACCATAAGGGCGAGTTTTTCTCGGTTAAAGGGCCGTTGAATATCGCCCGTTCGCGCCAGGGCCAGCCGGCCATTTTCCAGGCCGGCACCTCGGAGGACGGGCGCAACTTCGCCGCCGAAAACGCCGACGCGATCTTTGTGCATGTGGAGAGCATCGAGGAAGGCCTGGCCTACACGCAGGACCTCAAGCGCCGCGCCAAAGGCTTTGGCCGCGACGTGAACAGCCTGTCGATTCTGCCCGGCATTCGCCCGATTGTCGGCCGCGACGCCGCTGAAGTGGAAAGCCGCTATCAGCAAGCCGTGGACCTGGTCACCGTGGAAGACGCCATCGTCGCCCTCGGCCGCCCGTTCAACGACCACGACTTCAGCCAATACCCCTTGGACGAACCCTTCCCGGAACTCGGTGACCTGGGCTCCAACAGCCAGAAAGGCGGCTCCGATCGCATCAAGCAACTGGCGCGCGACGAAGGCCTGACCCTGCGCGAAGTGGCCTTGCGTTTCTCGCGGCCCAAGCGCGATTTTGTCGGCACCCCGGAGCAGGTCGCCGATGCGATCCAGGCGTGGTTCGAGGCCGGCGCCAGCGATGGTTTCATCATCAATTCGGTGCTGCCGGACGGTTTGCAGTACTTCACCGAATGGGTGGTGCCGGTGTTGCAACAGCGTGGCCTGTTCCGCAGCGAATACAGCGGCCAGACCCTGCGCGACAACCTCGGCCTGGCAGTGCCGGCCAATCGCTACAGCGTCGTCCACGCCCCGCAAACGGCATTGGCTTGAACAATGCCCCTGCCCTTTTTTTGACCGAGTACTTGTTATGACCCAACCGTCCTTACGCTCCGTGGAAGTCGCGCACTTCGACGCCCTGCTCGAACGTCTCACCCTTGAGCTGGCCGACACCGCGCCGCAGTACGATGAAAGCGGCGCCTTCCCCCATGCCAATTTCAAACGGTTGCACGAGCACGGCCTGCTCGCCCTGACGGTGCCCAAGGCCTTGGGCGGCGGTGGGGCCAGCCTGCCCCAGGCACGCAGGGCGATCAGCGCAATTGCCAAGGGCGAGCCGTCCACGGCGTTGATCCTGGTGATGCAATACCTGCAACACACGCGCCTGCAAGACAGCAAGAGCTGGCCTGCGCACCTGCGTACCCAAGTGGCGACGCAAGCGGTACGCAACGGCGCGCTGATCAACGCGTTGCGCGTCGAGCCCGACCTCGGCACCCCGGCCCGTGGCGGCCTGCCGGCAACCACCGCCGTGCGCACGGCCGAGGGCTGGCGGATCAGCGGGCGCAAGATCTACTCCACCGGCAGCCATGGCCTCAGCTGGTTCAGCGTCTGGGCGCGCAGCGACGACGCCGACCCGCTGGTGGGCACCTGGCTGGTGCCCAAGAACAGCCCCGGCATCCGCATCATCGACACCTGGGACCACCTGGGCATGCGCGCCACCTGCAGCCATGACGTGGTGCTCGACAACGTGCTGGTGCCGCTGGATCACGCAGTCAGCGTCAGCCCCTGGAGCGCGCCGCAGCCGGAGCTGGATGCCGAAGGTTTGCGCTGGATGTCGGTGTTGCTGTCCTCGGTGTACGACGCCGTGGCCCAGGCCGCGCGGGACTGGCTGGTGAACTGGCTGGAAGAACGCCAGCCGTCCAACCTCGGTGCCGCGCTGTCGACCTTGCCGCGCTTCCAGGAAACCGTTGGGCATATCGACACCCTGCTGTTTGCCAACCGCAGCCTGCTCGACGCCGCCGCCGAAGGCCATACCCCGGCGGCCCATGCGGCGCAGTTGAAGTACCTGGTGACCCATAACGCCATTCGCGCGGTGGAGCTGGCCATCGAGGCCTCGGGCAACCCCGGCCTGTCGCGCCACAGCCCGTTGCAGCGGCACTACCGCGACGTACTGTGCAGCCGCGTGCATACCCCACAGAACGACGCCGTGCTGCAAGGCGTCGGCAAAGCCGTGTTCGCCCAACGCCAGAAGGTACGCGCATGAGTCAGGTGATTATCGCCAGCCAACTGGACGAGGACTTCAACCAGGTGATCCGCGAACGCCTGGCGTCGCTGCATCCCCAGGCCCAGGTAATCGGCGTGCCCATCGGGGTACCGAGCGACCTGCCGCCCCACGCGAATATCCTGCTGCTGCGCCCGATCAACGTGCGCGGCTACACCGCCCCAAACACCCCACCACTGGGCTGGCCCTACGGTGCGCAATGGGTGCATCTGGTTTCATCGGGCATCGACTTCTATCCGCAATGGCTGTTCAACGGCCCGCCGGTCACCACCTCGCGCGGCAGCGCCGCCGACAACCTGGCCGAATTCGCCCTGGCGGCGATTTTTGCCGCATCCAAGCATCTGCCGGACATTTGGGTGAAAGACTCACACTGGAATTTCACCCCATTGCGCCCACTCAAGGGCACCACGTTGGGCCTCTTCGGTTTTGGCGCGATCGGTGAGCGCCTGGCGCACAAGGCCCAGGCATTGGGCATCAAGGTGATAGCGCTGCGGCACAGCCAGGCGCCTTTTGCGCCAGGCGTGGAAGCCGCCAGAGACATCCACGATCTGTTCGCCCGCGCCGACCACCTGGTGCTGGCGGCGCCGTTGAACGAGGCCACCCGCAACATCGTCGACCGCGACGTATTGGCCGGCGCCAAGCCAGGGCTGCACCTGATCAACATCGCGCGCGGCGGGCTGCTGGATCAGGAGGCGCTGCTCGAAGCACTGGACAACGGCCGGATCGGCCTCGCCTCACTGGACGTGACCGAGCCGGAACCCTTGCCGGACGGGCACCCGCTGTACAGCCACCCACGGGTGCGTGTGTCGCCACACACATCGGCGATTTCAACCAACAGCCGGCAGGAGATCGCGGATACGTTTTTGGCCAACCTGCACCGCTACCTCCGTGGCCAGGCCCTGGAGAACCTCGTCACTGCGCCGCTCAACAGCCGCTAGCCAGGCGCTCGCGCAGAAACGCCACCAGCGCCTGTACCGGTCGCGAACTCTGCCGGTGCTGGGGATACACCGCCGACAAGGTCAGGGCCTCAGGCGCAAAATCTTCGAGAATCGTGACCAGGCGACCGTCCTTCAACGCATCGCCGACGATAAAGGTGGGCAAGTACGTGACACCTAAGCCGGCAATGGCGGTGTCACGCAGCAGATCGCCGTTGTTCACGCGCATGCGACCGCTGACATTCAGCGCCTGCAGCTTGCCTTTGAAGCGCCACTGCACCTGGCGGCCATGACCATAGGGCAGGCAGTCATGCTCGGCGAGGTCTTCAGGTTTTTGCGGCGTGCCACGCAGCGCCAGGTACCCGGGGCTGGCGCAGTAGACGCGTTCGATACTGGCAATACGGCGGGCAATCAGGGTGGAATCTTCCAGGATGCCGATACGCAGCACCAGGTCGTAACCCTCGCCGATCAGGTCCACCGGGCGGTCGCTGAGGTCGACTTCCACCGACACTTGCGGGTGGCGCTGCAGGAACAACGGCAACAGGCAGCCCAGGTGCGCCATGGCGAACGACAACGGCGCGCTCAGCCGAATGGTGCCGCGCGGTTCGCTGTTCTGGCCGGCGATACCCTGCTCCACCTGTTCGACTTCACCGAGCAGGCGCAAGGCCGACTCGTAGTAACTCTGCCCCAGCGGCGTGATATCCAGGCGACGTGTGGAGCGGTTGAGCAGACGTACGCCGAGGCGGTCTTCCAGCTGGATCAGGCGGCGACTGACGAACTGCTTGGACAGGCCCAGTTGCTCGGCGGCAGCGGTGAAACTGCCGGACTCCATGACCTGGCAGAACAGACGCATGTCTTCGAAGGGGTTCATTGTCGCTTCTCGGTGGACATTTATTGGATTTATAACTGGATAGTCGCAACACCACAAATCAAATGTGGGAGGGAGCTTGCTCCCGATAGCGGTGGGTCAGTCTCAGCATCAATGACTGATACACCGTTATCGGGAGCAAGTCGAATCGTCGCACCGCCCCTCCCACAAGGGACTGCCTACAGCTCTGAGACCGAATTACTTGGCAGTCAACGCCGAGTAGCTGTTCATCAGGTTGCGGTAGTTGGGGATGCGCGGCGACAGCAGGTTGGCCAGGCCTTCCATGTCGTTGCGCCAGTCAACTTGCAGCTCGCAGGCCACGGCGAACCAGTTGACCAGTTGCGCACCGGCAGCGGTCATGCGCGCCCAGGCGGCTTGTTGCACGGTTTCGTTGAAAGTGCCGGAAGCGTCGGTGACCACGAACACTTCAAAGCCTTCGGCGAGGGCGCACAGGGTTGGGAACGCTACGCATACGTCGGTCACTACACCGGCGATGATGATCTGCTTGCGGCCGGTGGCTTTTACCGCCTTGACGAAATCTTCGTTGTCCCAAGCATTAATCTGGCCAGGACGGGCAATGTACGGCGCGTCCGGGAACAGCTCTTTCAACTCGGGAACCAACGGGCCGTTGGGGCCGCTCTCAAAGCTGGTAGTGAGGATGGTCGGCAATTTGAAGAACTTGGCCACGTCGGCCAGGGCCAACACGTTGTTCTTGAATTCGTTGGGGGAGAAATCCTGTACCAGGGAGATCAGGCCAGTCTGGTGATCGACCAACAGTACGACGGCATCGTCTTTGTTCAAGCGTTTGTAAGTCATGGGTTAACTCCTTCGTGGGTTTTTAATAGTCAGAACGCAAAGCATGAGCAGCCAAACGCACCCCAGAAGCCCTGGAAGTCGCTGACCGGCACACTGGAAAGGCGGGCTTTTTCATGGCCGTGGGCATGCACGCCGCAGGGGCCACTGCATTGGTGTACTTGAGCTTGCAAAGGTGAACTGGGGCGCCAGTGGCCCGGCACCTTGGCCACCGGCGACCAGTCGGGCAGCACCGGCACGCGCGGCGGTGCGTAATCTTCGAAGTCGCCGGCGCCGTACACCACGTTGCCGCCGACCACGGTCAGTACCGATTCAATCCACTTGATGGCTTCTTCATCGACGCTGAAAAAATCCGCCGACAGCGCCGCAACGTCCGCCAATTGGCCGACCTTGATCTGGCCTTTCTTGCCCTGCTCGGACGAGAACCAGGCGCTGCCGTGGGTGAACAGCTCCAGCGCGGTGAGGCGCGGCAGGCCTTCGGCGTGCAGTTCCAGGCCACCGACGGTGCGCCCGCTGACCATCCAGTACAGCGAGGTCCATGGGTTGTAGCTCGACACTCGCGTGGCGTCGGTGCCCGCGCCTACCGGCACACCCTCGGCGAGCATGCGCTTGATCGGCGGCGTGGCCTCGGCGGCCTTGGCGCCGTAGCGCTCCACAAAATATTCGCCCTGGAACGCCATGCGGTCCTGGATCGCAATACCGCCGCCCAGGGCACGTACGCGCTCGATGTTTTGCGGCGTGATGGTTTCGGCGTGGTCGAAGAACCACGGCAGGCCATTGAACGGGATGTCGCGGTTGACCTTCTCGAACACGTCGAGCATGCGCGAGATGGATTCGTCGTACGTGGCATGCAGACGGAACGGCCAACGTTGCTCCACCAAGTGGCGCACCACCGGCTCCAGTTCCTGCTCCATGGTCAATGGCAGGTCCGGGCGCGGTTCGAGGAAGTCTTCAAAGTCCGCCGCCGAAAACACCAGCATCTCGCCCGCGCCGTTGTGACGCAGGTAGTCGTCGCCCTGGTGCAGGGTGACGCTGCCGGTCCAGTTCTTGAAGTCGCTGAGTTCTTCCTTGGGCTTTTGAGTGAACAGGTTGTAGGCGATGCGCACCGTCAGCTGTTTGTCCTTGGCCAGTTGCTCGATCACCGCGTAGTCATCGGGGTAGTTCTGGAAACCACCGCCGGCGTCGATAGCGCTGGTGAGGCCCAGGCGATTGAGTTCGCGCATGAACTGTCGGGTCGAGTTGACCTGATATTCCAGCGGCAGTTTCGGGCCCTTGGCCAGGGTCGAATACAGAATCATCGCGTTGGGCCGCGCCACCAGCATGCCGGTGGGGTTGCCATTGCTGTCGCGCACGATCTCGCCGCCCGGCGGGTTCGGCGTGTCCTTGGTGTAGCCGGCCACACGCAGGGCGGCACGGTTGAGCAAGGCACGGTCGTACAGGTGCAATACGAACACCGGGGTGTCCGGGGCGGCCTGGTTGAGTTCCTCCAGGGTGGGCATGCGCTTTTCGGCGAACTGGAATTCGTTCCAGCCGCCGACCACGCGCACCCATTGTGGCGTGGGGGTGCGGTCGGCCTGGTCCTTGAGCATGCGCAAGGCATCGGCCAGGGATGGCACGCCTTCCCAGCGCAGTTCGAGGTTGTAGTTCAAGCCGCCACGGATGAGGTGCAGGTGGGAGTCATTGAGCCCCGGGATGACGGTGCGACCCTTGAGGTCGATCACCTGGGTGCCGCTCCCCTTCAGGGCCATGGCTTCACCGTCGGTACCGACCGCAACGAAGCGGCCCTGGCGGATGGCGACGGCCGTCGCGCGCGGGTTTTCACGGTCCACGGTGTGGAATTGGCCATTGAACAGAATCAGATCGGCGTTCATAGGGTTTCCTTTACAGAGGCTTCGAGCCAGGGAGCGAACAGGCGGGTGGCGGCCGGCATCAGCAGGTAGACCACCAGCAGGACGATGGTCAGGGTGACCAGGAAGGTCGAGACCACGTAGTTGGACAGGAACGGGTGCAACCGCAGGATCGGGCCCCAGATAAAGGGCAGCAGCAGGGTTTGCGGCAGAATCACACACAGGCTGACCACCGCCTGCTTCCAACGCGGCGGCTTGGCCGCACTGTCGGCCAGGGGCGAGAACCAGAACTCATTGGCCGCGCCGATTTCGGTGTTGTCGCCGTCGGCCAGCATGGGCGAGGCTTCGGCGATCAGGGTGTTACGTTCGGCGGAGTCGAGCCAGGTTTGCAGGTCATGGGTGGAGCGGTAGCGCAATACGCAGGTGAACAGCGTCAGGCCGTTCTGCCGGCTGCGTACCACATCCACGCCGAGGTGGCCGGGACGCTCGCCGGCGATACGCACGATGCGGCGTAGCCAGGCTTCGTAGTTGGCTTCCTGGCCTTGTTTGATCAGGTGTTTGACCACCAGGGTGACGACTTCGTCAGGCCCTGTTTTTGCTGCTGGGTCCATGGGGTGCCCCTCTGCCTTGATGTTTCAGCGATGAGGGGAGTTTGCCGGGGTTGGGGCTGGGGAAAATTGGATGTACGTGCTGTTTGGAGTGAAACCACGGCTACCCCGGCAACGGAATCACCCGCAACGCCCGCACCGACTTATAAGAAAAACTCGAATAGATCTCCTTAACGCAAGGCAACGTCTGCAACACCTCCCGCGCAAACTCACCAAACGATTCGAGGTCCGTGGCCACCACTTCCAGCAAAAAGTCATAGCGCCCCGACACGTTATGGCACGCCACTATCTCCGGGATTTCCAACAACCGCTGCTCGAACGCTCGGGCGATTTCCTGGGTATGGCTCTCCATCATGATGCTCACAAACGCCGTCACCCCATAACCCAGCGCCTTGGGCGAGAGGATCGCCTGGTAGCCGCTGATCACCCCGCTCTCTTCCAGGTTGCGCACCCGGCGCCAGCAGGGGGAGGTGGTCAGGGAGACGCGCTCGGCCAGCTCGGCCACGCTTAAACGGGCATTGCCTTGCAGGGCGTTCAACAAGGCTTTGTCGGTACGGTCCAGAGTGACGGGCATGATTTGCCTCTATTCATGGTTTTTTGAGGATTTTCGTCCCAGGACGTGGGATTTTTCGGCAAATTTTGCAATGTTCATCTGCCGTTATGAGCATAGCATCGTAGGAAATAAGGAGCGCCCGACATGAACAATAAACACCCTGCATTCGGCTTTTCCACCCGCGCCATCCACCACGGCTACGACCCCAAGGACCACCATGGCGCGCTCGTGCCGCCGATTTACCTGTCGGCCACATTTGCCTTTCCCACCGCCGAATATGGCGCGGCCTGTTTTGCCGGTGAAGCCTGCGGCCACTTCTATACGCGCATTTCCAATCCGACCCTGGCGCTGCTGGAAGCGCGCATGGCCAGCCTGGAAAACGGTGAGGCGGCGGTGGCGTTCAGTTCCGGCATGGGGGCGATTGCGGCCACGTTCTGGACCCTGCTGCGCCCGGGCGACGAGGTGATCGTCAGCCAGACGCTCTACGGCTGCACCTTTGCCCTGCTGCACCATGGCATCGGCGAATTCGGCATCAAGGTGCGCCATGTCGACCTCACCGACCTGGCCGCCCTGCAAGCGGCGCTGAGCCCCGCCACGCGCATGGTCTACTGCGAGACCCCGGCCAACCCCACCCTGCAACTGGTGGATATCGCGGCAGTAGCCGCCCTCGCCCACCAACAGCCGAATGTGACCGTGGTGATCGACAACACCTATTGCACGCCCTACTTGCAACGCCCCCTGGAACTGGGCGCCGATGTGGTGGTGCACTCGGCCACCAAGTACCTCAGTGGCCATGGCGATATCACTGCCGGTATCGCCGTCAGTTGCCAGGCCCTGGCCCAGCGTATTCGCCTGCAAGGGCTCAAGGACCTGACCGGCGCGGTGATGTCGCCCCAGGACGCGGCCCTGTTGATGCGCGGTCTGAAAACCCTGGCCCTGCGCATGGACCGCCATTGCAGCAATGCCCAGGCAGTGGCCGAGGCCTTGCAGGCGCACCCGGCCGTGGCGTGGGTCACCTACCCCGGCCTGCGCTCTTTCGCGCAGTACGAACTGGCGGCGCGGCAGATGAGCCAGGCCGGCGGCATGATCGCCTTCGAGCTCAAGGGCGGGATCGACACCGGCCGACGCTTCATGAATGCCCTCAAGGTGTTCACACGCGCGGTCAGCCTGGGCGATGCCGAATCCCTGGCCCAGCACCCGGCGAGCATGACCCACTCCACCTACACCCCGCAGGAACGCGCGCACCACGGTATCAGCGAGGGGTTGGTGCGCTTATCGGTCGGGCTGGAAGACGTCGCCGACCTGCTGGCGGACGTGCAGCAAGCCCTGGCCACGTGCACCCGCGCTTGTGCGGCGACGCCGTAACCCAAAAGGCCTCAGGTCGCCTTCACCTTCAAATGCCGCGCGTACCAGGGGCGCTGCGGCACCCGCTTGAACAAGCCCTTGAGCGCGTCTTCATCGGCGCCGAAGGTAATGCGCAGCGCGAGCTTCATGGTTTCCGGGTCCATCTCCATCGAGCGCCCAATCTGCAACCCCGGCGTGGTACTGCAGCCATGGGTGTCGGGCCCCAGCCACGGGTCGCCGACTTCGACCCAGCGCCCCGGCGCGAACCAGGCCACGCCGTTGACCTCCAGGCGGTTGACCTCGCCTGGGTGGAAGCGCTCGTGGGCGCGATACCAGTCTTCGATACGGTCGTCGATCCAGCCGTGGAAGTGCCAGAACACCGGGTTGACGTGGGAGGAGAACGGGTCGCCGAGGAAGTCGTTTTCCGCCGCATACCAACGCGCGGCGAAGTCCGCAGGGTCGCGGGCAAAAGGCACGGGCGCGCCGTTGGAAGGGTCGCGGGGCACCGAGGCCCAGCGCATGTGCAGCCAGTCGTGCAGGCCCAGCTCCATTTCGGAACCGAGTTGCCCCAGGGTGAATCTGGCCAGGTAGCGTGGGTCGCGGTACTGGGATTCCCAGACCTGGAAGTTGCTGTGGTAGGTCTCGGCCGCCTTTATGTCGCTGACCCATTGGGTGTATTCGCTGTCGTCCGGCGCCGACCAGGTGGGCGGCAGCGCGAAGCCGTCGTGGTTGTCGAAATAACGCACGAAACCCAGGCGGTCGCGCTCCAGCGCCGGCTGCGGCTCGGGAAACGCCGGCCACGACGGCAAATCCTGCAGGGCGCGCGCCGTGCCGAGCATATGCCGATGCATGAAAAAAAAGTCGATGCCCGAACCGTTACGGTCCTTGTGTTTGCCCCGTGCGTCGCGTTCCTTGCCCCGGGGGCCGGGTTGCCAGCCAATGCCTCGCAGGGCGTCGCGCTTGTCTTCGGAGAGCTTGTGCCACTGGTCGCGAGTGGCGTGCCACAGTTGGTGGAACAGCCGGTGCTCGGGGGCGATCAGCCAGGCCAGCAGGGTCGGGTTCAGGCCGATACGCTCGCGGGCTTCGGGAAACACCTGCTTGTGGGCGATAAAACGGTTGTCCCGCTCCGTCAGGGCCAGGGCGCGATTCAGGTCCAGGATCTGGCCGCTGAGCGTGCCGCTGCCGGCATTGCCGAAGTCGGCCCAGACCTCGTCGAGGGTCATCTTGAACTCATAGGCGGGCGCGCCATCGGCCGCATCGCGATCGATCAGGCGCCAATAGAGCAAGGCACCCTCGCCCGTCAGCACGTCACCCAGCACGCGGTAGCGCGGTTCGCCGTCGGCACGCAGGTGGGCGGCGGTATCCAGGTAGCCGCGCAGGCCACGGCCACGGGGGGCGATGTCGAGCATCAGCTCCAGGCCTTGCAACGGCAAGCCTTTGAGGCCCGCATCACGACCTTCCAGGCGCAGGCTCCAGACCCCACGCAAGCTGTTCGCCAACTGCTGGCCGGCGGTGTCGGCCAGGTCTACCGTGGCTTCGCCGGGGGTGATCGGAAACTCTTCCGCACGCGTCAACTCGCGATGGGCATAGAAGGCTGCCGGCACGGCCGCACCGGTCAGCGCCAGGCCTGCGATGAACCCACGTCGAGAGATGGTCATTGTCTACCTTAGGAAACGGTTTTATCAGAGCTAGAACGTTTGCAGGCCGGGGAAATTTACCGCCCACCGGCCGGCGCCTAAATTTAAGCGCCCAGCACTCGTTCTTCCCTGATAGCGAAGGCCTCAACTGACTGAGATGGCAATGACAAAACCACGTTCGAAAAAGGCGCTGTATATCGGCTTGCCGCTGGCACTGGCCATCGGGGCCGGTTACCTGGTCTGGGATCACTGGTTCAAGGGCAACGCCGGCTACCCGCTGGAGGTGATCAAGCAGGCCAATGAGCTGCAGGACCGCCTGCTGTCGTTCGACAGCCATATCACCGTGCCGGTGGATTTCGGCACCGCCGGCAACGAGGCGGACAAGGACGGCAGCGGCCAGTTCGACCTGGCCAAGGCCAGTCGCGGCCGCTTGTCCGGTGCCGCCCTGACGATCTTCGGCTGGCCGGAAATCTGGAACGGCGCCAACGCACCGCACAAGCCCACCGAAGGGTTTGTCGAAGCGGCGCGCCACGAACAGGACGTGCGCTACAAGATCATCAGCGGCCTGGTGCGCGACTTCCCCAATCAGGTCGCCATCGCCTATACCCCGGATGATTTTCGGCGCCTGCACGGCGAAGGCAAATTTGCGATTTTCATCAGCATGCTCAATGCCTACCCCCTGGGCAACGACCTGAACCAGCTGGACCTGTGGGCCGCGCGCGGCATGCGCATGTTCGGCTTCAGTTATGTGGGCAATAACGCCTGGTCGGACTCGTCGCGCCCGCTGCCGTTTTTCAACGACTCGGTGGACGCGCTCGACGGGCTGTCGGACATCGGCAAGCAAGCGGTGCAGCGCCTCAACGACCTGGGCGTGATCATCGATGTGTCGCAGATGTCGACCAAGGCCCTGGAGCAAGTGGCACAGCTGAGCCGCACGCCAATGGTGGCGTCCCACTCGGCGCCACGGGCGGCGGTGGATATCCCGCGCAACCTCAGCGACAAGGAGTTGCAGTTGATCAAGCACAGCGGCGGCGTGGTGCAGATCGTGGCCTTCTCCGCCTACCTGCGCCCGCTGAGCCAGCCGACCCAGGACAAGCTCAACGCCCTGCGTGCCCGCTTCGACTTGCCGCCGCTGCCCAACCTGGCCATGGCCCTTATGCCGGGCGACGCGATCATTGCGGCCTGGCCCGAACACAAGTTCGGTGAGTACGCCAGCGCGCTGTACGCCATCCTCGATGAAGAACCCAAAGCCACCCTCAAGGACCTCGGCGACGCGATCGATTACACCGTGCGCAAAATCGGTATCGACCATGTCGGCCTGTCTTCGGACTTCAACGACGGCGGCGGCATCGACGGTTGGAACAATGTCGGCGAAATCCGCAACGTCACCGCCGAACTGATCCAGCGTGGCTACTCCGAGGCTGATATCGCCAAATTGTGGGGAGGCAACTTCCTGCGGGTGTGGGACCAGGTACAAAAAGCCGCCAAGCCATTGGCCAATCGTTAACCCTGCGCGAAGTAAGCCCATGACCAACCGCCGTACGTTTCTCAAGCAGGCCGGCGTCATCGCCGCCAGCCTGCCGCTGGGTACCGCCCTCTTGCCTCCTGCCCAGGCCGCCACGCCGCAAGACCCATGGACGGGGTTCAAGCAGCTGTTCAACCAGGACCCGAGCTACCTGCACTTCTCCAACTTTCTGCTGGCCTCACACCCCAAGCCGGTGCGCGATGCCATCGAACGCTACCGCGCGCAGATCGATCGCAACCCTGGGCTGGCGATGGACTGGGACCTGCAGGAAACCTGGAAACGCGAAGGCCAGGTGCGTGAGTGGGCCGGTCGCTACCTCAAGGCCACGCCCGCGCAGATCGCCCTTACCGGCAGCACATCCGAAGGGTTGGCGATGATCTATGGCGGGATCAAGCTGCGGCCGGAGCAGGAGATACTCACCACCGTACACGAGCATTACGCCACCCAGAGCGTGCTGGACTTTCGCGCGCTCAAGCAAGGCACTCAGGTGCGCCGGATAGCGCTGTTCAACAGCGCCAACCAGGTGTCCACCGATGAAGTGCTGGGCAACATCCAGCGCGCCATTCGCCCCAATACCCGCGTATTGGGCATGACCTGGGTGCAGTCCGGCAGCGGTGTGAAACTGCCCATCGGCGAAATCGGCAAGCTGGTGCACGAACACAACCGCCACCGCGACGAGCAGGATCGCATCCTGTATGTGGTCGACGGCGTGCACGGCTTTGGCGTGGAAAACCTCGACTTCCCCGATATGCACTGCGACTTTTTCATCGCAGGCACCCATAAGTGGATGTTCGGCCCGCGGGGTACCGGCCTGGTCTGTGCCCGCGAAGCCGAAAACAAGTACGTCACACCGATGGTGGCCACGTTCTCCGAAGACCAGGACTTTGCCACCACCATGACGCCCGGCGGCTACCACGCATTCGAGCATCGCTGGGCAGCCGACGAGGCCTTCAAGCTGCATTTGCAATTGGGCAAGGCACAGGTGCAGGCACGCATCCATGCGCTGAATACCGAACTCAAAGATCAATTGCTGGCACAGCCACAGGTCGAACTGGTGACGCCGCGCAGCCCCGAACTGTCCGCCGGTTTCACCTTCTTCCGGGTCAAGGGCCGGGACAGCGACGCAGTCGTGGCCCACATGATGAAAAACCGCGTGGTGATCGATGCGGTGGAACGCGATGTCGGCCCGGTGATCCGCACCGCCCCCGGCCTGCTGAACAACACCGATGAAATCCAGCGTTTCATGAGCCTGCTACGCCAGCGCGCATGACACCCACTTTCCCTTTGAACGAGAGGCTCAGATGATCCCAGCCCGACTCAAACCCTTGACCGCCCTGGCGCTGACCGCCTTGTGCGGCGCCCTGCTGCCCAGCCTGGCCCAGGCCGCCGCGCCACAACCGGGCAAAGTGTTCAAGGACTGCAAGGACTGCCCGGAAATGGTGGTGCTGCCCGCAGGCACCTTCACCATGGGCACCCCGGAAGACGAAGTCGGCCGCGAACCGGATGAAGGCCCGATGCATGACGTAACCTTCGCCAAGCCGTTCGCCATGAGCCGCTTCCACGTCACCGCCGCGGAGTGGGACAGCTATGTGCGCCAGACCGGCGTAAAAATCGCTGACGGCGACACCCGGCCCGGTCGCGAATGCATCGCCAGCAAGCCGCGCTACCCGCAAGGCCCACGCCAGCCGGCGGTGTGCATGGACATGGACGACATAAAAAACTACGTAGCCTGGCTGTCGAAAAAAACCGGGCAGTCGTACCACATGGTCAGCGAAGCCCAGCGCGAATACGCCGCGCGCGCCGGCTCGACCGGACCCTTCCCCTTCCCTTTCGATGAAGGCAAGGGCTACAGCATCGCCAAGCACGCCAACACCTATGGCCCTGCGGATGGCTACAGCTATTCGTCACCGGTGGGCAGCTACCCGCCGAACGCATTTGGCATGTACGACATGCATGGCAACGTCTACGAGCGCGTCGCCGACTGTGAGCACGCCAACTACATCGGCGCGCCAACCGACGGCAGCGCGTGGGTGGAACCCAATTGCGAGGGGTATCAGATTCGCGGCAACGACTGGGGCGAGGCGCCGGTATTTTCACGCTCGGGCAACCGCAACACGATCTACCCGCAGACGCGGGGGGACTGGATCGGGTTCAGGGTTGTGCGTGATCTCTGACGGGGTTTGAGCCTGGTCGAAAAAAACCCTCGCCGGCCATCGGCGAGCGGCTAAATTTAGCGCCTGGCCAGACGTTTCACTGGGTATCTGTCTCGATCCCCAAGGAACTCACCCGTCATGTCCCAGCCCAAGCGCGGTGCAATTCATGAATTGTTCACCCTACTGAAACCCTTTCGATGGGTGGTCATCCTGTCCATCCTGCTGGGCATGGTTGGCGGCCTGAGCGTGACCACGCTGCTGGCGACCATCAACAGCGCGCTGCATGCTGAAACCGGTCTGACCCAAGCCGTGGTGCTGCTGTTTGGCGGGCTCTGCCTGATGGCCTTGTTCAGTTCGATCTGCTCGGATATCGGCACCAACTACGTAGGCCAGCACATCATCGCCAAGCTGCGCAAAGAACTGGGGGAGAAAGTCCTCTCGGCACCGATCGAACAAATCGAGCGCTATCGCAGCCACAGGTTGATCCCGGTGCTGACCCACGATGTCGACACTATCAGCGACTTCGCCTTCGCCTTCGCCCCCCTGGCCATTTCCCTGACCGTCACCCTCGGCTGCATGGGCTACCTGGCCATGCTTTCATGGCCTATGTTCCTGCTGCTGGTGGTGGCGATCATCATCGGCACGGTGGTGCAGTTCCTGGCCCAGGGTGCGGGTATCAAGGGGTTCATGGCGGCACGGGACGCCGAGGACGAGTTGCAAAAACACTACAACGCCATTGCCGAGGGTGCCAAAGAGCTGCGCATCAACCGCCCGCGCCGCCAACGCATGTTCGTGTCGGGCATCCAGGCCTCCGCCGACTTCATCTGCAAGACCCAGGTGCGGTCGATCAACACCTTTGTGATCGCCAAGACCTTCGGCTCGATGCTGTTTTTCGTGGTCATCGGCATGGCACTCGCGCTGCAAACACTGTGGCCCAGCGCGGACAAAACCGTGATGAGCGGTTTCGTACTGGTGCTGCTGTATATGAAAGGCCCGCTGGAACACCTGATAGGCACGCTGCCAATCGTTAGCCGGGCAAAAATCGCCTTTGGTCGTATCGCCCAACTGTCCGAACAGTTTTCATCGCCCGAGCCGCACCTGCTGCTCAATGATCAAGGCGAGCAAGCCTGCCCGGTGCACAGCCTGCAATTGAACAATGTCAGCTACACCTTCCCGGCCGTGGACGGCAACGCGCCGTTTACCCTCGGCCCGGTCAACCTGAGTATTCGCCAGGGCGATATCGTGTTTATCGTCGGCGAAAACGGCTGTGGCAAAACCACGCTGATCAAGTTGCTGCTGGGGCTTTACGCGCCGCAACAGGGCGAAATACTGCTGAACGGGCAGCCCATCGATCCGACCAATCGCGATGAATATCGCCAGCTGTTCACCACGGTGTTTGCCGATTACTACTTGTTCGATGATGTGGTGCAGGGCGACCAGCAAATCCCCGAGGACGCCAATAAATACCTGGAGCGCCTGGAGATCGCCCACAAAGTCAGGGTCAAGGACGGCAATTTCACTACCACCGACCTGTCGACCGGGCAGCGCAAACGCCTGGCCCTGGTCAACGCCTGGCTGGAAGAACGCCCGGTACTGGTGTTCGATGAATGGGCCGCGGACCAGGACCCGACGTTCCGACGGATCTTCTACACTGAGCTGCTGCCCGACCTCAAGCGCCTGGGCAAGACCATCATCGTGATCTCCCACGATGACCGCTATTTCGATGCCGCCGATCAACTGGTCAGAATGGAAGCCGGAAGGGTACGGGTCGAGGCCGACGCCGTGGCCTGATCGGCACCGGCACGCAGGCGCGTCAGTAAAGCCCCTGGGAACTGGTGTTCCAGGGGCTTTTTCATGGGTGGGCTAAATTGCTGCGTACCTGGCTCGTATTTAACAGCAGCGAAGAACAGTACCGACGCACCACGTCTTCGCCGTCGCTATTGCCTGTTTCCCTTTAGCTGGTTTTTTGGAGCTTTTGATCCGGTTTTGCTTACGCGGCGCGTCTAATAATAATTCTTATTAACTAAAAGTCTGCCAAGACACCACTGGAGCCCTTTAACGCAATGAACACCCCAACTCCAAGCTGCTCTGCGACAACCGCCCTACGACCGATATTCAAGAAAACCCTGTTGGCCAGCGCCATGGTGGGCATGGTGCTGGGCTCCAGTCAGTCCCAGGCCACTCCTGTTGCATTGAATATTCCGGCGCAACCCCTTTCCAGTGCGTTGCAGGCCTTGGGCCATCAAGCCGACCTGCAAATTCTATACGGGGCTGACACGGTAAAGGGGCTGCAGTCGGCACCGGTGAACGGCACGCTTGAGCCCGCACAGGCACTTGATACCCTGCTGGGGAGCAGCGGCATCAACTATCAGCAAACCGGTAACACCATTTCGCTGACACCGCCCGGTACCGGCTCTTCGTTGCAACTGGGTGCCATCAGCATTTCCGGCAAGGCACCCGGCTCAACCACCGAAGGTACTGGCTCCTACACCACGGACTCCTCCAGCAGTTCGACCCGGCTGAATATCCCGCTCAAGGAAACGCCGCAATCGATCACCGTGATCACCCAGCAACGTCTTCAGGACCAGCACCTGACCAACCTGACCGATACCCTGGAAGCCGTTTCCGGCATTACCGTGGTGCGTGAAGGCCTGGGCGCCGATACCGACAGCTACTACTCGCGCGGTTTCGCCATCAACAACTATGAAATCGATGGCGTGCCCACCTCCTCGCGTCTGGACAACTACACCCAGAACACGGCCATGTATGACCGCATCGAAGTGGTCCGTGGCTCAACTGGCCTTATCAGCGGCATGGGCGACCCGTCCGCCACGATCAACATGATCCGTAAGCGCCCCACCGACGTGGCCCAGGTGAGCATTGGCGGTGAAGCCGGCAGTTGGGACCGCTATGGCGCCAGCGTCGACGTGTCCGGCCCGTTGACCGAGACCGGCAATATCCGCGGCCGCCTGGTAGTGGACTACAAGAACCAGGGCGCCTGGATCGACCGCTACAAGCAAGACAACAACCTGGTCTACGGCATCACTGAATTCGACCTGTCGGACACCCTGCTGCTGACCGTCGGTTTCAGCTACCAGACCCAGCACACTAACCAGCCACCGCGCAGCGGCTTCCCGCTCAAATACAGCGATGGCAGCCTTACCGACTTCAAGCGTTCGTTCAACACCAGCGCCGACTGGTCCTACTACGACCACGAGCAAACCACCTTCTTCACCTCCCTTGAAAAGCAGTTCGAGAACGGCTGGAGCGGCAAGGTCGAGTACAGCCGCAACGAAAACAAATACGACTCAGAAATCGTCTACCTGGCGGGAGACATCGACAAGACCACCGGCCTGGGTGCCTACGTCATGCCCAACAAGTTCCAGGGCAACCCGATCCAGAACGCAGTGGATGCCTACCTGACCGGTCCGTTCCAACTGTTTGGTCGTGAGCACGAGTTGATCACCGGCGTGACCTTGTCGCAGATCCGCAACGAAAACGCACCGGACTACGGCGGCTGGGTTCGTCCCGGCGGCAGCTACGACGGCACCATTGGCGCGATCGGCGACTGGAACGGCAATGTCGCCAAGCCGGACTTCGTCAATACCGGCCGCCAGGACTTCGAAGAGAACCAGTACGGCGCCTACCTGACGTCGCGCTTTCACCTCAACGATGACACGACGCTGATCGTCGGTGGCCGCGTAATCGATTGGAAGCAGGACGACGAGACCCGCTACTTCTCGGGCGACGTGACCCAATCCAATCGTAAGGAAACCGGGGTCACCATCCCATACGCCGGCCTGGTCTACGACCTGAGCGAGATCTGGTCCGTGTACGCCAGTTACACCAAGATCTTCAACCCGCAGTCGTTGCAGACCACCAGCGGTTCCTACCTCGACCCACTGGAAGGCACCGGCTACGAAGCCGGCGTGAAAGCGGCATTCAACGAAGGTCGCCTCAACACCAGCCTGGCCCTGTTCAAGGTCGAACAGGACAACCTGGGCATTGCCGATGGCAGCAACCTTACCCCGTCCGGCTGGCAAGCCTACAAAACCAGCAAGGGCACCACCACCCAGGGCGTGGAATGGGAATTCAACGGCGAACTGGCCGAAGGCTGGCAAGCGGCGGGCGGTTACACCTACAGCGTCTCCACCGACCAGGATGACAAGCGCATCGCGACCCAGATTCCGCGCCACAGCTTCAAGACCTTCACCTCGTACCGCCTGACCGGTCCGCTGGATAAGCTGACCGTCGGCGGCGGCATCAACTGGCAGAGCAAAACCGGCTTCGACCTCAAGTACTACGAGCAGAAGAGCTATGCGGTCACCAACCTGATGGCGCGTTACGACATCACCAAGAACCTGTCGGCATCGGTCAACCTGAACAACGTGTTCGACAAGGAGTACTACTCCACCACCAGCGCCGGGGTTTATGGAGCCCCGCGTAACCTGATGACGTCATTCAAGTACAACTTCTGATAACACCTCGGGCTCCGGTAGTTCAGGAGCCCCTCTCAATAAAAAGGCGCATCAGCTTGGCTGATGCGCTTTTTTATTGATTGCGAGCGTCAACGTGAAGTACTCCCGGTGGAGTCGGCAGCGCAGGTAGCGGAGTCAATGCAACGAAGCATGAAAGAAAAGTACGAGGACTACACAGAGGCTGAATTCCTCGAACTGCTTGAGGAGTTTTTTACAAATAAACACAACCTTGAGGATGACGCACTTGGAAAGCACATCAATACACTCGCAAACCACTTTACGAAAGTCACAGAACACCCGGAAGGAAATGGTCTTATTTTCTACCCGGCAGACGGTGTAGAGGATAGCCCTGCCGGCATTCTCAAGGTCGTCAAAGCATGGCGAGCTGCCAACGGTAAACCCGGCTTCAAGCAGCCTTAAGCTACACGCTCCCTGCCCCGCCCGGCGGCAGGGAGCCGGCGCTGTCTGCGCCCTACGCCTCAAACACCCGCTGCAACGCCTGAGCGATCTGTTCCTGCGCTTGCTCAGCCTCGTCAATGATCGCCCCCATGCGCAAGAAGTCATGGGTCATGCCCGGGTACACCGTCACCTTTACCAACGCCCCGCCCTCGCGTAGATGCGCAGCGTAGGCCAGGCATTCGTCGTGCAGCGGATCGCATTCGCCCAACACCATCAACGTTGGCGCAAGGCCTGGAGGCACCGCGCCGAGCAGCGGTGAAAAGCGTGGGTCGCGGCGATCGGCGACGTCGCGCTCGTACAGCCCGTAGAACCATTGCAGCGTGTCTTTTTCCAGCAGGTAACCCGAGGCGTAACGCTCCAGTGAGGGTGTGCTGCGGCTGGCGTCAGTCACCGGGTAAATCAGCACTTGCAGGCGTGGCTGGACCGCCGCGCGTTCGGCGGCCAACTGCGTGGCCAACACCGCCACCAGGCTACCGCCAACGCTGTCACCGGCCAGCGCCAGGCGGCGGGTGTCGATGCCCAACTCGGCGCCCTGCTCTACCAGCCACTGCCAGGCGTCTGCGGCATCGTGGGCGGCGGTGGGAAAACGCCATTGCGGTGCCAATCGGTAAGCCACGGACACCACCGCGCAGCCGGCGATTTCAGCCAGGGCGCGACACAGGGCGTCGTGAGAATCAAGGCTGCCGACCACGTAACCACCACCATGAAAGTACAGCACGGCCGCCGAAGGCGTGGCTGGGCTCAGTGGGCGGGCACTGTATAACCGCGCAGCCAACCGCTGACCATCACGGGTCGGGATGCTCACGCTGTCGACCTGCTCGAGGTCGGCGGCACCGGCGTCCATCATCTGCGATGAAAGGTCGAATTGTGCTCGCGCCTCTTCAGGCGACAACTGATGCATCGCCAGGTTTTTTCCCGCCGCGCGACCGCTGTTTACCAACTCAAGAAACGCGGCGATATCAGGATTCAATGACATATAAAAACACTCGCTGAGCCGGGCGGGCGTGGTGCCTCGCCCGGCGTTTATTCCAATAATGTTCAGATGACCGCGGCAGGCTGTGCCAGCGCATTGACCAGCCCCTGCAACACCGACTCGGCGCGCGGCACATCGAAGTGACCACAGCCAAGCACATGCCCGGTGGTGGCCTGCCCCAGTTGCGCGGCCAGGCGCGCGGCCTCGTCGGCACGACCCTCGGTCCACCAGCATTCAGGTTGCACCGGCAGGTGTTCACACGCCGCCAGTTGCAACGAGAGGCGCTTGAGGTGACGTGCCACCATGAACACCTGGGCCAGTTCCTCGGCACCGAAGCCTGGACGGTGTGCATCGCCCCCTTCACAGGTCAAGGCTTCGGTAAACAGCTGGCGCAGGTTGTCAGGCGTTTCCGCGCCGGACGGTTGCAGGTGCGGTGCCAGGCTATGCCGCGTCACGTCGACAAATTCGCGCAGGTCGGCCTGCCAGTCATCCGCCTGGGCTGCCGGTTCACCGGGCACGTAAGTGTCCAGCAAGCCGAGCAGCGCCACCGTCTGCCCCTGGCGGATGACTGGCAGGCCGACC
>Ga0207650_10000385_pt1 | contig 40899 bp, 40 predicted proteins | sample KBSS63metaG_FD_184325 | JGI IMG/M metagenome (GOLD analysis project Ga0207650, IMG submission 184325) | Switchgrass rhizosphere microbial communities from Kellogg Biological Station, Michigan, USA - KBS S6-3 metaG (SPAdes) (version 2) | ecosystem: Host-associated > Plants > Roots > Rhizosphere...
AGCCGTCGGATTGGATAGCTTTGAAGTGAACGAACAGGTCGTCACCGGATTGTGGAGTGATGAAGCCGAAGCCTTTTTCATCGTTGAACCACTTAACGGTACCAGTTTGGCGATTAGACATGGTGTATCTCCTTGGACAAAGTTAACTGCGACTCAGGAAAAGCCCTGGCCGAGACTGAGTGCAAAGAGCAGGAAAAATTCTTGGAGATGGTTGGATCGAAATTCAACATATCGTGTAGAGATTCTCAGTGACACAAGCAGCACAGTGGCGCCACCTTAACCCTTTTTCCGGAACGTGCCAATGGTATTTCCGAAGGTTTCTCTAAATTCGTGACTGACGGTGGTATCCACGGTCGCCCTGCGCGGCAATATTAACCCCGGCCCCGCTGGCTGCGGCTTATAGCCGCCGGCGCATTCATCAAGAAAAGCCTTGTGACCTTTGAACCCCAACGCCGGCCCCGGTAAGATGCCCCACAGTATTTTTCCACCTCGCTATTCAGGACACCCGCCATGAGCATCAAATCGGACAAGTGGATTCGCCGCATGGCGCAAGAGCACGGCATGATCGAACCGTTCGTTGAGCGGCAGATTCGTGGCGAAGGCGACGAACGTGTGATTTCGTACGGGGTTTCCAGCTACGGCTACGACGTACGCTGCGCCGATGAATTCAAGGTGTTCACCAACATCAACTCGGCGATCGTCGATCCGAAGAACTTCGACGAGAAGAGCTTCGTCGACGTTAAGAGCGACGTGTGCATCATTCCGCCCAACTCCTTCGCCCTGGCGCGCACCGTGGAGTTCTTTCGTATTCCCCGTGACGTGCTGACCATCTGCCTGGGTAAGAGCACCTACGCGCGTTGCGGCATCATCGTCAACGTGACGCCACTTGAACCCGAGTGGGAAGGCCATGTGACCCTGGAGTTCTCCAACACCACCACCTTGCCGGCGAAGATCTATGCCAACGAAGGTGTGGCGCAGATGCTGTTCCTGCAGTCCGATGAGGCCTGTGAAGTGTCCTATAAGGACCGCGCAGGCAAGTACCAGGGCCAGCGCGGCGTCACCCTCCCACGCGCTTGATCGAAAGGTCTTACGCGTAAAGGGAATTAGTCTGCGGAAAGTGACTCTATCTAGGTGTACTGCCTCGGTGCGTGTAAAACGCACCGAGCCACGCTTGAGGAGTACCTTATGAAGATCGACCCGCGAATCAGCGCAGAACTTGCCCGGCTTGAACCCAACCAGATTGGCGTTCTGGCCTGGTCCTTGATGGCAAACCCTGCATTTGAAGGTGGCGTCCCTGGACAACCGGATCCAGACCCTGCGCCCGGCCAGCCCGAGCAGCCCGACGAGCAAGGGGTGCCAACCCTTCCAGACGAGCCGCCACCCGCTCCCGTTGCTTGATGCCAGGCAGCAGGTTGGGAAATGGTCAGTCCCTCAGCGTACTGGCCATACTTCCTGATCGCCGATCACAAAGAGTTGGTGATCTTCTCGCTGTTCCACCGCATACCCCCCTGTAAACGCCCCAAACGCCGGCAGCAAGCTGACCCGCGTACCGATCTGAAAGCACGGCAGCCGCAAACTCTGCCGGCCTTTGCCGCGCAAGCGATACACCGGATGCACATGCCCCGCCAGGACATGATGGCTGGGATGGGCATGCGGTTCATGCTGCAGGGCGAAAGGGCCCATCAGCAGCGGCTCCGGGACAACCTCAATCCTCAAGTCGACAGGCGGGTCACCCGCGCGCTTATCGTGATTGCCGCGAATCAACGTCATCGGCAGGTCAGGGATAAGCGCTCGCCAGGCTCTCAGCGCGCTCAGCGTGCCACTGGCGTGAGACCCTGGGCCGTGCAGGAAATCGCCGAGAAAGATCACCTGCGCGCACGGTAGGGCCGAGAGCAATCGATCCAGACGCTGTAAGTTCTCGCTCGTGGTGCCTTGCGGCACCGGCTGGCCCAGGCTGCGATACGCCGACGCCTTGCCGAAATGCGCATCGGCAATCAACAGGCAGCGGCGCGCCGGCCAATACACCGCCTTGTCTGCCAGCAACCACAATTCTTCTCCCTCAAGCCTCACCGAACACACCATCAGCGCTTCCCGTTATCCGCGATTTTTTCCAAATCCTTGACCATTCGCGCAATACGCTCCGAGAGTTTTTCCGAGCTCATGCTTTCGCGCATCCGCTCAACCAGCAGCGGAAAGGCCAAAGGCGTAGGCCGTTCGATCACGTGCACGTCCAATTGCAGCGCCGCCATGTGCAGCAATGTCTCCTCCAGCCGACGAATATCCAGTTCATCACGCAAGACTTCTTCCCCGGCCTGCGTCAGCAGCAGGTTCTGTGGGTCATATTGCTTGAATACCTCGAAGAACAACCCGCTGGAGGCCTGTACCTGTCGCGTACTTTTCGGCGCGCCGGGGTAGCCGGCAAACACCAGCCCGGCGATCCGTGCGATTTCACGAAAACGCCGCAGGGCCAGCTCTCCGGCATTCAGGCTGGCCGACACATCGTGCAGCAGATGTTCTGGCCCCAGCAGTGTCGGGTCCAGCAACTCCGGCCACTCCACCTCGGTGGCACTCAGTAGCTCCAGCCCATAATCGTTGACCGCAATCGAGAAAGTCACAGGCTGCCGCTGGCTCACCCGCCACGCCAGCAGGCTCGCCAGCCCCAAGTGCACCTGGCGCCCGGCGAACGGATAAAGAAACAGGTGCCACCCCTCCCGCGATTTCAGGGCTTCGGCCAGCAAGTGCTTGCGCGTCGGCAAGCCGGACCAGCGCAACTGCGTCTGCAACAGGGGTTGCACCGCCTGCATCTCCGGGCCGTCGTAGTGCCCATGCGCCGCCGCATCAAAACGTTCCACCACCGCCTGGGCCAGCTCATTGGAAAGGGGCATGCGCCCGCCATTCCAGCGCGGTACGGCGGCCTTTTTCGCGGTGCTGCGCCGCACATAAGCGGTCATGTTTTCCACGCGCACCAGTTCCAGCAAACGTCCGGCAAACAGGAAGCCGTCGCCGGGTTTGAGCCGGGCGATAAACCCTTCCTCGACACTGCCCAGATTCTTGCCACCACCGCCCTTGCTCCAGTATTTCAAATGGATACTCGCGTCACTGACGATAGTGCCCACGCTCATCCGATGACGGCGTGCCAGCCGCGCATCGGGTACGCGCCAGATGCCGTGCTCGTCCGGCTCTACGCGGCGGTAATCCGGGTAAGCGGTCAGCGACAGACCGCCATGGCGCACAAACCCCAGCGCCCAGGCCCAGTCTGCATCCGTCAGCTCGCGATACGCCCAGGCGCCACGTACTTCCGTCAGCAGCGCATCCGGCGTAAAGCCACCGCCCAAGGCCATGCTCACCAAATGTTGTACGAGCACATCCAAGGGTTTGTGAGGCGATTCCCGTGCTTCGATACGCCGCTGGGCAATCGCATCCTGGGCGGCGGCGGCTTCCACCAGTTCCAGGCTGTGGGTCGGCACCAACGTCACCCGCGACGGCCGTCCCGGTGCATGCCCTGAACGTCCGGCACGCTGCATCAGGCGCGCCACACCCTTGGCCGAGCCAATCTGCAGCACCCGCTCCACCGGCAGAAAATCCACCCCCAGGTCCAGGCTGGACGTACACACCACGGCCTTGAGCTGGCCGTCTTTGAGCGCCCGCTCCACCCAGTCGCGGGTCTCGCGTGACAGCGAGCCATGGTGCAGGGCGATCACCCCGGCCCAATCGGGGCGGGCGTCCAGCAGTGCCTGGTACCAGATTTCCGATTGCGCCCGTGTATTGGTAAACACCAGGCAGCTGCGGCTGGCGTCGACCTCGGCCACCACTTGGGGCAGCATTTTCAAGCCGATATGCCCAGCCCAGGGAAAGCGCTCGGCGACGGGCGGCAGCAAGGTGTCGACTTCCAGCCGCTTGACCGTTTGCCCCTGCACATTGATCCCACCCCCTTGTGGGACCAAAACTTCCAGGGCGTGGGGTTGGTTGCCCAAGGTCGCCGAAATGCCCCACACCATCAATTCCGGATGCCAACGCCGCAGCCGCGCCAGCGCCAGTTGCAACTGCACGCCGCGCTTGTTGCCGATCAATTCATGCCATTCATCCACGACCACCATGCGCAGGTGCGCAAGGCTCGCTTCGCTGTCGGCGCGGGCGAGCATCAAGGTCAGGCTTTCCGGGGTGGTGACCAGTGCGGTGGGTTGGCGACGGGTCTGACGGGCGCGCTCGCTGCTGCTGGTATCGCCGGTACGCAGGCCGATGCTCCAGGGGATCTGTAAAGCCTCAAGCGGTGCTTCGAGGGCGCGCGCGGTGTCGGCCGCAAGGGCTCGCATGGGTGTGATCCACAGCACCGTCAGCGGTTCTGCGGGTGGTTTGCGCTTACCCGTCACAGGCGGGCGAGTGAGGGCGAAGCGATTAAGCGCCGCAAACCACAGCGCGTAGGTTTTACCCGCGCCGGTACTGGCGTGCAGCAATCCTGACCGGCCGTCCTTGACCGCCGCCCACACGTCTTTTTGAAAGGCGAACGGCTTCCAGCCTTTGGCGGCAAACCATTGTTTGGCGAAGTCGATGGGTTTTGCCATACGGCGGCTGACACTCTGGAAGGCCTATTCCACAGACCTTCCAGAGCGGGCAAAGGTTTACTTCAAGTTGCCACTCAGGAACTGCTGCAGGCGTTCGCTCTTCGGATTGCCCAGCACGTCTTCCGGCGCGCCTTGCTCTTCCACCAGGCCCTTGTGCAGGAACAGCACCTGGCTCGACACCTTGCGCGCAAAGCTCATCTCGTGGGTCACCATGATCATGGTGCGGCCTTCCTCGGCCAGTCCCTGGATCACCTTCAACACTTCGCCCACCAACTCCGGGTCGAGGGCCGACGTGGGTTCGTCGAACAGCATCACCTCCGGTTCCATCGCCAACGCCCGGGCGATGGCCACCCGTTGCTGCTGGCCGCCGGACAGGAACGCCGGGTATTGATCGGCCACGCGCGCCGGCAACCCCACCTTGTCCAAGTAGCGACGGGCGCGGTCTTCGGCGTCCTTCTTACTGCAACCCAATACCCGGCGCGGGGCCATGGTGATGTTTTCCAGCACGCTCATGTGGCTCCACAGGTTGAAGTGCTGGAACACCATTGCCAGCCGCGTGCGCAGGCGCTGCAATTCGGCGTCATCGGCCACGCGCATGCCGTGGCGGTCGCTGACCATGCGGATCGGCTGCCCGTCGAGGGTCATCGCGCCGTCGTTGGGGGTTTCCAGGAAGTTGATACAGCGCAAAAAAGTGCTTTTGCCCGAGCCGCTGGCGCCGATCAGGCTGATCACGTCGCCGGTCTTGGCCTTGAGCGAAACACCTTTGAGCACCTCATTGTCGCCATAGCTTTTATGCAGGCCTTCAACGGTCAATTTGTACATGGGGCGTGCATCCTCAAGGCGAAAGTAGGTAGCCGCTGCGGTAGGCCTCGGCGCCTGCGACATGGCCGATGACCATCCCGGCAGTGGCCATGCGGCGTAGCGAACGGGCGTAAAGCAGGCCGGCCTGTCGGCAGTGCACGGGCGTTACGCGGTCGGAAATGGGGTCGATGATTTCGGCGATCAGTTGCCCGGCTTCCAGGTATTCACCGGGCAGGGCGCTGAACACCAGCAGGCCGCCCACCGGCGTTGCCACCGGTTCGACGCCGGCCAGCGGCGTGGCCGGGTAGGGCAGGTCGGGCAGCGGTGCTGCATCGCCCGCAATGGCGCCGAAGTGAATCAGGTAGTCGATGATCGCCTGGCAGTCGAGCGCCGCCAAGCCGTGGTTGACGTCGCCCTGGCCGCGCAGTTCGACGGTTACCGAAAAGCTGCCCATGGGGATCGGGAAGCGCTTGCCGAAGCGTTGCTGCAACTGCCACCACACCAAGGTGAAACACTCATCGAAGGACTGCCCACCGGAATCGGTCGCGAGCAAATTCGCTTCCGAACCGATGTACCGCGCCAGCGGCTCCACCTGCGGCCACGCCTCGGGCGTGGTGTACAGGTGCGCCACGGCTTCGAAGTCGCAATGCAGGTCCAGCACCATATCGGCGTCGCAGGCCAGGCGTTGCAGCACCAGGCGCTGGGATTGCAACTGGGTGTCGGCACTTTGCGCGGCGAGCGCGGTGGACAGCGCCGCGCGGATCAGTTCGATGTTGTGCCGGGGATCATCCCCGAGCAAGTCTTCGATCTGGTTGCCGACGGCTTCACTGAGGTCGACAAACAGGCGATTGAAGTTCTGCCCGCTCTCCAGCTCATAGCGACCCAACGGGATATCCATCAACACCTGTTCCAGGCCCACTGGATTGGCGATGGGCACCAGCACGATCTCGCTGCGCAGGCGGCCGGCCGCTGCCAGCTTCGCCAGCTGCACCTTGAGGTGCCACGCCACCAGCATGCCCGGTAGCTCGTCGGCATGCAGCGATGACTGGATGTAGATCTTGCCCTCGGCCTGCTCCGGGCCGAAGTGAAAACTGTGAATCTGCCGCGCCGTGCCTGGCACCGGCGCAATCAGCTCATGGACGTGATGCCGCATGAATGCTCCTTAATGGCTCGGCCCGAGGAAAGCCAGCCAGCGGCGTTCCGCCAGACGAAACAGACCGACCAGCGCAAAGGTCACGGTCAGGTAGATCAGCGCAGCGATACCGAATGATTGAAAGGTCATGAAGGTAGCCGAGTTGGCATCCCGTGCCACTTTCAGGATGTCCGGAATCGTCGCGGTAAAGGCTACCGTGGTCGAGTGCAGCATCAGAATCACTTCGTTGCTGTAGTACGGCAACGAGCGGCGCAACGCCGATGGCATGATCACGTAGGCGTACAACTTCCAGCCGCTCAAGCCGTAGGCCTTGGCCGCTTCGACTTCACCGTGGGCCATGCTGCGTATGGAACCGGCGAAAATCTCGGTGGTGTAGGCGCATGTGTTGAGGGCGAACGCCAGGATGGTGCAGTTCATCGCATCGCGAAAGAACGCATCCAACACCGGTTGCGCCCGCACGGCGGCGATGCTGTAGATGCCGGTGTAGCAGATCAGCAACTGGATATAGAGCGGCGTGCCCCGGAACAGGTAGGTGTAGAACTGCACCGGCCAACGTACCAGCGGGTTGCGCGATACCCGGGCGATGGACAGCGGGATCGACACCACGAAACCGATGACGAGTGCGGCCGTGAGCAACCACATCGTCATGGCCAGGCCGGTGATGTGCTGGCCGTCGCTATAAAGGAAGGGGCGCCAGTATTCCTGCAAGAGTTCAATCATCGCACTGCCTCCCGGGAGCCTGCGGAGTAGCGACGTTCAAGACGGCGCAGGACAAAGTTGGACGCGCTGGTGATCAGCAAATAAATGAGTGCAGCGAGCACCAGGAAATAGAACAGTTGGTAAGTGCTCTTGCCCGCGTCCTGGGCGGCCTTGACCAGGTCGGCCAGGCCGATGATCGACACCAGTGCCGTGGCCTTGAGCATCACCATCCAGTTATTGCCGATACCCGGCAAGGCAAAGCGCATCATCTGCGGGAAGGTCACGTAGCGAAACCGTTGCCCGCGCTTGAGGCCGTAGGCCGTGGCGGCTTCCAGTTGGCCGCGCGGCACGGCAAGGATGGCGCCACGGAAGGTCTCGGTGAAGTACGCACCGTAGATAAAGCCCAGGGTGATCACCCCGGCGCTGAATGGGTCAATCTCGATGTATTCCCATTCCATGAAATCAGTCAGGCCGGTGAGCCAGGTTTGCAGGCTGTAGAAAATCAGCAGCATCAGCACCAGGTCGGGCACGCCGCGGATCAACGTGGTGTAGAGCTGGGCGGGGATACGCAGCAAGCGCAGGCTGGACAGTTTGGCGCTGGCGCCGAGCAGGCCCAGCAACACGCTGACGGCCAGGGACAGCACCGACAACTTGATAGTCATCCAGGTGCCTTGTAGCAACAGCGGGCCGAAACCCTTCAAGCTGAGCGCGCTCAACCCGAGGGTTTGCAACAATTCTTCGAACATAAATCAGGACCTATGGCGATAAAAAAGCGCCCCTCCCATGGAAGGGCGCTCCAGGCATTATTTGCCGCTGTACAGGTTCAGATCGCCAAAGTGTTTCTTCTGGATAGTGGCGTAGGTGCCATCATCGTGTAACGCTTTGATACCTTTATCCAAAAGCGCCTTCAGTTCAGTGTTACCTTTTTTGATACCGATGGCGGTTTTCGACGGCAGCAGTGGGTCGTCGATGGCTGCGCTGACTTCATAACCAGCACCGGCTGGCGACTTCAGGAAGCCCAGTTCGGCTTGCAGCATGTCCTGCACGGAAGCGTCGAGGCGCCCGGAAGTCAGGTCGGCATACACCTGGTCCTGGTTGGCGTAGGCCTTGGTGGTCACACCGGCTTTATCCAGTACGGCCTTGGCGTAGGCTTCCTGGATGGTGCCTTGCTCGTAGCCCACGGATTTGCCCTTGAGGGACTCAGGCGTCGAGTAGCCAGCGCCTTTCTTGAACACCAGCGACGTCGGGCCGGAGAACAGCTCGTTGGAGAAGTCGATAGCCTTTTCGCGCACCGGGGTCACGGTCATGGACGAAATCACGCCGTCGAACTTGTTGGCTTTCAGGCCTGGAATCATGCCGTCGAAATCGCTTTCGACCCATTTGCACTTCACTTTCAGCTCAGCGCAGATCGCATTGCCCAGGTCGATATCGAAGCCTACCAGGCTGCCGTCGGCGGCCTTGGATTCGAACGGCGCGTAAGACGGATCGACACCAAAACGCAATTCCTTGTATTCCTTGGCCAGCGCGGAACCGGCGGCCATGCACAGAGCCAGTGCAGAAAGGGTCAGCAATGCTTTTTTCATTATGTAATCCCTGGAAACCAAGATAAGCGCTTGTGGCGCGTTTAGGACTGTTACTGAACGGTGTCAGACGGATCACAAGTAGCAATTTCTGCACCATAGTTCCGAATGTAGTTCCGAATGATCGTTTTAAAAGGTGGGACAAGGGCGTTCTGAGTGTAGGTGATGCCCGAAAATGGGCATTGAAAATTCAGTGCATCATTTAAGGTCATGTTGGTCGGTGTCAGGTCAGGAGGTCTTGCAGGGTGGCGAGGTTGTCAGCTTCTTCCACGGATTTATCCTGCCGCCAGCGCAACATCCGTGGAAACCGCACCGCAATCCCGCTCTTATGCCGCTTGGACAGGGCAATTCCTTCAAACCCCAATTCAAACACCATGCTCGGCGTCACGCTGCTCACCGGGCCGAACTTTTCCACCGTGGTCTTGCGCACAATCGCGTCGACCTTGCGCATCTCTTCGTCGGTCAGCCCTGAGTAGGCCTTGGCAAAGGGCACCAGCGTACGTTCGCTGCCGGACGGGCCGTCCCACACCGCGAAGGTGTAGTCGCTGTAGAGACTGGCGCGTCGGCCGTGGCCACGTTGGGCGTAGATCAACACCGCGTCGACGCTGAACGGGTCGACCTTCCACTTCCACCACACGCCCATGTCCTTGGTACGGCCCACGCCGTACAGTCCATCACGCGCCTTGAGCATCATGCCTTCCACGCCGAGGCTGCGGGAGGCTTCGCGCTGTTCTGCCAGGTCCTGCCAACTGTTTGCCGTCAGCAGAGGGGACGCCAGCAATACAGGCTGGTTACACCCGGCAATCACCTGCTCAAGCTGGGCGCGGCGCTCGGCCTGGGTGTGGTTGCGCCAGTCGTCACCCTGATGTTCCAGCAGGTCGTACGCCAGGACCGCGACCGGGGCATCCTCCAGTACCTTTTTGCTCAGGGTTTTGCGGCCGATGCGCTGTTGCAACTGAGCGAAGGGTTGCACCGCGTCTTTCCACACCACGATCTCGCCGTCGATCACCGTGCCGTCGGGCAAGCCGCTCACCAGGCTGTGGAGTTCGGGGAAGCGCTCGGTCACCAGCTCTTCACCCCGTGACCAGATCCACAGACGGCCGTCACGCTTGACCAACTGCGCACGGATGCCATCCCACTTCCACTCGACCTGCCAATCGGCGGGAGAACCCAGCAAGGTGTCGAACTGCTCCACCGGTTGCGCCAAGCCGTGAGCGAGAAAAAACGGATAAGGCTGCCCGCCCCGTTGCGCATGTTCGTCGGACGATTCAGGGGCGATCAGCTTGAGGTAGCCCTCAGGCGTAGGGCGATTGGACAGATCGGTGTAGCCCACCAACCGCTGGGCCACGCGCTTGCTGTCGAGTTCGGCCATCGCGGCAAGGGCGCGGGTGACCAGCAACTTCGACACGCCCACACGAAAACTGCCGGTGATCAACTTGATGCACACCATCAGGCTCGGCTGATCCAGTTGCGCCCATAACGCAGGGAGCCGCGCTGCCAAGTCCAGCGGAGGCAGGCCACGCAGAGGCAAGAGTTTTTCCTCCAGCCACACCGCCAGGCCGTCTTCTGAGGTGTAGGGGGATTCCGGCAGCAGCAGGGAAATGGTCTCCGCCAGGTCGCCCACCGACTGGTAGCTCTCTTCAAACAGCCACGGCTCGATGCCGGACGCTTCGGTGGCCATGTCCCTCAACAGACGCGTGGGTACCAATTGCCGCGGCCGTCCGCCGGACAGAAAGTACACGGCCCAGGCTGCATCTTCCGGCGCGGCATGGCGAAAGTACGCCTGCAGCGCCGCCAGCTTGGCGTTGCTCGAGGTGGTGGCGTCGAGGTTGGCGTACAGCTCGGCGAAGGCCTTCATGCGCTGGCCTCCTCTTCGTCATCGCCGTATTCAGTGGTGAAACCCATGGCATCCAGGCCTTTTTCCCGCAGATGGCGTACCAATACGCCGACAGAACCGTGGGTCACCATCACCCGTTCCGCGCCGGTTTGCTCGATGGCCCACAACAGGCCCGGCCAGTCGGCGTGGTCCGACAGCACAAAACCACGGTCGACCCCGCGTCGTCGGCGGGTGCCGCGCAAGCGCATCCAGCCGCTGGCGAAGGCGTCGCTGTAGTCGCCGAAGCGCTTGATCCAACTGCTGCCGCCCGCAGACGGGGGGGCGATGATCAGGGCCTGGCGTAACAGCGGATCGGTCTTCTTGAAGTCACCGGCGTAAAGCGTTTCAGGGATGTAGATGCCAGCCTCGCGGTACACCCGGTTCAACGGCTCGACCGCGCCGTGGCTGAGGATCGGGCCGATGCTGGCGTCGATGCCATGCAGGATGCGCTGGGCCTTGCCGAAGGAGTAACAGAACAACACGCTGGCTTTGCCGGCGGCGATGTTCGCCTGCCACCAGTCGTTGATCCCGGCGAAGATCTGCGCTTGGGGCTGCCAGCGGTAGATCGGCAGGCCGAAGGTGGATTCGGTGATAAACGTGTGGCAACGCACCGGTTCGAAGGGCGCGCAGGTACCGTCGGGCTCGACCTTGTAGTCGCCGGACGCGACCCAGACTTCACCCTGGTATTCCAGGCGCACCTGGGCTGAGCCGAGCACATGCCCGGCCGGGTGGAAACTTAGGGTGACGCCATGGTGTAGAAGTTTTTCGCCATAGGCCAGGGTCTGCAGGTTGATGTCCTGGCCCAGGCGTGAACGCAGGATGCCTTCGCCGGGAGCGGCCGCCAGATAGTGCTGGTTGCCGGTGCGAGCATGGTCGCCGTGGGCGTGGGTGATGACCGAGCGTTCCACCGGGCGCCAGGGGTCGATGTAGAAATCTCCGGCGGGGCAGTAGAGGCCTTCGGGGCGGGCGATGACGAGGTCCATGGGGTGACCGGGGGAGGTGGGCTTATCAGGTAGGAGGCGGGCGGAGGAGGAGAAGTTCGATTAACTATTTGGGGTGAGCGGGCTTGTGTGGTGAGCGGGCTTGCCCCGCGCTGGGCTGCGAAGCAGCCCTAAAACCAGGCGACCTGTTTCTGACTGGAAACACGTGGTAACTGGGTTGGGGCCGCTTCGCGCCCCAGCGCGGGGCAAGCCCGCTCACCACAACAAGCCACCCCACACGTTGACCCGGTTATTTACCGGGCGTCAGGGTCAGCCTGGCCTTCCCATACACCTTCTCGAAATTCTGCGGTTGCATCGGGAAGCTCAGGTATTGCGCCTTGAGCGACGGGTCGATGCCAGTGGCATAGTTCGGGCTGGCCGGGTTGCCGGACTGGCCGATGCCGCCCTGGCCCATCATCGGTTCCGCCTGGCCGAAGTCGACAATCATGCGCAGCGCCGGCACTTGGGTGGTGGTGAAGTCCTGGCCCCAGCTGTAGGGCGCCGGGTTCAAGGTGTTGTGGTCACCACCGGACGCCAGTGGGCCGCGAATCACCTGGCCATTGATGTTTTTCCAGGTGGTGGTGTGCAGTTTGCCCCATTGCCAGGCCTTGTGATCGGCACCCAACTGGCTGTCACCGACGCTGATCGCGGCGGCGAGGCTGCGGGCTAGAATGGCCGGTTTGTCTTCTTTCTGTGGGGTGCGCACGTCATCCCAGAATGGGCTGTCTTCACGGCCCAGCAAGTGGTCGGCCTGGGCGGCGTAGGACAGGCTGGCGTTGCTGACAAATGCCTTCCAGCTGGCGCTGTTTTCCGGGCCGAGTTCGTCGAGGAAGATCTGCTTGGTGCTTTCCTGCAGGAACAGTTCGTAGAGCGCGGCGTCGGCGGAAGTGGCCACCAGGCGACCGTCAAAAGCCATCAGGCGGCTCAGCGCTTCACGGGCCTTGGCCTGTTCGGCCGCTGGCAGCGCATCAATCGCCTGTTTCAGCGGCTGGGCCATGCCGGGCGCCTGGAACATAGTCTTGAGCTTGGCGGCGAACGTGGTGGTCTGGTCGTACTGCATGGCGATCATGCTACGGCTGTCATGCTTGCCGGCATTGGCCAGTTGCGCCAGGCGCTCGCTGCGCTCCGGGGCGTCCCAGGAGTTGGATAACTGCATGCCGTAACCGCGCGGCGCGGTGCGTTGGTTGGCAGTGCCGATCCAGCCTTGCGGCGGGTCCTGGTCATAGGGGTGCAGCATCGCGTCGGCGTAACCGTCCCAGTCGAAGCGTGTGTCCCAGCCCGGTGACGGCAACAGGCCTTCGCCTTCGCGGCGGTTGGGGAAGCGGCCGGTGACTTGCCAGCCGATGTTGCTGGCGTCGGCGAACACCATGTTCAGCGCGATGGCGCGAATCTCGCGGGTCGCGTCTGAGGCTTTACCGGCGTTTTGTGCGCGGGACAGGTCGAAGAACGCGTCCAGGCTCTTGTCGTCCTTGAAGTCGGCGGTTTGCAGGGCCAGGCCCAGGCCAGTGGTCAGCGCTTGGCTGCTGTTGAGCAGGGCACCGTGGCGGGTTTCGTACACCACTTCGCGAATCGAGCGTTGGCCTTTGACGAAGAAGGTTTCGTTGCGCACGCCCGCCGGTAGCCATTTACCGTTGTTCTCGTAGTACAACGCGCTGCCCTGGCGTCTGACTTTTTCCAGGAACAGGTCCTGGGTGTCGCCCTTGACGGTGCTCATGCTCCACGCGACTTTGCCGTTGAAGCCGGACAACAGCGTCGGCAGGCCGGCAATCGAGGCGCCCACGGCCTGGTACTTGGGTGCGCGGATCTGCACGTAGCTCCAGGGCGACGGCGCTTGCGGCTGGGCGGCGAGGTCGCCCGCCAGCAGGCTTTTACCGCTGCGGCTGCGTTGCGGGCCGATCGCCCAGTTGCTCGAGGTGGTGACCGCCAGTGAATTGAGACTGCTCAGTTGCTGGCCAACCGCGTCCAGCCCGGCGAGCCCGGTGACCTGGCCCAGGTTGACGCCCTTGAGTTTCTCGGCCTCGGCCAGCGGGATCGCTTCATCCGGCGCGCTTGGCGTGAGCCAGGCCAGCTTGTCGACGCCGACTTTCTGCGCCAGCACCAGCGATGAAATTTCTTCCTGCAGGTTGGCCGACTCGCTGAAATTCAGCAGGCAGAACAGCAGCGCCGAATCTTCCGGCTTCCAGTACTCGGGCTTGTAGCCGGTCTGGGCCAGGTCCGGCGGCAGCTTGTCGCGGTAGCGGAACAGGTAGGCGTTGACGCCACGCGCATACACTTCAAAAAAGCGCTTGAGGCGTGGGCTGGAGGCGTTATACAGCTCGCCGGCGCTTTTCTTAAGGTTGACCGCCCGCATGAAGCGGTCGACATCCAGTACGTCGGGTCCGGACATTTCCGCCAGGCGACCCTGGGCCAACAGGCGCAGGGTGACCATTTGGGTGATGCGGTCGCTGGCGTGCACGTAACCGAGGCTGAACAGCGCGTCATGGAAGGTGTTGCTTTCGATCAGCGGCATGCCTTGGGCATTGCGGCGTACCGATACGTTCTGCGCCAGGCCTTTGATCGGCTGTACGCCGGCAACAGGGGGCAGGGTGTCCTGGGTGCTCTGGAGCTGGCAACCGGCCAGGCTTAATGCACTGGCCACTGCCGCGGCAACGCCGAACCGGGGAAGAAAATGTGAGAGGGCTGGCGAGGCCATGGCAAAGCTCCTGCGGGGGTAGCGTCAGTAAAGGCGCTACGTTAGTGAGCGCGGCGGGACGACGCAAGCGGGAGTTTTGGCAATTGCGTGAGATCTTGAGACGGACACACAACAATGTGGGAGAGGGCACGCCTCCTCCCACATTTGAACGAGTGGAATGTAAAAATTGATCAGGCCTTTGGCGGGTTCACTTTCTGCACCAGTTCATATGCCCGAACCGTCGCCGGCCGTTCCTTGATGCTGTTGAACCAGCGCTGCACGTGTGGGAAATCTTCCAGGCGCTGGCTCTGCCACTTGTGGGAAACAATCCATGGGTAGATCGCCATGTCGGCAATGCTGTAGTCCTCACCCGCCACGAACGCACGACCGGCCAGACGCCGGTCCAGCACGCCGTAAAGACGCGCGGTTTCCTCCACATAGCGCTTGATCGCGTAAGGAATTTTCTCCGGCGCGAACTGGCTGAAGTGATGATTCTGGCCCGCCATCGGCCCCAGGCCGCCCATTTGCCAGAACAGCCATTGCAACGCTTCCTGGCGACCGCGCAGGTCTTTTGGGATGAACTGGCCGGTTTTTTCCGCGAGGTACAAAAGGATCGCGCCGGATTCAAACAGCGAAATCGGCGCGCCGCCGTCGGTCGGGTTCTGATCGACGATGGCGGGAATGCGGTTGTTGGGAGCGATCTTCAGGAAGTCAGGCTTGAACTGGTCGCCCTGGCCAATATTGATCGGGTGCACCTTATAGGGCAGGCCGGCTTCTTCCAGGAACAACGATACTTTGTGGCCGTTGGGGGTGGTCCAGTAATACAAGTCGATCATGAAGCTCTCCAAAAGTGGTGATGCTTGAGCGGATGCCTGTAGGTATAGGTAATGTTGGGTGTGCGAAAATTCAATGAAACATTTGCGCATACCCTTAGAAGCCAATCACACGGCGCCATCCACCAACACCTGCAGCGACTGCTGCGAGCACCGCTCGATACGCACCTGCACGCCATACACCTCGGCAAACAGCGCCGGGTCCGGCAGCATCACCTGGGGGCGGCGCGCAAGGCGGCGCACTGCTGGCTGAACGTTCGGCTAGTGGGGGGGGAAGTGGGGTTGTTTTTGCGGCGAGCGGGCTTGCTGTAGTGAGCGGGCTTGCCCCGCGCTGGGGCGCGAAGCGGCCCTAAAACCTGAGGTTGGGTTGTGTCTGAGAGACCGCGTTGAATGTGTTGGGGCTGCTGCGCAGCCCAGCGCGGGGCAAGCCCGCTCACCACAGGAAGCCCGCTCCTACAGGGTCAGGGCATTAAGCCCCGTGGCACTTCTTGAATTTCTTCTCGCTGCCGCAGGGGCAAGGATCGTTGCGACCAACGTCCTTCAAGGCATTGCGCACCGGCTCCTGGTGGGCGTGGCCGCAGTTCGGGCCGTGGACATGGCCGTGGTCGTGATCATGGTGATCGTGATCGTGGTTGCAGTCAGGACCATGGACATGGGGTTGCTGAGTCATCGATGTCGCTCCGGAATAAAATCGCCGGGGATTATCTCGCCATTGTGGTTCACCTGCACGTCATAACCGATGAATAATCCGATTTTCAGCTCACCCTCCAGGCGATAGGGCACGGGCCGGTCGGGTTTTTTCAACATCTGCACCACATCACGGATCTGCGGCCAGAGGTTAGTGCGCACCGACACCCGGAAAAACTTATGACTGCGCGGCGGTACGGTCAACCATTCGTTGGACTCGCCCTCGGTGAGCACGAAGTCGCCCAGGGTGACCTTGTAGATCAGGCCGCGCACGGTCAGGTCGGCGTCGTCGCGGTTGTCCACGCGAAAGTACAGCTTGAACTTCTGCTCCAGCAGCTTGGCGCGCACCACCTCGACTTTCACCAAGGAGACGTGAGGAGGGGGCGAATCGTCTTCGAACCACGACGCGCAGCCGGTGAGGGTGAGGGTTAACGCCAGCATCAAGCTGTACATCCGAAGCATGGCGTGAGTCCTGTCGTGGTTAGAGGTAGCTGGAGCAGCACTTCTTGAATTTCTGCCCACTGCCGCACAGGCAGGCATCATTGCGCCCGACCTTCACTTCCACCGTCGGGTCGATGAAGTACCAGCGCCCGTCATTCTGTACGAAAGAGGACTGCTCGCGGTGGCTATGTTCACCGGTGCTGTCATGCCAGCGCGCGGTGAAGGTCACGAACGCGTGTTCCGGCTGGCCGCCGAACACCTCAGAGCTTTCCACCTCAAGGCCGAGCCAGGTGCTCTGGGCACTCCAGGCACCGATGGCATGGCGGTCCAGGCCCGCCTGTTGCGCGGGCAAAGTAGTAGCCACTAGATAGTCGACCAGGCCCAGCACATAGGCGCTGTAGCGCGAGCGCATCAACGCGGTGGCGCAGGGCGCCGGGTGCCCGGCGTGATAATGGCCGCAGCAGGCATCCAGCAGGTTGCCACTGCCGCAGGGGCAAATGGATGTACTCATCGGGTTACCACCAATACTTTCCAAAGTTTTCCGGGTTGGCCCAAAAGCGGGCGTTGAGCCAGTCCGGCACCTGTTTATAGTCAAGCAGATCGTAGGTAAACAGCGTCAGAACCTGCTCGTCACGCTGGAAACGCTCGCCGGCCTGCAGGGCCAGGGAGAAGAAGTCGGTGTCCTTCCAGTCGCAGGCGCCCAGGTCCACCAGCACCGCAATGCGGCTGGCGTTGAGGTTACGGATGCCGCCCAGCAGGGTCAGGCCTTGCGGTTTTGACAGGTGCTCAAGGCAATCGACCACCAGTGCCAGGTCAAAACGCTGCGCCGCCAGCTCCGCCGGCAGTGGCCCGGGTGGGGCGAGGGCTACTTGGGTGTCGGGGTGCGCCGCTTGAAAAGCCTCCAACGCCGGGAACTGGCTGGCGCCCAACAGCAGCAGGCGTTTGGGCTGGTGCAAGTCGAGCAAGGCGGCCAGGGCTTGCTGGGGTGTACGGGCAGAAATACCGGCGGTCATCAGAGATCCTCACATCAGGACCGTAGAGACTAGCGCGGCTGAGCGTGTGGGCCTAGAGCGGGTGGCAGTGAAAAGTCCGACAAAAGCGACGAGCCTCAATGAATACGGGGCCGCGGCGTAGTGGCGCAGATGAAAAGAGCCGTCTTTACTCCACCCATCGGCCCCCGCCGATCCCCTCAGGAGAAATCAGATGAGCATCATGCGGACAGCTCTACCCTTGGTTCTGCTAACCGGAGTATTGACAGGTTGCGCAGGCTTGCAAAAAACCGATTGGCCCACCTGCGCCGCGGTTGGCGGCGTGACCGGCGCGGCGATCGGTGCCACTGAAAGCTCGGCCTACGCAGGCTACGGCGCGTTGCTGGTCGGCGGCATGGCCGGTGCCTATTGCTGGGTGCACGGCGATGGCGACGAGGACGGCGATGGCGTGCCGGACAGCCGCGATAAGTGCCTGGGCACGCCGAAAGGTGTGCAGGTGGATGCCGACGGTTGCCCACCCGCACCGCCACCGGTGGTGGTTGAGGAAGTCGTGGTGGTCAAGGAGGAAACCATCGTGATTCGTGATGTGCACTTCCAGTTCGATTCGGCCCAGTTGACGGCGGCGGATAAAACCAAGCTCGATACCGTCGCCACGCGCTTGAAACAGGAAGCCCCTGGCGCCCAACTGCGGGTCAGTGGCCACACCGACAGCGTCGGCAAAGATGCCTACAACCAAAGGCTCTCGGAAAAACGCGCCCATTCGGTCACCGATTACCTGATCGGCGCCGGCGTGCCGCGCAGCAACTTTGTCTCGGTGACCGGCGCGGGCGAGAGCCATCCGGTAGCCGACAACAAAACCGCTGAAGGCCGCGCCTTGAACCGCCGCACGGAAATCCAGATCAACCGCTGACGGCCCTTGCCCCTGTGGGATCCACAGGGGCATTGCTGCCAATCCTCCCGCTTTATTAACTTTTTTGATCCTTCACTGGCAAAGCGCCCGTGGAAGTCGTTACTGTGCGTCCAAAGAAAAAATCAGAAATAAGTCAGGAGCCCCATGATGCGTAAGGTTTTTCTGTTGGCCCTGTTGGTCAGCCCCGTTGCCCTGGCCCAGAGCGTCAGTGTTGAAACCAACTCGCTGATGCGCCTGCCCAGCAGCACCAGTGTGTTGCAGCTGGAGCGCCTGGACGTGGCGGACTACGGCACTTTGCTGATTCCGGCCACCATCAGCCAGGTCACGGTGGATGAGCTGCATTTGGGCCGCGACGCCCGCATCGCCATTGTGCCCGGCAACACCGCACTGCAATTGCAGGTGCGCCATGCGCAGTTGGACCACGGCAGCCAGATCACCTCACGCGGCGCTCCCGGTACCCATGAAAAACCTGCCAAGGCCGGGCGTGACCTGACCTTGCGCATCAATTCCCTGGCCGCTGAAGAACTCTCGGTAGACGCCCGTGGCGGTGCCGGTGCCCAAGGTTATGCCGGTCTGGATGGCGCCAATGGCGAAGATCCGGGTTGCACGTGGGGCTCGGCCGGTCGTGGTGCCAATGGTGATAACGGCGGCGATGGTTTGCCCGGCGCGGCCGGTGCGCAGGTGCGGGTTGAGTTGCCGCAGGACTTCCCCGCGCAGCAGATCAAGGTGTGGGTGGACGGTGGCCCCGGTGGCCTGGCGGGCACGGCGGGTAAACCGGGTCGCGGCGGCGAGTCCAAGGGCTGCCTGGTGTACCGCGCCGACGGTGGCGAGAAAGGCCGCCCAGGGTTGGAAGGGCAGCCGGGGCCTGCTGGGCCAGCGGGCACTGTGACTATCCAGCGGCTCTAAATCGGCTGGCCTGGCGCTATCGGGAGCAAGCCCCCTCCCACATTGGAATGCATTCCAAATGTGGGAGGGGGCTTGCCCCATAGCGGACTAACTGGTTGCCTCAGAACATCGGCCGGGCCGAAGCAATTGCCACCACCAATAACCCCACGATCAGATTGATTCCCACCAGCTTGCGAATCTGACCCAACGCAGCTGCACCCGCCGGCCAATCTTCGGCCGCCACCGCCTTGCGCAGTTCCGGGAATTTCAACGCCTGAATGCGGATAAACAGCGCCGTCATCACAAGATACAAACCCATCATCACCTGCACATAACGCGGCGCCGTCTCAAAACCGCTGAAACGCAGTTGCAGCAGGCCCACACCGCTGATCGGCAAAACCAGCACCGCCACCCACACCCACACGAAAAAACGTTGAAACACATTCGCCCACAGTTTGAGCCGGGCAGGGCCCTCAAGTGCCGCCACTGCGGCGGGGCGCAGGATCATCCAGGCGAAAAACATACCGCCGACCCACACCAGGGCGGCCAATACATGCAGGGTGTAAGCGAGGCTAAACGCGGTCATTGTGGTACTCCGTTCTGCGCGGGATTAATTAGCGGGGTATGATAGCGGCCGATCCGAACCACTGAAAATTTATCCAGCGTTTTTTGCGCCCGACTATCCATGATCAGCACTGAACTCAAAACCACGATCCAGGGCGCCTATTCGCGTTTTCTCGAAGCCAAGAGCTTGAAACCGCGTTACGGCCAACGCCTGATGATCGCCGAAGTGGCCAAGGTCCTCGGGGATATCGACACCGACGACGAAGGTCGCCGCGAGGGTGAGCCCGCGGTCGTGGCCGTCGAGGCCGGCACCGGTACCGGCAAGACCGTGGCCTACAGCCTGGCCGCGATCCCGACCGCCAAGGCCGCCGGCAAGCGGCTGGTGATCGCCACCGCCACCGTCGCCCTGCAAGAGCAGATTGTCTACAAAGACTTGCCCGACCTGATGCGCAACAGCGGCCTCAACTTCACCTTCGCCCTGGCCAAGGGCCGTGGGCGCTACATGTGTCTGTCCAAGCTTGACGTGCTGTTGCAGGAAGGCCACGCGCAAACCGCTACGGCGTCGCTGTTTGAAGAAGAAGGCTTCAAGATCGAGGTGGATGAAGTCAGCCAGAAGCTGTTCACCAGCATGATCGAGAAACTGGCCGGTAATAAATGGGACGGTGACCGCGACAGCTGGCCCACCGCCCTGGAAGACGCCGATTGGGCGCGCTTGACCACCGACCACAGCCAATGCACCAACCGCCATTGCCCCAACTTCGGTCAATGCGCTTTTTATAAAGCCCGCGAAGGCATGGGCAAGGTCGATGTGATCGTCACCAACCACGACATGGTCCTGGCCGACCTGGCCCTGGGCGGCGGCGCTGTACTGCCCGACCCGCGCGATACCCTCTACGTCTTCGACGAAGGGCATCACCTTCCCGACAAGGCCATCGGCCACTTCGCCCACTACACACGCCTGCGCTCCACCGCCGACTGGCTGGAAACCACCGCCAAGAACCTCACCAAGTTGCTGGCCCAGCACCCGCTGCCCGGCGATCTGGGCAAGCTGATCGAACAGGTGCCGGAACTGGCGCGGGAGATCAAGACCCAGCAGCAGTTCATGTTCAGCGCCTGCGAGCAGGTAGCCGACTTCAAGCCTGGCGAAGACGTCGAGGGCCGTGAGCGGCCGCGTCACCGTTTCGTCGGCGGGTTGATCCCCGAGCACATGCGCGAAATGGGCATTGAGCTGAAGAAGGGCTTTTCACGCCTGACCGACTTGTTCACCCGCCTCACTGACCTGCTCAAAGAGGGCATGGACGGCGAGGTCAATATTGGTATCGCCAGCAACCAGGCCGAAGAATGGTATCCGCTGTTCGGCAGCCTGTTGTCGCGTTCCCAGGGTAACTGGGAGTTGTGGACCGCCTTCACCGTCGAAGACCCGGAAGACAACCCACCCATGGCGCGCTGGCTGACCCTGTCGGAAAGCGGCGCGTTGTTCGACATCGAGGTCAACGCCAGCCCGATCCTCGCGGCCGAAATGCTGCGGCGCAACCTGTGGAACGTAGCCTACGGCTGCCTGGTGACCTCGGCCACGCTGACCGCACTGGGTACCTTCGACCGTTTCCGCATGCGCGCCGGCCTGCCGAAAAAGGCCGTCACCGCGGTGGTGCCGAGCCCGTTCCATCACGCCGATGCGGGTGTGCTGCGGGTGCCGGACCTCAAGGCCGACCCACGGGATGCGCCAGCGCACACGGCGGCAATCATTCGTGACCTGCCGGGTTTGGTGGAGGGTTCGCGCGGCACCCTGGTGCTGTTCTCTTCGCGCAAACAGATGCAGGACGTGTTCGACGGCCTTGACCGTGACTGGCGCAAGCAGGTGTTTATCCAGGGCAACCTGTCCAAGCAGGAGACCCTGAACAAACACAAGGCGCGGGTGGACGGTGGGGACTCCAGCGTGTTGTTCGGCCTTGCGAGTTTCGCCGAAGGTGTCGACTTGCCCGGCGCCTACTGCGAACACGTGGTGATCGCCAAGATCCCGTTCTCGGTACCGGATGACCCGGTCGAGGCGGCCTTGGCCGAGTGGATCGAGGCACGGGGCGGTAATCCGTTCATGGAGATCTCGGTGCCGGATGCTTCCCTGAAGCTGGTCCAGGCCTGCGGTCGCTTGCTGCGTACCGAAGAAGACCGGGGCACCATCACCTTGCTCGACCGCCGCCTGGTCACCCAACGCTATGGCAAGGCTATCCTCAATGCCTTGCCGCCGTTCAGGCGCGAAATTTCTTAAGCCACCGTGGGCGGATTCGCCCACTTCGTGGTCTATCTCAATTATGTCATCAGGCCATTCACCGGCCGTCTGGGAGAACCTTGTTCGTATGATTCGCACGCTGCCCGCCCTTTTTGCCTTGCTGTTCGCCGCGCCCTTGATGGCCGCGCCTGCCGGGCAACAGACCTTGTTCAACTTCGTCCGGCCTGCCGATGTGGTCAAGGTGGCGACCCAGGACGCCAGCCTGCCGCAGTACAACGCCGAACAAACGCCCGAAGGCGAAGTGCTGCGCCGCATCACCTTCAACGCGGCCGCCGAACCGAGCCTGGTCCTCAGCCCGCAAACCGGTACCTGGGACTGGTCCCAGTCGGGGGCCATGAGCCTGCGCATCCAGAGTGCGATGGACTGGGCGCTGACGCTCTACGTCAAGGTGCAGAGCAGTGATGGCCGTACCCTGGTCAGTCGCGTCGACCTGCCCGCCGGCCCGGCGCAGACGCTGTTGGTACCGCTGCAGGCCAACTCGCCGCTGAGCCAGGGCATGAAGGCCGGTCCGCCGATGCCGATCACCGTAGACGGCCAGCGCGTATTGCTCGCCAGCAGCGCGGGTGAGATCGACCGCAGCCAGGTGGTTTCGGTGACGTTGTCGATGATCAAGCCCAACGCCGCCCAAAGCATCCTGCTGGAGCGTTTCGGCGTGCAGGACAGCGAGCCGGTGCTGAAGGCCGCCTACAGCGAACTGGTGGATGCCTACGGTCAATCCACCCGTGCGCGCTGGCCGGAAAAAGTCAGCAGCGACGAGCAACTCAAGGCCGCCGCCGCCAAGGAGCAACAGCAACTGCAGGGCTGGCTGGCCACGCGGGATAAATCCGCCCTGGACCAATATGGCGGCTGGAGCAAAGGCCCGGCGTTCGACGCCAGCGGGTTTTTCCGCACCGAGAAGCGCGATGGGCGCTGGTACTTGGTGACGCCGGAGGGGCATCCGTTCTACTCCCTGGGCGTCAATACCGTGGCCCCGGACAACAGCCAGACCTACGTCGCCGGCCGTGAATGGATGTTCGGCGCGCTGCCTAAAGGCGGTGAACCCTTCGACAAGTATTACGGCAGCAGCGACAACCGCACCGGCAACGGCGCGGGCGAAGGGCGCAGCTTTGGTGCCGGGCGTTGGTATGACTTTTACGGCGCCAACCTCCAGCGCACTTATGGCGGTGAAGGGTTTGACCAGAAACGCTGGATGACTCACACCCTCGACCGCCTGCAAGCCTGGGGTTTCAACACCGTCGGCAACTGGAGCGACGAGAGCCTGGCCAGCGCTGACCGTGTGCCGTACACCTTGCCGCTGTCGATTGTCGGCGACTACGCCAGCATCAGTACCGGCACCGACTGGTGGGGCGGCATGCCCGACCCGTTCGACCCGCGCTTTGCCATGGCCACCGAACGCGCCGTGGCCATTGCGGCCCGCGATCATCGTGATGACCCGTGGTTGATTGGCTTCTTTGCCGACAACGAACTGGCCTGGGCCGGCCCTGGTGATGATCCCAAGTCCCGTTACGCCTTGGCCTACGGCACCCTGCGCATGACCACCGATGTGCCGGCCAAGCGTGCGTTCCTCAAGCAGCTGCGCGACAAGTACCGCAACGAAGAAGGCCTGTCGAAAGCCTGGGGCATCGAATTGAAGGGCTGGGAGCTGATGGAAGACCCCGGCTTCGAGCCGCCCGTACCCAACCCCGAGCACCCGGAAATCGAAGCTGACTTCAAATACTTCCAGAAGACGTTCGCGGATGCTTACTTCAAGACCCTCTCCGACTCGCTGAAATGGCACGCCCCCAACCACCTGCTGTTGGGCGGCCGGTATGCGGTCAGCACGCCGGAAGCCGTGGCTTCCTGCGCTCAGTACTGCGATGTGTTGAGCTTCAACATGTACACCCTCAAACCCCAGGACGGTTATGACTTCGCCGCGTTGCGGGCGTTGGACAAACCCGTGCTGATCACCGAATTCAACTTCGGCTCGGCCGACCGTGGGCCGTTCTGGGGCGGCGTGACGCAGTTGGCCAAGGAAGAAGACCGCGGCGCGGCCTATGGCAATTTCCTCAAGCAGGCCATGGCCGAACCCTCGATTGTCGGTGTGCACTGGTTCCAGTACCTGGACCAGCCGGTGACCGGGCGTTTGCTCGACGGCGAAAATGGCCACTTCGGCCTGGTGGGCATCACCGATGTACCGTTCCAGGGGTTTGTCGACAGTGTGCGCAAAAGCAATCTGGCGGCGGTTGATCAACTGGGCAAGGAAGCGGAAAAGGCCAAGGCGGCCGGCGCCGTGCGTGAAAACGAAGGCGGCAGGGACGGGCACGACGGCAAAGGCGCGGGGCAGGGCGCCGGACATGCAGGCGGACACGCTGGGAATGGCCATTGATTGAGGGTTGACGGGTTCACAAAACCCGCCGGGGCTGGAACAATGTCGGCCACTTTTTGCTGTGTTTTCCGAGGGTGTTCAGGTGCAGATCCAGGGTCATTACGAACTCCAGTTCGAAGCGGTACGTGAAGCTTTCGCCGCGTTGTTCGAAGACCCGCAGGAGCGTGGTGCCGCGCTTTGCATCCAGATCGGCGGTGAAACCGTTGTCGACCTGTGGGCCGGCACCGCCGACAAGGACGGTGCCGAGGCCTGGCACAGCGATACCATCGTCAACCTGTTCTCCTGCACCAAGACCTTCACCGCCGTCACGGCCCTGCAATTGGTGGCCGAAGGCAAATTGCAACTTGATGCACCGGTCGCCCACTACTGGCCGGAATTTGCTGCGGCCGGGAAAGAGGCGATCACGCTGCGCCAGTTGCTCTGCCACCAGGCCGGGTTGCCGGCGATCCGCGAGATGCTGCCCACCGAAGCGCTCTACGACTGGCAACTGATGGTCGATACCCTGGCGGCCGAAGCCCCGTGGTGGACGCCAGGTCAAGGCCATGGCTACGAGGCGATCACCTACGGCTGGCTGGTCGGTGAGTTGTTGCGTCGTGCCGATGGGCGCGGGCCGGGAGAGTCCATCGTCGCGCGGGTTGCGCGGCCATTGGGGCTGGACTTCCATGTGGGCCTGGCGGATGAAGAGTTTTATCGCGTCGCCCATATAGCGCGCAGTAAAGGCAACATGGGCGATGAAGCCGCGCAACGTTTACTGCAAGTAATGATGCGTGAACCTGCGTCCATGACGACGCGTGCTTTTGCCAATCCCCCGTCTATTCTGACCAGCACTAATAAACCTGAATGGCGTCGCATGCAGCAGCCAGCGGCAAATGGTCACGGTAATGCGCGCAGCCTGGCGGGTTTTTATAGCGGATTGTTGGACGGTAGTTTGCTCGAAGCCGACATGCTTGAACAATTGACCCGCGAACACAGTATCGGGCCGGATAAAACATTATTGACCCAGACCCGTTTTGGCCTGGGCTGCATGTTGGACCAACCGCAACTGCCCAACGCCACCTTCGGCCTTGGCCCGCGTGCTTTCGGGCATCCCGGTGCCGGTGGTTCGGTCGGCTTTGCCGACCCTGAGCATGATGTAGCATTTGGTTTCGTGACTAATACATTGGGGCCTTACGTACTTATGGACCCACGGGCACAGAAGTTGGTCGGAATATTGGCCGGTTGTCTGTAAACCCCTTGCTGTTTCACGTTTTTTTGTTACAAAGGCAAGTATAAGAAGGCGCTGAACGAAATGATGTAACTTTAATGTTCTGTAAGCGTCTGTTTAATGGGTCACACAGACCCCCGTTTCTTTTCTCATTTTGTGGATATCTCATGTTATCGAACAAGTCCTTGGCACTGGCGCTATGCCTCACTATTACCGGCTGCGCACAAACTCCACAAAATGATGCCGAGGGCGGGCATTGGTGGTCATTTGGGTCTGATAAGGCCGCGACCAAAGATACAGTGACCCAAACCGACGCCAAGCCGGATGCCAAACCGGACGCCAAGCCAGCTGCTGGCGCCAAGCCTGCCGCACCGGTAGCAGCTGCCGCTGCTGCGCCGGCTCCGGCGCCTGCTGCCAAGGCCGATACCGGCTCCAGCTGGTGGCCGTTCTCTTCCAAGACCGCCGACGAAAAGGCCGCCGATGCCAAGGCCGACCTGAAAGCCGACCTCAAGGCCGCGGAACCTGCCCCTGCGGTCGCTAAGAACGACACTGAAACCCACTGGTGGTGGCCGTTCGAAAGCAAGCCCAAGCCACTGGCCAAGGTCGATGTGACCAACGTGCCGATGCCCGATCCGAAAATCACCCAAGCCTGGCTGGACGACTATGAGCCGCGTCTGCGCGCCGCCATCAAGGACAGCAACCTGCAACTTGAGCGTCGCGACAACGTGCTGGTGGTGATTGCCCCGGTAGACGGTTCCTACAACCCGAAACGTCCAGCGATGTTGCTGCCGGTCACCCTCGGTCCCTTCACTCGCGTCGCCAAGGCCGTTGAAGCCGATCCGAAGACCGCCGTACTCGTATTGGGCCACGTAGATGCCACCGGCACCGCCCCGGCCAGCCAGGCGTTGACCAAGGAACGTGCGCAATCCATCGCCTCGATCTTCAGCCTCAGCGGCTTGAAGCAGGATCGTCTGATGCTGCGTGGCATGGGCGACCTGATGCCACGTGCCGCCAACGACAGCAACCAGGGCCGTGCCCTGAACCGTCGTATGGAAATCATGTTCACCCAGCGCACCACCATGCTGGCGCTGCTGAGCAAGTATCAATCGGGCAAGACCCCGCCTGCCGCCGAAATGGTTGCGGTGCAGGACGTTCCAGCCCCGGCTCCGGCCGCCAAGGCCCCGGCCAAAAAGGCGCCTGCCAAGAAAGCCGCCGCCAAGCCAGCCGCTAAAAAAGCCCCGGCCAAGCCCGCTGCGAAAAAACCGGCTCCAGCCAAAGCCAAGGCCGCTGCACCGGCCACTGACCAGGCAAAAAACTGAGCCGCTGAACCACAAGGATAAAGCCGCATGACCCAGGCACTGGCCGATATGCGCCGTGACTACACACGGGATGGTTTGAGCGAGGCCCAGGCCCCGGACGAGCCGTTTGCCTTATTCCACCAGTGGTTTGCTGACGCGGTTAAGACCGAGCAGCCACCGGTGGAGGCCAATGCCATGACCTTGGCCACGGTCGACCAGGACGGTCGCCCGCACTGTCGCATCCTGTTGCTCAAGGGCCTGGACGCGCAGGGCTTTACCTTCTTCACCAACTATCAGAGTGCCAAGGGCCAACAGCTCGCGGCACGGCCGTTTGCGGCCATGACGTTTTTCTGGCCGACCCTGGAGCGCCAAGTGCGCATCGAGGGGCGGGTGGTCAAGGTCACCCCTGAGGAGTCGGACGCTTATTATCAGGTCCGTCCGCTGGGCAGCCGCCTGGGGGCATGGGCTTCTCCGCAGAGCCAGGTCATTCGTGACCGGGAAGAACTGCAGGACCTGCTTAAGGCCACCGAGCAACGTTTCAGCGATACCCAGCCCGATTGCCCGGAGCATTGGGGTGGCTATCGTTTGTTGCCCGAGCGCATCGAGTTCTGGCAAGGCCGTGCCAGCCGCCTGCATGATCGCCTGAACTACCGCCTGCAAGACTCCCAGTGGACGCGCGAGCGTCTGGCACCCTGAGCTGCACCTTTCGTCACTTCGCTTGAATGTTGCCCATCACCCTGAAGTCTCTTGGACAGAGACTTCAGGCGTGTATTGCTGCGCGGCACTCTTCAACCAGTGCGGCAAGTCTGGCCGTTTGATCTTCAATGCGCGGGCCCGCTCCAGCTGCTTGAGCATGAAGGCACGCTTGTGCAGATCATTGCCCGCCAGGGACAGCGCCAGATCACGGTCCATCCAGCGCCTGATGCGCAGGTACAACCAGCCGTGGAAATACAGGCCGGCAAGGGTTGTGACTACAATGATGAAGTAATCCATGAAGGTCCTGGCTACGAGAGAAGTGCTACCGTTCGTCGAGTTTACTGGTGCGGGCAGTCTGTACTAAGGCTGAATGAAAGCAATTTTCTGTGGGGCTTGCCGTGACAGGCGTCAAGCCGCAGCGTTTAATGAACACCTGTCCTTTGGAGTTGATGCTATGCGTAAGTCCGTTTTACTGGTTGCCTGCTTTACCACCCTGTCGTTGCTGCTGGGTGGCTGCGCCTCGAGTCTGACCGGCGACTCGTACTCCCGTGACGAAGCGCGTCGTGTGCAGACCGTGCGCATGGGCACCATCGAATCCCTGCGTCCGGTGAAAATCGAAGGCACCAAGACCCCAATCGGCGGCGCTGCAGGCGCAGTCATCGGCGGCGTTGGCGGCAGCGCCATCGGCGGCGGCCGTGGCAGCATCGTGACCGCCGTGATCGGCGCGGTCGCCGGTGGCCTGCTGGGTTCGGCCACCGAAGAAGGCCTGACCCGCACCCAAGGTGTGGAAATCACCGTTCGCGAAGACGATGGCAGCATGCGCGCCTACGTGCAGGCCGTGCAGGAGAATGAAATCTTCCGCATCGGCGACCGCGTACGCATCATGACCGTTGATGGTACCAGCCGCGTTACGCGTTAAGCGCTGGTTGTAGAAACACAAAACCCCAGCCGGGTGACCGGTTGGGGTTTTTGGTTTTATGGGGTGTGGCCGGGTTGAACTGCAAAAAATGCAGGCAATAAAAAACCGCCTTGGTAGGGCGGTTTTTTATTGCGAACCCCATTATTGACAGGGCTGCGACTTCAAAGATGCATTGACCTGCATCCCGAGGCTCACGTGTTCCGGTAAGTGCACTGGAGGTAAGGCCCAGCGTTAGGAGGGCCGAGTATGTCCAAGTTTGCACGACCTGTGGCGAGGGAGCTTGCTCCCGCTGGGGCGCGAAGCGGCCCCTGTTGGGTAAGCGATATAGCATCACAATCGCGGTAAACGCTTCGGGGCCGCTGCGCAGCCCAGCGGGAGCAAGCTCCCTCGCCACAGTGAGTCTTCGTCGGGCGTATCAGGCCTTCTTGCGACTCGCCATTGCCGTCACCGCATAACCCATACACGCCGCCAGGATCGATCCCGTCAGAATCCCCATCCGGTCTTCACCCGCGAACTCACTGGCACCCGGCACAAATGCCAGCGAACCCACAAACAGGCTCATGGTAAAGCCGATACCGCACAGGATCGCCACACCAAACACCTGGCCCCAGTTTGCGCCGTTGGGCAGGGCGGCGATGCCGGTCTTGATGGCCAGCCAAGTGAGCCCGAACACACCAACGGTCTTGCCGATCAACAGGCCCGCAGCGATGCCCATAGGCACATGGTGAGTGAAGCTTTCCAGGCTGACGCCGGTCAGGGACACCCCGGCGTTGGCGAAGGCAAACAGCGGCAGGATGGCGTAGGCCACCCACGGGTGCAGGGCGTGCTCCAGCGTGAGCAATGGCGACGGCTCGGCGTTCTTGGTGCGCATCGGGATGCAGAATGCCAACGTCACACCGGCGAGCGTCGCGTGCACGCCGCTCTTGAGTACGCACACCCACAGGATCAGCCCAATAATCAGGTACGGTCCGAGCTTGATCACACCCAGGCGGTTCATCGCGATCAAGGCAATCAAGCACGTACCTGCACCTGCCAGGGCGGCACCGGACAGGTCGGCGGAATAGAAAATAGCGATCACGATGATCGCGCCCAGGTCGTCAATGATCGCCAGGGTCATCAGGAACAGTTTCAGCGACACCGGCACGCGCTTGCCCAGCAGGGCGAGGACGCCGAGGGCGAATGCAATGTCGGTGGCCATGGGAATCGCCCAGCCGGAAAGCGCAGCCGGGTAGTCCTTGTTGATCGCCCAATAGATCAGGGCCGGCACGACCATGCCGCCGATGGCCGCTGCGCCTGGCAACACCACTTGCGAGGGTTTCGACAGGTGGCCGTCGAGCAACTCGCGCTTGACCTCCAGGCCGATCAACAGGAAAAACAAGGCCATCAGGCCATCGTTGATCCATAGCAGGGCTGGCTTGGCGATTTTCAACGCGCCAATCTGTGCCACCACCGGTACATCGAGAAACGCGTTGTACAGATGTGACAAAGGCGAGTTGTTAATAATCAGCGCCAGCGCCGCAGCCGCGATCAATAACAGGCCACTGGCGGCTTCCAGCTGGAAGAAACGGGTGAAAGTGCTACGCAGAGCCAAGGGATGCTCTCCAATCCGGATTCAATAGGTGGGTACCCTAACCCGTACCGTTAGTTGTTAAAACAAAAGTTATATTCTTATTTGTTATAAGCGGCGCGCTGGGATGAGGTTGTGCTTAAGCCTAGCAATTGTGTGTCCAAACGTGCCGTTACTGTACCTGTGTGGCGTGTAGGAAACCCCCTAGAATCGAAGCCGAAATCCTTAGAGAAAACCTCCATGAGCGACCACCGTCCCTGGGCCCGCGAAGCCATTCGCATCATTGAAGCCGACTTCCAGCGCAGCGCCGACACGCACCTGATCCCCTTGCCGTTGCCGGGATTGCCGGGTATCGAGTTGTATTTCAAGGACGAGTCCAGCCACCCCACCGGCAGCCTCAAGCATCGACTCGCGCGCTCGCTGTTCCTGTATGCGCTGTGCAATGGCTGGCTCAAGCCGGGGGCGCCGGTGATTGAGGCGTCCAGCGGGTCGACGGCGATTTCCGAAGCCTACTTTGCGCGCCTGCTGGGTTTGCCGTTTATTGCGGTGATGCCGGCCACCACCTCCCAGGAAAAAATCGCGCAGATTGCCTTCTATGGCGGCAAGAGCCACCTGGTGCAGGATCCGACGCAGATCTACGCTGAGTCCGAACGCCTGGCCCAGGAAAGCGGCGGGCATTTCATGGACCAGTTCACCTACGCCGAGCGCGCCACCGACTGGCGAGCGAACAACAATATCGCCGAGTCGATCTTCCAGCAGATGCGCTTCGAGCAGCATCCGGAACCGAGCTGGTTGATCTCCAGCCCCGGCACCGGCGGCACCACCGCGACCCTCGGTCGCTACGTGCGCTACCGCCAGCATTGCACCCGCGTGCTGTGCGCCGATGCCGAGCGATCGGTGTTTTTTGATTTTTATCAGAGTGGCGATGCAAGCTTGCGCCTGGACTGCGGTTCGCGCATCGAAGGCATTGGCCGGCCACGGGTCGAGGCGTCGTTTTTGCCCAAGGTGATTGATGCGATGGTCAAGGTGCCGGACGCGTTGTCGCTGGCAGCCATGCATTACCTGGCCGAGCGGCTGGGGCGACGGGTTGGCGGTTCCAGCGGGACCAACCTGGTTGGCGCGCTGGTGGCGGCGCAGCAAATGAAAGCGGCAGGGGAGTCGGGTTCGATCGTGGCGATCTTGTGTGATGGGGGCGAGCGCTACGCCACGACCTACTACGACCCGGCGTGGCTGGCGGGGCAGGGGTATGAATTGGACGGTTTGATTGCGGCTGTTGCGGCCAGTGTTGAGCGGGGTGAGCCGTTGCCCGACACGATCTTGCGCGCAAATATCTGACCCGACACAAAGCAAAATGTGGGAGGGGGCTTGCCCCCTCCCACATTTGGATCGCGGTGTTTTAGGCTTCGATGCCCAACATATCCCGGGCCAATGCCTCGGCAATCCGAATCCCATCCACACCCGCCGACAGAATCCCACCGGCATAACCCGCACCTTCACCGGCCGGGAACAGGCCTTTCACGTTCAAGCTCTGCATCGATTCGTTGCGGGTAATCCGCAGCGGCGATGAGGTACGCGTCTCGATACCGGTCAACACCGCATCGTGCAGCGAGTAGCCCTTGATCTGCTTCTCGAACGCAGGCAACGCTTCGCGGATCGCCTCGATGGCGAAGTCCGGCAAGGCCAGGGCGAGGTCACCCAGGGACACGCCGGGTTTGTAGGACGGTTCCACGCTGCCAATCGCCGTGGACGGCTTGCCGGCGATGAAATCACCGACCAACTGCGCGGGAGCCTCATAGGTGCTGCCGCCGAGAATGTAGGCGTGGGACTCCAGGCGCTCCTGCAATTCGATACCTGCCAGCGGGCCACCCGGATAATCCACCTCAGGCGTGATGCCGACCACGATGCCGGAGTTGGCATTGCGCTCGTTACGCGAGTACTGGCTCATGCCATTGGTCACGACGCGGTTCGGCTCTGACGTGGCTGCGACCACGGTACCGCCTGGGCACATGCAAAAACTGTAGACCGAGCGGCCGTTCTTGGCGTGGTGCACCAGCTTGTAGTCGGCGGCGCCGAGCTTCGGGTGCCCGGCATACTTACCCAGGCGTGCGGCGTCGATCAGCGATTGCGGGTGTTCAATGCGGAAGCCCACCGAGAACGGCTTGGCTTCCATGTACACGCCACGACCATGGAGCATGCGGAAGGTGTCGCGGGCGCTGTGGCCCAGGGCCAGGATCACGTGCTTGGAGAGGATTTGCTCGCCGCCATCGACGACCACGCCGTTCAATTGGCCGTCTTCGATCAGTACGTCGGTCACCCGCTGTTCGAAGCGCACTTCACCGCCGAGGGCGATGATTTGCTCGCGCATGTTTTCTACCACGCCGGTCAGGCGGAACGTGCCGATGTGTGGTTTGCTGACGTAAAGGATTTCTTCCGGCGCGCCGGCCTTGACGAACTCGTGCAGGACTTTGCGACCGTGGAATTTCGGGTCCTTGATCTGGCTGTACAGCTTGCCGTCGGAAAAGGTCCCGGCGCCGCCTTCACCGAACTGCACGTTGGACTCGGGGTTGAGCACACTTTTGCGCCACAGGCCCCAGGTGTCCTTGGTGCGCTGGCGCACTTCCTTGCCGCGCTCGAGGATGATCGGCTTGAAGCCCATCTGCGCCAGCAACAGCCCGGCGAAGATCCCGCAGGGGCCGAAGCCGACGACGATAGGGCGTTCTGTCAGGCCTTGCGGCGCATGGCCCACGACTTTGTAGCTGACGTCCGGTGCGGTGTTGACGTTGCGGTCATCGGCGAACTTGAGCAGCAGGGCGGCTTCGCCTTTCACGTTCAAGTCGATGGTGTAGATGAAGCACAACTCCGACGACTTCTTGCGGGCGTCGTAGCTGCGCTTGAACAGGGTGAAGTCGAGCAGGTCATCGCTGGCGATGCCTAGGCGTTGCACGATGGCAGGCCGCAGGTCCTCTTCAGGATGGTCGATGGGCAGCTTGAGTTCGGTGATTCGTAACATGACAGGATCCGGTGGGCGGCGGGCAATGAGGCCGGCTGTTTTGCAAACCGGCGATTATAAGCCCCAAAGGCCGTTTCCCGTCAGGTTAAAAAAGCACAGGGGCCCAGTCAGTCGTCGCGCGAACCGCCAAACGCTGCGCAACCCCGTTGCACCTGGCCGTTGACGCGCAACTCGGCGCTCATGTGCTGCAGGCTGCCGCTGACCGGGTCGACGCAACGCTGCGGGGCTACCCACAGTTCGACTTTCTGGTTGTTGGCTTCGGTCATGAGGTTGAAGCGGCCTTCGCCGATTTGCTCTTCCACATAAGGCACCGCCAGTGGCGGCTGGCCTTCGCGCTGCAGCACCATGCCCTTGGCGGTGACGTTCATCGACCAGGCCGGGTTGTGGCCATTGGCGCGCAGGATCGTGCGTTTGAAGTCCGGGTCGTTGCAGGCCGAGGTCGAGCGCTCCATGCGGTAGAGCTGTTGCAGGTCCACGCTGCCCTGGGTGCCGCTGGCAACGCCGGAGAACTGGCCACGCAGGTCAGCGAACAGCGCACCTTGCTGGCCGGCCAAGGAGGCCGCCTCCTGCAGGACGCTGGTGCCGCTGGTGTCGTTGACCACGTAGTTGCGTTTGTCGTTGCACGGCTGGAACAACAGTTTGCCGCCGACCGCCGTGAGTTCGCCCTGCATACGGGTCAGTCCCGCGAGAGAGGGCTTTGCCGGCTCGCTGTCGAACATCTGGCAGGCGGCGAACAGGGGAAGCAAGGCAAACAGGGCAAGGCTATGGGCGGCACGCATTATCGGGTCTCCAGACAAGTGCCGCCACGTTACGCAGACCTGCGTTGCATCACAACCCCGGTCGCCAGCTTCAGTCAATTCCGACAGGCATCCGATTTAACCAACGATAAAAGTCTGACCCGTCTGCAAGCCTTCGACACTTTTCGCGTAGGCCAATGCCACCTCGGCGCCGGGCGCCGGTTTGTAGCCACGAAAGTACGGCGCATAGCTGCCCATGGCTTCCAACAGCACGGTCGGGCTGACGGAGTTGACGCGCAGGCCGCGCGGCAATTCGATTGCGGCGGCTTTTACGAAGGCGTCAATGGCGCCATTGACCAACGAAGCCGAAGCGCCGGTGCGGATCGGGTCGCGGTTGAGAATGCCGCTGGTGAAGGTAAACGAGGCGCCGTCGTTGGCATATTCACGCCCGATCAGCAGCAGGTTGACTTGACCCATCAGCTTGTCACGCAGGCCCAGCTCGAAGTCGCTTTCGCGCATGTCGCCCAGCGGCACGAAGTTCACGCTGCCGGCTGCGCAGATCAGGGCATCGAACTTGCCGGTCTGTTCGAACAGTGTACGGATTGAGGCGCTGTCGCTGATATCCACCCGGAAGTCGCCGCCGCTGCGGCCGATGCTGATCACTTCGTGACGCTGAGAGAGTTCGGTCTTGACCGCCGAGCCAATCGTGCCGCTGGCGCCAATCAATAGGATTTTCATGGTGCTGTTCCTCCAGGGTTTAAGTGAAGGGTCAGTCTAGAGTGGCTTTTTGGGTGGATAAACGTGCTAATAGGCAACCTTTGGTTTTCAAATGGAAACAATCCATGAGCGAGATGGATGATCTGGCGGCCTTTGCCGTACTGATAGAAGCCGGTAGTTTCACCCTGGCCGCCGAGCAACTGGGCTGCAGCAAAGGGCAGCTGTCCAAGCGGATCAGCCAGTTGGAGGCGCAGTTTTCCGTGGTATTGCTGCATCGCACCACGCGCAAACTCAGCCTGACTGCTGCGGGTGCGGCATTGCTGCCCCAGGCCCAGGCATTGGTGGTGCAAGTGGATCGCGCCCGCCAGGCACTGGCTCGGCTTAAGGATGACCTGGCCGGGCCTGTGCGTATGACGGTTCCGGTGTCGCTGGGCGAAACCTTTTTCGATGGCTTGTTACTGGAGTTTTCCAAACAGTATCCGCAGGTGCAGATCGAGCTGGAGCTCAACAACCGCTACCGTGATCTGGCCCGGGACGGCTTTGACCTGGGCGTACGCTCAGGCGCGATTGAAAACGAGCGCCTGGTGGCCAAGCCGTTGCTGGCCTGGCATGAGATGACCTGCGCCAGCCCGGCCTACCTCGAGCACTATGGTGAACCCGAGACGCCGGCTGACCTGGCCGCGCATATCTGCCTGCTCAACAGTCACTACAGCGGTCGCGAGGAGTGGTTGTACCACCAGCAGCACGAATTGTTGCGGGTGCGGGTCAGTGGCACCTTTGCCTCCAATCACTACAACCTGTTGAAAAAGGCCGCGCTGGTGGGCGCGGGTATCGCGCGCCTGCCATCCTATGTACTGCCGGCGGAATTGGCTGACGGCCGATTGCGTTGGCTCCTGCGCGATTATCAGACGCGGAGCATGCCGATGTACCTGGTGCACCCCTATCAGGGCGGCCTGCCGCGTCGCACCCAGGTGTTGGCCGACTACCTGGTGGATTGGTTCAAGCGCAGTGGCGAGGCGTTGGATCGGCTTTAAGCGTAGCGACGGGCGATCAGGTGATCGATGGATACGCGCCCCGGCCCTTTGGCCATCAGCAGTAACAGCAGCGCAATCCAGGTGCCATGAGTCGGGTAGGCGTCCGGGTAGACAAACAGCTGAATCACCAGGGTCATGCCGATCAGGGCCAAGGCCGAAAAGCGCGTGGCGAACCCGACGAGGATCAGCACCGGGAAAAAGTGCTCGGCAAACGCAGCCATAGGTGCCGCCACTTCAGGCGAAAGCAGCGGCACATGGTATTCACTGCGAAACAGCGGCAGTGTCGAAGCCGCCAGTTTCGGTGTGCCGAGCTGGAAAGTACCGCTGATCAAATCAATGGCAAAGCCTTCGACTTTGGTTTGCCCGGATTTCCAGAACACCGCGGCAATGGAAAAGCGCGCGACAAAGGCAATCAGGCTGTAGGGAATTTGCTCGAAGAGTTGGATGACCCGTTTGATCAGGTATGAAGGGTGAGTGTTCATGGCGATACCTTGTGTTTTAGATGCAAATGAGTGATGGCGCTGTGGCTGATCAGCAGCGTGAGGCATCGGTGCAGATCGAAGTCGGGTGACGCATCGAGCGCGTGTTCCACGGCTTTTTCTAAGGTCAGGCCTTGGGCCAGGCTGTTGATAAACGCCACTGAACTTCGATTGATGGCGAAAACCCTGACCTCCAGGCCGTGGCGCAATACCAGCGCACTCTGGGCGTTCCACGGGTCCAGGGTCGCCAGGCCGCCCTCGGTCTGGTGCGCCGCCCACACCGTCACGACCGCATACGCGGAGTCCAGGGTGCCCACGGACGGGTGCAGTTGCAGGCGCAGCGCTCCCAGGTCTGCTTGATCTTGCAATGCCAGCAGCACGGCCTGTTGATCCAAGGGGTGGCTGTCGCTCGCGTGATACGCGCAAACCCGCAAGCGTTCCAGGCGGGCAATATCTGCCAGGTAGGGCACGCTGGCCGCCGGTTCGAAGCCCTGGATGAAATCGGCGAGCGTGCTGCCGTACTCACTGATCAATGGACTGGTCGGCGCGTGCCCCTGGACGTAGACGCTCGCCATTGCGCGAAAGAATTCATCGCCCACCAGTTGCAGCGTCACCGGGTATGCCGTCACCAATGCGTTGATCAACGCGCTGTGCACATTGTTGCGGTATACCGCGAAGCGACTGGCTGGATCGGCACCGTTACTGCTGAACAAACCATCCGGACACGCCTGTTCCGGCGCCAGCAAGGCCGCGGTGAAGTCGTCATGAAGGCTCATGGGATCACCTGTGAAAGATGCCAGTCGGCCTGTTCAGCTTCCGTCAGCAGCACGCTGAACGCCGGCAACTGATTGTCCCGTTCGATCAGCGTCGCCATCGGGCCGATGCGTGCCAGTACTTGTTCGTAGAGCTGCCACACGGCGTTATCGATGGGCGAACCGTGGTCATCGATCAACAGGCGGTCGCCCAGGCTGTCAGCGTCTTCGGCGAAACCGGCCAGATGAACTTCACCCACGGCGTGCAACGGCAGGGCATCTATGTAGGCGAGTGGGTTGAGCTGGTGGTTGATGCACGACACGTAGACGTTGTTCACATCCAGCAACAGGCCGCACCCGGTACGGCGAATGATCTCGCTTATGAAATCGGTCTCTTCCAGGGTTGAGCGTTGGAACTGCAGGTAGGTCGACGGGTTCTCCAGCAGCATCGGCCGCTTGAGGGTGCTCTGTACCTGGTCCACGTGTTCGCACACCCGTTGCAGGGTGGCGCTGTCGTAGGCCAGGGGCAACAGGTCATTGAGGAACACCGGGCCGTGGCTGGACCACGCCAGGTGTTCGGAAAAGGAGTGGGGTTGATAGCGCTCGATCAGCGTGGCCAACCGCGCCAAGTGCTCACGGTTCAGCGGTCCTTCGCCACCGATGGACAGGCCCACACCGTGCAATGACAGCGGGTACTGCTCGCGGATCAGCCCCAGGTAGTGATGAAACGGGCCGCCGGCCACCATGTAGTTTTCGGCATGCACTTCAAAAAAACCGATATCGGGTGCGGTTTCGAGCACTTCAACGAAGTGCTCGTGCTTGAGCCCTAGCCCGGCCCTGCGTGGGAGGCCGGGCGCCTGAGCCTGGGAGACGGCTTGCAGGGATGAAAGAGTCATCATCAGTACTCAGGTTTCGCGAGGGATCAGGACTTGGCGGTAAAGGCTGCTTCCTGGCCGAAGCCGGTCGGCGAGGTGGAGCTTGGGGTCTTGAGGCAGGTGCCGGCTGGGACCAGTTTCCAGGCGTTGGCCTGGTCTTTGGTTTTCGAGGTGCCGGCGCAGGAAGTGCCGGCGCCTGCGGCGCAATCGTTTTTGCCCGCTTCGGCGACACCGAAGCATTTCTGCATGTCGTCGGCTGCGTGTGCGGTGGTGGTCAGCGCGGACAGGCTCAAGGCCGAACCGAGTGCCAGTACGAGGGTAGCGGCGGACAGTTTGGTAGTCATGGTGTATCTCCAGCAGTGGGTTGAGGTGGCAGGCATGGGTGCCTGCGTACACCTCTAGAGACGGTACGGAGAAAATCGTTACAAGCCTGTAGGGAAAATCTTTTGTTTTTCCGCAAAAAAAAAGAGGAGCGGGTTTCCCGGCTCCTCTCATGGTTTTTTCCGATCGGCTTTATCAGCCGCCCAGGTACGCCTCACGCACTTTCGGATCCGTCAGCAACTGCTCGCCCGTACCCTGCATCACCACGCGGCCGTTTTCCAGCACATAGGCACGGTCAGCGATTTTCAGCGCCTGGTTGGCGTTCTGCTCCACCAGGAACACCGTCACACCGTCCTTGCGCAGTTGTTCGATGATGTCGAAGATCTGCTGGATGATGATCGGCGCCAGGCCCAGTGAAGGTTCGTCCAGCAGCAGCAGCTTGGGCTTGCTCATCAGCGCACGGCCGATGGCGAGCATTTGCTGCTCGCCGCCGGACATGGTGCCACCGCGCTGGTTGAAGCGTTCCTTGAGGCGTGGGAACAGGTGCAGCACCTTGTCCATCTGCTCCTGGTAGTCGCCCTTGTCGGTAAAGAACCCGCCCATGGCCAGGTTCTCTTCCACGGTCAGGCGCGAGAACACCCGACGGCCTTCCGGCACCACCGCAATGCTCTTGCGCATGATCTGCGACGACTGCTGGCCCACCAGTTCTTCACCCATGTAGCGGATGCTGCCGCTGTGGGCCTGGGGCGAACCGCACAGGGTCATCAGCAAGGTCGATTTGCCGGCGCCGTTGGCACCGATCAGCGTGACGATTTCACCTTGGCGCACTTCCACGTTGACGCTGTGCAGGGCCTGGATCTTGCCGTAGAAAGTGGAAACGTTTTCGAATTGCAGCATTTTACGCTTCCCCCAAATAGGCTTTGATCACTTCAGGATTGTCGCGGATCTGCTCCGGCGTCCCGTCGGCCAGCGGCGTGCCCTGGTTGATCACCACGATGTGGTCGGAAATGCTCATGACCAGTTTCATGTCGTGTTCGATCAACAACACCGTGGCGTTGTTTTCCTCACGCAACACGCCGATCAGCGCCTTGAGGTCTTCGGTTTCCTTGGGGTTCAGGCCGGCCGCTGGTTCGTCGAGCATGAGGATCCGTGGGCGGGTCATCATGCAACGGGCGATTTCCAAGCGGCGTTGCTGACCGTAGGCCAGGGTGCCGGCCGGGCGGTTGGCAAACTCGGTCAGGTTGACCTTGTCCAGCCAGTACTCGGCGTACTCCATGGCCTCGCGCTCGCTTTTGCGGAACGCGGGGGTCTTGAACAGGCCGGCGAAGAAGTTGGTGTTCAAGTGACGGTGCTGGGCGATCAGCAGGTTCTCGACCGCCGTCATGTCCTTGAACAAGCGCACGTTCTGGAAGGTCCGCACCACGCCCTTACGGGCGATCTCGTGACCGGCCAGGCCCTGGATCGGCTGGCCGTCGAGCAGGATGCTGCCACCGCTCGGCTTGTAGAAACCGGTGAGGCAGTTGAACACCGTTGTCTTGCCGGCGCCGTTCGGGCCGATCAACGCGACCACTTGTTTCTCTTTCACGGTCAGGGCCACGCCATTGACCGCCAGCAAGCCGCCGAAGCGCATGCTCAAGTTTTCGACTTTCAGGATCTCGCGGCTCATTTGCGCAGCTCCATGTGTGGACGTTGCATGGGCAGCAGGCCTTGAGGACGCCAGATCATCATCAGCACCATCATGGCGCCGAACATCAACATGCGGTATTCGCTGAACTCACGCATCATTTCCGGCAGCAGGATCATCACGATCGCGGCCAGGATCACGCCCAGTTGCGAGCCCATGCCACCCAGTACCACGATGGCGAGGATGATCGCCGACTCGATAAAGGTGAACGACTCCGGCGTGACCAGACCTTGCCGAGCGGCGAAGAAGCTGCCGGCGAAACCGGCGAACGCAGCACCCAGGGTAAAGGCGGAGAGCTTGATGATGGTTGGGTTCAGGCCCAGGGCGCGGCAGGCGATTTCATCTTCGCGCAGTGCTTCCCAGGCGCGGCCGATCGGCATGCGCAGCAGGCGGTTGATCACGAACAGTGCCGCCAGTGCCAGCAGCAGCGCCACCAGGTACAGGAACACCACTTTGCTCACCGGGTTGTAGTCGATCCCGAAATACTCGTGAAAGGTCTGCATGCCTTCAGCGGCGGTACGGTCGAACGACAGCCCGAAAAACGTCGGCTTGGGAATGCTGCTGATGCCGTTCGGCCCACCGGTGATATCGGTGAGGTTACGCAGGAACAGCCGGATGATTTCACCGAAGCCCAGGGTCACGATCGCCAGGTAGTCACCGCGCAGGCGCAGTACCGGGAAGCCCAGCAGGAAGCCGAACGTGGCCGCCGCCATGCCTGCCAGCGGCAGACAGATCCAGAAGCTCCACCCCAGGTAGTGCGACAGCAGTGCGTAGGTGTAGGCACCCACGGCGTAGAAGCCGACATAACCGAGGTCAAGCAGACCGGCCAGGCCCACCACGATGTTCAGGCCCAGGCCCAGCAATACGTAGATCAGGATCAGGGTGGCGATATCAACCGCACCGCGCGAGCCGAAGAATGGCCAGATCAACGCGGCGACGATCAGGCCGATGATGATGTAGCGCTGGGTGCGTGGCAGGGTCAGGAATTGGCTGACCTTGGGCGACACCAGTGGGCCACGGTTGGACTTGAACAGTGCACCGACCTGCTGGGTGAACAGCACGCGCAGGAACATCAACACCGAGCACAGCGCGATGATGGTCAGGGTCACGGGACCGGTGCCATGCACTTCCAGGTTGATGCCGACAATGCTCAGCTTGAGGCCCAGTACCGGGAACGCCACGGCCCAGACCAGCAAGGCGCTGAAAAACGCCGATTTAAGATATCTGCTCATACTTTCTCAACCTCCGGACGGCCCAGGATGCCGGTCGGACGGAACAACAGCACCAGAACCAACAGGCCGAACGCCACGACGTCCTTGTACT